>JACCDP010792014.1_pt1 | contig 50960 bp, 43 predicted proteins | sample 7445841 | NCBI WGS metagenome assembly JACCDP01 (sample SAMN15323441, study PRJNA562643) | freshwater metagenome | isolation source: river surface water | place: USA:Blue River Watershed | collected 2017-08-17 | reverse complement strand
GTCGAGTAAAAATAAAGTCTGCATAGGTACATCCTTCAACAATGGTTGTATCTCCTGATACGGTAGCAACAGCAACACTAACGGCCGCAGAGGAAAATGACCCTGCTTCCAAGAACACGCCAGAATCGTAAGCCTGGTCAAACACATTGGCTATTGCAAACTTGATGTGATAGGTTTCATTACATTGCACACTTGCACTCGCTGTTAACTTTACGGTCGTACCATCATATTCAATGGCATCCCCGTATGTGTCTTGAGGGAATTCATTATACACATAATATGGTGTATTTGTGACCCAATTCACATTATTAATAGTTACGGGTGTTCCCCCCGGGATTATAGCAATATTGTCACCACCATTTGGATAACCTGCAAGTGGATAGGGTCCTGAAATTCCAGGTCCCCACAAAAAGATACCAAAGGCATCGTTAAAGTTTGAAGGAGAAAATTCCGTGTATTCATCGGAACCAAACATGTAATTAAAAATAAGGGTATCTCCAGCAGGAATAAAATCAAACTCCAAAACCACGCCGTTGGTTACATTTCCGTTTGCAATGGCATTCAACTCGGGATCACCTGCAACCGATTGTGAAGTTCCTGGATTCGTTGTACTTCCGCCCATGTTAGGACCAACGGCTCCCGCTGCATCCCCGGTGGTTAAAACAATACCACTTGCCATCGGAAAGGTTGCGTTGGTATTCGTGAAGTATCCGATATTACCAAAAGGAGTTGATGCTAAGCCGGGCACACCGTTGATTGTGATATTAGAAGCAACGACACCTGCTCCCAACAACACATTGTTTACTAATTGCTGAGGCGTTTGCGTTGGAGAAACAGCAATGGGCTGCGCAAACGTTAAAAACGGCAACAGCATCAGTGTCAAAAATAATTTATGAAGACCGAACATATTTTTTAAGTTTTTTTTATGACCTATATCAAGCAAGTAAAGTTGCACTATAAGCAAAGATAAGGTACATTTTCTATTTCTGATTTAGGATACGTACTTCAATCTGTTTGAGCCTAGACTCTTCAATGGGATTACCGAAGGGAAAGCCAGTATGCATGGAAGATAACCGCAGGTTGTTTTGCGCGTTTTTTTTTCGATTAAAGGAAAGCCACGTATGATAAATTAACCGGCGTATCGCGGAAGGTATGAGTCTCTTTATCCGTCTGTTTCGGTCCCGAACACTATAAAAATCCTTTGCGTTTTCAGACGATAAATATTGAGAAATCTGTTTTCTTATAATCCCTTCATGGTTCTTGGCCATTGGTTGCATCTCACTAAAAACCTTGGAAACACCTGCAATGAACGCCTCATATTGAACCGCTTGATTAGGATCTGAGACCAATACATCAAGACCTATATTGGTTCCGGCAGAATTACTAATTAGCTCTCTGACGCTATAAAACACGGGCAGGTATTTGTTTTTTCCGAGTAATAAAGCCGTTAAACCTATGTGATATTCCAATAGATTTAAACTTCGAATGCTGCGGTCTGCCGTTTGAAAAACCTTACAAAAATCTTCTTTTTGATACACGGAATAAAAGAGTTGTATTCCTGAACCCCAGTAAGAAGCGATGCGATCCAGTGGTGCTTCAAAATCGATAGATTTCCCAATTCGTTGGGTATATAAAGGTAAATAATACAAGCTCTTTCCTAGGTTATAATACGCAATATAATTTCCTTGAACGCTGCTGTATGTTGGGTTAGCCGATAAAAAATCAATCGATTCATTTAATGCATGTTCCAGCAAAAAATCGTCATCAGCACTTAAAACAACATAATCTTTTGCGAGGGAAGGGAGAATTGACTGTATTTTCTCCACAAAGGACGCCTCAGGAAAATGGTGGTAGCTTACGTGCTTCGGGATTTCTCCCGTAAAGGGCTGCTCAGAGCTATCACAAACAATGAGCTGAATTGCATCAAATTGAGCATAATAAGCGATTGCTCTGGCCAAGTAGCTCGGTCGATTTCTTGAGGGAATGACAATGGAAAGATTCATTTAACGAAATCCAGAAGTTAAGGGAATAATGCTTCTATTAAGGTTTTCATTAGTCAAGAGCAAGTTCACAACGGCTGCAATATGTTCCAATTGAACGAGGGTGCCTTGGTGCATTCGGTCGCGATGCTTTTGTAAAAAATCAGGGGTCATTTGATTAAATACCGGAGAATTTTCAACGAGTCCAAGTGCAATAGCATTGAACCTCATGGTTTGGAACTCATTCGCAAAGCTGTTTATCATGCCTTGAATAGCCGCTTTCGATGCCGCATATCCAGGATCATAACTGCCTTTTTCAGCAGCAACTGAACTAAAAAAAATGACATTGCCCTGCGGATTCATTCGTGGAAACAAATGTTTTAATAATAATACAGGGCCCATGATGTTTACCTTGAGCATGGCTAAAAGGTGTTCGGCAGTCGTTTCTTTTACACTCAATGAGGGATTAATTCCTTGAGCGAATATGATGGCGTCATAGGTAGGTAAAAGGGGGTTATTGCAAAATTGTTCAATCTGAACCTCATCCGTTATATCTAACGCTGAGCGATCAATCCGAATTAATACTATACCTTGTGTTGAAAGATAGGATTCTATACCCTTAGCAATAAAGCTATTTCCTCCAATGACAAGAACTTTCATTATTTGATGATTCGTGCACGAATTGCTCCCGCGCCTTTATTGACCAATTTCAACACCTCACATGAAGAGAAGCCCACCAGGTGTGCAATGTCAATAAACTTCTGCTTTGTGTAGCCGTTTTTATGAAATTGACCCTCCCCGTTTTGGTTTCCAAAAAAGTGCGTTGTGATCATTCCCCAGCGATGTTCATAGGATTTACCATGTCCGAAATAATGATCGATTGCACCGGCTTGATAAAAGCTTGTGAATTCATCATTCGCTTGTAGGAAGGCCGTGCAAAGCCACTCCATGTCGGGAGTTTCTACGATCAATACACCACCTGGCTTAAGTACTCTATAGCATTCTTTGAATAATTGCTCTTCGTCTTTAAAGGGAAGATGCTCAAATAAGTGCTCCGCAAGAATCTCATCTGCACTGTTATCAGGATACCCTAAATTTAAGATATCCATATTTACCACTCCTTCTCCTGTTACATATCCATCTATGTTCACGTAACCTTCCTTAACGTTCGGACCACATCCTAAATGCAATTTCAATTGTTCCATTATATTCTAAATCTTTTTTCTGTTTTTTTCTGTTGCAAGGTATGTTTAATCTCTAGGGCTACCTGGATGCACGTTGATATTTTCCCTGAGAGAATGGCAAAATAATTCTCAAATTGCTCATACATATATAATTCTGTTAACCTAGCATCGTCTGAATTCTTATGCACCACACGGATCGTTTTGAATTGATTCGTACGCTTTACATCCGCTAAAAAAGGCATGTAGTGTGTTGCATGGTCGTATATCAGAGCCTCTTGTGACGGATTATCTGGATTAAAGTTCGGTTGTAATTCGGAAAGAACTCCTTGTTCAACAGAGTGGGTAACGTGATACAATAAAAACTTGTCCGATTGTTTTCCTTTTGGCATTACGGAGCAGAATGGACCATCCATAATCGTCAATCCAAAAGGATTGTGTTTAAACTCAAATTCAGGGATGATTACCTTTTCAAATAAAAGTGGCTTTAACGGAACCCCTAGCGCGTGATTGATTTCATTGAAATCTGAATAGGTAGCATTAATTACCACATCGAAATGTTCTACCCGCTGATTTACAATTAATTCATATTCTCCTCTAGGTTTTTTAGTTATTCCTTGAACTTCTTGATTCAAGCGAATGTCAACCCCTGAATTCACAAGGCTCTTTCCAACCTCTTGCTTTAAAATCTCGTAATCAAACACAGGCTCTGGGACTTTAAAACTTGCAGCCAATGCGTTTCGGTTCAAAAAGGTGTCTGTTGGATACTCGAAATCATATCCGATCCCAACCTTATTACAAAATGCAAGAAACTCTTCGGGCGTAGTTTTACTTCCCTCTTTAGCAATCGCGTAATAATTCGGGAATTGATTTTCTACCGCCTTCCCATAATTAAACAAAAAAGAAAGTAGCCCTTCAATACTTTGTTCCGCAGTTTCAACACTCCTAAGATAATGGTATCCTAAATGGATGCGGTTATGGTTGACCCGCGATGCTTTTTGCATAATATCATCTTCTCGATCAAGCAATACTACATGAAAGCCTGCTCTCGCTAATTCTATAGCCGAGCAACAGCCAAAAAGTCCAGCACCAATTACAACTACCTTCATCTGTGTTTAACGTGGTTAAAGGTATGAAATATTGATAAGTTTTACATGAACCAGTTGATTGGGACGGGTATTTTGATAGGAAACCCTCCGAAAGTTGTATCTTCGTTGAACCATTTTTAATACGCGATATGACAAAAACAACTACTTATATTGACCAACATTTAGGGCGATTTACGGATGAACTAATGGCCTTACTGCGCATCCCATCAATCTCTGCAGACCCGGCCTATTCAACAAGTGTTTTAGCCTGTGCCGATGAAGTTGCAGCGCATTTAAAAAAAATTGGGATGGATGATGTAGAGGTGATTCCCACGAATGGACATCCGATTGTCTTCGGACAAAAAATAATAAACCCTTCCTTGCCGACCGTTTTGGTTTATGGGCATTACGATGTTCAACCGGCGGATCCCATTGAATTATGGCACAGTCCGGCATTTGAACCCGTAATTAAAACAACAGAAATTCACCCAGAGGGCGCAATTTTTGCGCGCGGTGCATGCGACGATAAAGGACAATTTTATATGCACGTAAAAGCCGTGGAGGCGATGCTATCAAGCGGCGAACTTCCGTGCAATGTGAAATTCATGATTGAAGGAGAAGAAGAAATTGGAAGCGAGCATTTAGGATACTTTGTTAAAGAAAATAAGGATAAACTAAAAGCGGATGTGATTCTTGTATCGGATACCGGAATGATTGCGAACGATGTACCTTCTGTTACCACCGGTCTCCGTGGATTAAGTTACGTAGAGGTGGAAGTTACCGGGCCAAACAGAGATTTACACTCAGGGTTATATGGAGGATGTGTAAAAAACCCAATCAATGCCTTGTGTGAGATGATTGCTTCGCTGCATGATGAAAACGGAAAAATAACGGTAGAAGGATTTTACGACAGCGTAGTGGAGATTTCAAGAGCCGACCGAGACGCCATGGCACAAGCTCCGTTTTCGGAAGAAGCCTACAAAAAAGCGCTGAATCTTCCAGACACCTATGGAGAAAAAGGATATACAACGCCAGAACGAGGTTCTATCCGTCCAACCTTAGATGTAAATGGTATTTGGGGAGGGTATATTGGGGAGGGAGCCAAAACCGTAATTGCTTCCCAAGCCTTTGCAAAGATTTCTATGCGATTGGTTCCAAATCAAGATCCGGAGGAAATTACTCAGCTATTTCAAACCCATTTCGAGCGTATCGCTCCCACCGGTGTTACCGTAAAGGTTACCCCTCATCATGGTGGACAAGCCGCTGTGACCCCCCTAGATTCGATTGGGTATCGTGCTGCTGCATTGGCTTACAAAGAAACCTTTGGTAAGGAAGCGATTCCTGTTCGTAGTGGGGGAAGTATTCCAATTATAGCGATGTTTGAGCAAGAATTAGGGTTGAAAACAATCTTAATGGGCTTTGGGCTGGATAGCGACGCAATTCATTCACCCAATGAGCACTTTGGGCTTTTCAATTATCGAATGGGGATAAAAACCATTCCATATTTCTACAAGCATTTTGTTGAACTCAGTAACGTATAAGTTTTGCTATCTAAAGACACCCCAAAGAAATTATTCCTGCTTGATGCGTATGCATTAATTTATCGGGCCTATTTTGCATTTGCTAAAAACCCGAGAGTTAACTCAAAAGGACAAAACACGAGTGCAGCGTTCGGATTCACCAATGTGTTAATCGATGTGATTAAAACAGAAAAACCAACACATCTCGCCGTAGTTTTTGACCCTCCAGGAGGAAGCGAACACCGTCAAACAGAATTCGAAGCTTATAAGGCGCACCGCGAAGAAATGCCGGAAGATATCCGCTCAATGATAGAGCCCATAAAAGATATCGTTCGTGCATTCAATGTACCAATGATTGAAATTGCGGGGCATGAGGCGGATGATGTCATCGGTTCTATGGCAAAGCTTGCTGAACAGCGCGGGTATACTACGTATATGATGACTCCTGACAAGGATTATGGGCAGTTAGTGAGCGAAACATCGTTCATATACAAACCTGGCCGTGGAGGAAATCCCCCGGAGATTCTTGGGGTAAAAGAGGTGTGCGAAAAATTTGAGGTGGAACATCCCCTTCAGGTGATTGATATTCTTGGGTTATGGGGGGATGCCTCAGACAACATTCCGGGAATACCTGGGATTGGAGAAAAAACAGCGAAGCTACTCATTGCGAAATATGGTAGCGTTGAAAACTTGATTGAGCATGCCCATGAATTAAAAGGGAAACAACAAGAAAATGTAATTCAATATGCAGACCAAGGTCGCGTATCAAAAATGCTAGCGACAATTCTAATCGATTTGACCGTTCCCTTTGATGAAGAACATTTAGAAATTTGTGAACCGAATGCGGATGCTATTCGCACCTTATTTACGGCATTAGAATTTAGAAACTTACTTAAAAAAATCCTTGGAGAAGAATTAGTAATTACATCCACTCCGTTAACACCCAACCGGGCGGTTAACACCGATCAATTGGGGCTCTTTGATGCGGCAGAGTTAACTCAGCCGATTGGAAACGAAGATGCGACTGAATATAAAACCTTGGAAAGTGAAAAACCTTCTTATCACTTAATCCAGACTCCTCAAGAACGCGCAGAATTACTTGAATTATTACTAGAACAATCCAGTATTTGTTTTGATACGGAAACTACAGGCATTGACTCCTTGCGTGCAGACCTTGTTGGCTTCTCATTTTCATACAAAGCAAAAGAAGCTTTTTATGTTCCAACGCCTGTAAATTATGATGAGGCCAAAGCCATTGTTGCTGAGTTCAAACCCCTCTTCGAACATACAGGAATTGAAAAAATTGGGCATAATGTGAAATATGACCTACAGGTATTACATCGCTATGACATTGTAATTCAAGGACCATTGTTTGACACCATGATTGCACAATACCTAATTAATCCAGAGGCCAAGCAAGGAATGGATTTTATGGCAGAGGTATATTTAGGATACAAACCCATTTCCATTGAATCCTTAATAGGAAAAAAAGGGAAGGGTCAGGGAAATATGGGAGACCTAAGCGCCGAGGATATATATCAATATGCGTGTGAAGATGCAGACATTACCTTCCAATTAAAAGAGATTCTGGCCCCTGAGGTTGAAAAACCGCATCTAAAGCATTTGTTTTATGACATGGAAATGCCCTTGGTTCGAGTACTTGGAAGCATGGAGGAAGAAGGCATTGCCATTGATGTTCACGCATTAAAAGCTTATTCAATCGAATTAGAAGAAACCTTAGGTAAATTGCACGAGGAGATTATAGAAATGGCTGGTGTTCCCTTTAATCCGGATTCACCAAAACAGCTTGGCGAAGTGTTGTTTGACCACTTAAAAATATCTACTAAGGCAAAAAAAACCAAGACGGGACAATATGCCACATCAGAAGATGTATTGCAAAAACACGAACAAGATCACCCAATAGTTTCTAAAATTCTTGAATATCGTCAGCTCAGAAAATTAAAGAGCACCTACGTTGACCCACTGCCGGAATTATGCAGTCCCAGCGACGGAAGAATTCATACGAGCTTCATGCAAACCGTAACGGCTACAGGACGTTTAAGCTCAAATAACCCCAACCTTCAAAACATTCCAATTCGCACGGCCAAGGGAAGAGAAATCAGACGCGCCTTTGTGCCTCGAAGCCCTGAATATCAAATCATGTCCGTTGACTATTCGCAAATTGAATTACGCATTATTGCGGCACTCAGCGAAGACCCGTCAATGATTAAAGCATTCAAAGAAGGACAAGACATACATGCCGCCACGGCAGCAACCGTTTATAAGGTTCCGATTGAAGCGGTAACACGGGAACAGCGTAGCGCCGCGAAAGCAGTTAACTTTGGTATTATTTACGGACAATCAGCTTTTGGATTAGCTCAAAATCTTGGAATCTCCAGAACTGAAGCCAAGGGAATCATTGATGCCTACTTTGAGCAGTTTGGAACCATTAAATCATACATGGACCATGTCATTGCCTTTGCGCGAGAACACAGTTATGTAGAAACCATTATGAAACGCCGTCGCTACTTACCAGATATTCATTCAGCCAATGCGATGGTGCGGGGATATGCCGAACGAAATGCGATCAATGCGCCGATCCAAGGTTCTGCCGCTGATATTATTAAAATGGCAATGATCGCGGTTGATAAGGCCTTGGCTACAAAAGACTTGAAATCAAAAATGATTTTACAGGTGCACGATGAACTGCTGTTTGATGTGCATGTGACGGAACAAGAGGAAATGAAAACTTTAGTGAAAGAAGCCATGGAAAAAGCTGTACATTTGGTTGTACCGATGGAAGTTGAGATGGAAATTGCATCGAATTGGTTAGAAGCTCATTAATTATGAAAAACGCACTTCTTTTTATTGCTTTGATTGGGATTATTGTGTCATGCAACAAACCGCTACATGATTATCGTTCGAAGTATATAGGAACCTATAATGTGGTTTCGTACAACACCAGTTATGTGGGAAGCAATTATCAAGAAGATACGGTAACATATACATTAAATGTAAAACGATCAAAGGAAAGGTACTATGTGGATTTTGTAAGTCCAAATGGCTCAACATCCTATCTCTTAGAAACTGACGGTACGCTTCATTACGAAAGTAATGATTGGCATTATCAAGTCAATGGTGGCTTCATTGATAAGGATCATTTTCATCTTACGGGTGGATATCATGGTTTAGGTGGAGGAAACTCATTTGATGCAACAGGAACTAAACAATAGGCAATGAATAAAATTATATTTGTTCTAAGTTTGATTTGGCTAAGTGTTGCGTGCCGAAAGATCACCCCCATCGAGACGCACGTCCCACCATGCCCATCTACCGATTATCGAGCTCAATTTTTGGGAGACTACGAATGTATCGTATACGGGGCGTTTTGGGACATGGATCAAGGAAATTCATGGGACACATCAAAAACAGTTTTTCACATCACTAAAGGAAATCAGGCTAATACCATTATAATACAAGGATTGCTCCCATTTCATTCGTTTATCGCACCTAGCGATACCATAATTACTTACCGTTGGGAATACATCATTGATTCAACGGGCAAAATGAATTTATTAGGTGCGCATATCAACAATCTAGGGAAGGGAAGTTTTATTTCATCTGAGTGTTTTGACGTGAATGCAGCATACTATTGGCACCCTCATTCAGGAATAAGAACTATACATGGAAAAAGGAAATAACAAGCTGATAAATAAAAAACGTGGCGTAGCGATTTTAGGGTCTACCGGCTCCATCGGTACACAAGCCCTTGAGGTGATTGAGGCATATCCAACATTATTTGATTTGCAAGTGATAACCGCAGGAAACAATGCGGACTTGTTAATTGAACAGGCACTCAAGTTTAATCCCAACATGGTGGTCATTGGAGATGAAACCCAGTATAACAAGGTAAAAGATGCGCTTTGGAACGAAGACATTCATGTATATTGTGGCGCTGATGCTTTGTGTCAGGTGGTCCAATCCACCGATGTTGATGTGGTATTAACCGCCCTGGTGGGCTATGCAGGACTTAAGCCTACCATTGCAGCGATTGAAGCGAAAAAAGATATAGCACTCGCCAATAAAGAAACCTTAGTGGTTGCCGGGCAATTAATTACGGCCATGGCCAAGTCGTATGGCGTTAATATCTATCCGGTAGATTCTGAACATTCAGCCATTTTCCAATGCCTACCTGGAGAATTCATGAATCCTATTGAGAAAATCTATTTAACGGCTTCGGGTGGACCGTTTAGAGGATATTCCACGGAACAACTGGCACAAGTAACCAAAGCACAAGCTTTAAAACATCCCAATTGGAGTATGGGAGCCAAAATCACCATAGACTCTGCCACGATGATGAATAAAGGCCTGGAGGTTATTGAAGCGAAGTGGTTATTTAACTTAACGGCAGAACAAATCGACGTGATTGTTCATCCGCAAAGCATCGTGCATTCGTTGGTTCAATTTGAAGACGGAAGCATGAAAGCCCAAATGGGCTTGCCGGATATGAAATTACCCATTCAATACGCCCTTACGTTTCCATACCGATTGAAAACGAATTACCCTCGATTCAATTTTATGGACTATCCGAACCTTACCTTCGAAACACCAGACCGGATAACCTTTAAAAATTTAGACCTAGCCTATCAGGCCATGGATCGTGATGGTACTGTGCCTTGTGCGCTGAATGCAGCTAATGAAATTGCGGTTAGTGCTTTTTTAGAAGAACGCATTGCATTTTTAGATATTGCTCGCATAAATGAACACGTAATGAATACGGTAACGCATGTTTCAAAACCCTCATTAGAAGATTATATTGCTACCGATTTAGAAGCACGGCGAATGGCAAGCTTATTGGTTGGAAAATAAATTATATCCAAAGGTTCTATGAAAGGCATCCTGTATTTATGTGGTTTTTTATTCCTGATGGTTTCTTGCAAATCCACCATTACGATTCAGGTAACGAACCACTGGCCTTATTGTGGAGGAAAATTGCCAGATTCAACTGAAATCAATGGAAGGAATGAGGGGTTTTCTAATCATTATTTTCGGGTCACTGAAGGGAATAAAATCAAGACAATTCGTACGAATGAATTCGGATTATGGAAAGGCCGATTAAATACTAGGAAAGAAATCACCATTATGGACATCGATAAAACATTTTCCTTGGAAGAACTAAAGTCCGCATACCCACTTCCTACATCTAATATCTCAAACGAACAACCCTTGTATGCGTATGTAACGCCCGAAGAGTGGTTATCGCGTTGCACCCTTGATTATGTTAGCATAGGAGCGCTTTGCAGTGAGGAAAATATTGCGAAAAATGGAAAGATAGACACACTCCATGTGATAATAAATCGAACTTGCTTTACGGGTACCAATCCCATCATAAAATACATTGGACCTAAACCGAGGTAATTAGCATCTCAGGGGTTACGTATTCCTTTTCAATAAAATAATCGATTATCGCTTCTTTTAAGACGTGCTTTTGCTCCTTTTCATTCAGTGTTGGTAAGGGTTGAACCAAGGTGAAATGGGGCCAATTCTGCTCATCCCGATGAGAGAATTCATAATAACCGCCCGGTGCAAGCAAGGTGCAAATTGCCACATGCATGAGGTCCATTTTTTCTTGTTTTGAATAAACTCTAAAACCGAACCCGGCTTCATTTAAGCCAATGAGATAAATTAATGCGGTTAAATCCAAATCCATTTCAAAGGTTGGTTTCAGGCAGTTAATCAACTTTTGAAAACGTAATTCGGTATCGAAATCCATGGTGCAAAGGTATGAAAGGAAATGAAAAAAGGGGCCGAAGCCCCTTTTAAATTCTTATAACTTATGGGTTAATTACTCAACGATTACTCGCTTTGTGAATACCCCTTTGTTTGTAGTTACAGATACTAAGTATAGTCCGTGATTCATTCCTGATACGTTAAGTGAAGCAGCTACTCCATTAACCTCTACCGATTGAACTAAACGACCATTAACATCCAAGATTGCTACTGTTTGAATTTCTGATTTAGCAGAAACATTCAACGCAGTCGTTGCAGGGTTTGGTGCAATAACGATTGCGTTTTCGTTTAACTCATCAATTCCTGCAGGACAATCTACACAACTTTGCCAGCAAACCACTGCTAACGTAGAATCTGTAGTAACAGTTCCTGCTCGGTTAGTAAATCCACCACTAGTAATTGTACACGTTTCGCCACCAACAAATTGCTCAGAAACATTCCAACCATCTACCGTAAATTTGTACTCTATGTTACCTGCTGCAATTGGCGCAGTAACTTCCCAAACACCATCCATATTCGCATCTGCCATTGGTGTACAAGTTCCACACCATCCGTTAAATGTACCATTAAGGAAAACACCTGCCGCAGTAGACCCACCACCATTTACATAATCATTCATGTTCACGCGGAACGTAATATCGTTTGTACAAATATCACAGCTGTTGAAACATACAGGAGCTAAAGTAATGTCTCCTGCTACCACATGGTAACGGTTGTAGAATCCATCATTGATCGGATCAATACATGCTTCTGTTCCTGTAAAGTTCTCTTGATCGTTCCAACCGTCAACAGTAAACTTGTATTCAATAGCTCCTGGCGCAAGTGGCAAAGTAACTTCCCAAATTGAACCCGTAGTGTTTGTCATTGGGTTACAAGTTCCACACCATCCGTTGAATGAACCATTTACAAATACACCATTCGCCGTATTGCCACCGTATTGTGCCATATCCACACGGAAAGTTACGTTGTAATTAGCTACTGGAATTAATTGTGTACGGTTATAAACGAATCTCCAGTATCCAGGACCGAAATTAATGTCTAAGGTCATTGTATTTCCACCGTTGCTAATGTTAGCGATGTAAGTAATCGTATCTGCCGCGTTTACCGGGTTGTTGATTTCAGCACCATTAATCACTTTCGCTAAGCCCATGTGTGCGCCTAAACCATACACAGAAAGTGTGTTATTAGTTCCATCATAAGAGTAGGTCGCAGCATTAGAACCATTGTGCGGAGCAACTGGCGTTCCACATGCATCTGGAACAGCGCCTTGCCATCCTTCTAACCATGTTTGACCGTCCATGTAATGGGTCATCGTTCCATTCGCGTCGAACTTGATTGAATCATCAAATAAACACGCACGAGTCGTTAAGTCTCCAACGCTATTTGACCACCAAGAAATATCACCAAGCCCAGGTCCTACGCCCAGTGCGCCGGCCTGATTCGCAAGTTTCCATGTACCCACAACTTGTGCGTTGAAAGCCATTGGAAGTAAGAGAAAAAGTAATAATTTTTTCATAACATTAAAATAATTTAAGGGTTGTATGGGGTAAATATAGTAATTTTTACAATAAGCCTAAAATAATTCAAATTATTTCAAAATCAACTACTTAATATCTTACTTAAAAACTACGGATCCCTTCTTTGTTCCTATGCTGAAATTGAATTTCCCAGGTTCGAATACCCACTCACCAGCCTCATTCACAAACATTAAGTCTTCCTTGTTCAGCACAAATCGTACTTCCTTGGTTTGTCCTGCGGGGATTTTAACTTTTTGAAAGCGTTTTAGTTGTTCTCCAGCGGGCACCATACTCGCGAATTCATCTCCAACATACAGTTGAACGACCTCATCTATTTCGCGATTGCTTTGATTAATCACATCAATGGTAATTTCCCATGGTGAATTCTCACCCAACACCTCATTACTTTTTAAATGCTCATAGCTTACCTCACCATAATGCAACCCAAACCCAAAAGGCCATTCCGGATTAAACGCAGCAAAGTCACCAACATTGGAACGATCTACGCTCCGAGAGCGATCATAAAACTCAATGACCCCATCATATTTTGGATAGGTATATGGAAGCTTTCCACTAAAGTTTTTTTCACCGGACAATAACTCTACTAAAGCTTCCGCCCCATAGTCGCCGGGTAAATAGCATTGAACAATGGCTCCAGCAGAGTCAACAATGTCTCGAATAATTCGAGGCCGTCCCTCCACCAATACGATGATCACATTTTTATGCTTAGCATAAGCCATTTTTGCCAATTCAAGCTGTTTGGAATCCAAATGCAAACTGCGAATGTCGCCAGGTTTTTCTGTTGCAGGAACCTCGCCCAAACATAGAACTACTGTTTCCACCTCATCAAGCTTTTTGATGTAGTCTTCGAGGGAAACAAAACGTGACTGTTCAATTTCTTTTTCCTTAAACAACTCAACGCCCTTTGAAAATAGGCATTGTTCCCCATATTTTTCCTGAAGTGCTTGGGTAATGGTTTTACATCCCTTTGTATTAAAGGAAGTATCCATTCCTTGCCAAGTATGTGACCATGCACCGTTGAGGTAAACCAGGTTGTCTGCACATGGACCAGCGACTAAAAACTTGGAGTTTGTTTTCAAAGGCAGGATTCCATTGTTCTTCAATAAAGTAATTGACTCCAAGGCTGCTTGTTTTGACGCATTTTTGTGCTGCTGGGAACCAAAGGCTGTATAACTTGAAAGCACGGGTTGATGCAAGTCGAATAAGCCTACCACTTCTTTAGTTCGGTATATTCGATTCACTGCGTCATCCAATCTCGCATTAGTAATATTACCGTCTTTGACAGATTGTAACATGAGTTCACAATAGGTTTTATAATCAGGAGAGAGTGGGACCATACTCATATCTACACCTGCGTTAAACGCTTTTTCGTATGCTGTTTTTAGGTCCGGGGCAACGCGATGTACCGTATGTAACATGTTAAAGTCTTCCCAATCTGAAACGGCGAATCCCGGGAAGTTCCATTCGTCTTTAAGGGTATGTTGAATTAAGGCTTTATTGACATGCCCTGGAATTCCATTGACCGTACCACTGTTGATCATTACCGTTTGAGCGCCGGCTTGAACGGCTGATTTAAACGAAGGTAAATACAACTCCTTCATATATTTATCTGGAATCCAAGCGGGTGTGCGGTCACGTCCACTGGCAGCGGCGCTATATCCCACAAAATGCTTCATACAAGAAAGTACATGTAAGGAATCAATTGCGCGCGGATTCGTTCCTTGATACCCTTCAATGATCGCTGCGCCCATCTCCGAAACCAAATAAGGGTCTTCTCCCAACGTTTCAAAGGTTCTAGACCAGAGGGGGTTTCTTCCTAAATCTAATACCGGAGAAAAATTCCAAGGAATGCCTGAAGCTCTCGTTTCATAGGCTGTAATTCGGCCAAATTCTTCTGCAAGCATTGGATTCCATGTAGCAGCTAAACCTATTTCCTGAGGAAACAAGGTCGCCCCTTGGGTATAATTGACCCCATGTATTGCATCAATCCCATAAAGAACCGGTACCTTAATTCTACCTGAAGTATAATAAGATTGAATGGTTTGTGTAATTTCTTGCCATTGCGCTCGTGTTAGCGTATGCCAACTCACATTGAGTATTGAACCTACTTTGTATTTAACAAGCGCTTCTGTGAGTTTATTGGTATCTAATTTAAGCGGAACCAAGGTTCTGCCTTGCGCATCGGTTTGTGCAACAGCGTCCAAGGTAATTTGACAGGTTTGGCCTACTTTTTCTTCAATAGTAAGATCCAATCCTTTTTCATATTTAACTTCTTTTGTAACTCCACAAGATACTAAGGCGCCAAAGCACGCAAAAAACAAGAACTTTCTCATGACTTTACTATTGAAAAACACGAACATAATCCACATACATCGTTTGTGGAAGCTGTGTAGTTGCATCCGGACTTCCCGGCCAATTACCACCAACGGCAACATTGAAAATCAAGAAATATTTCTCTTGAAATTCCGCTAATTCAGCGGGTGTAGTATTCAAGGTATTGTAGACTACATTATCAACCATCCATGTGATGCTATTAGAATTCCAGACGATAGAGAACACATGAAATTCATCCGCAAAAACTCCTGAATTCAAGGTGTAACTGTCTCCATATTGTGCATGTGAACCATTATCACTCCAATGCGCTGTTCCGTGAACCGTTTTATCATTGTTACCAGCCCCACCAATCATTTCCATGATATCGATTTCTCCACAGGCCGGCCAACTTACAGACGTGATATTATCTCCCAACATCCACAAAGCCGGCCAAATGCCTTGTCCTTTTGGCAAGGCAGCTCGGATGTCTATACGACCATATTTCCATGATTGAACGCCTTGGGTTTTAATACGACTTGAGGTGTAGTTTTGGCCACCCATCGCTTCTTGTTTGGCAGTAATTTGCAACACGCCACCAGATACTACCGCATTTTGGTTGGTATAATATTGAAGTTCATTATTTCCCCATCCACCATTTCCAGTGCCAATATCATATACCCAATCGGTTGACAGTGCAGCACCATTAAATTCATCATGCCATACCAAGGTATACCCGTTGTAACTAATTGGGCTAGTAGGTCCACTGGTTGGTGCACCAGTTCCACCCATATTTAGATTGATTTCAAACGCATCAGTTTCCGTAATAAAATGTTCAGCAGTAGTGTAAGCTACGGTTTTAACCGAATATTCACCTGATGTGGAATACGTATGTGTTGCAACACCCGCATTGGATTTAATCATGGTAGAATCCCCATTCTCATAAAAGGTGAAAATGTAGAAATTCGCTGAATCCGCATGGGCTGTAACATCAACGGTTGCTGAATTGATATCCAATGTTACCTGTAAATTAGAAGGCAAAACAATATCTTTTGGAATATAATTATCCTTTTGACAAGCAGCCAAAACTAATAAAATGGAAAGAAGCATAAATAAGTTTTTCATGATATAATTATTCAGTTTTTAATCTAAGGTACCAGTTTAATCCACCCAAATGATGTCCATATTGTAAGTACATCGTTGAGTCTGTCAACTCCAAAATACGATATGTATTAACGCCCGTGTAAAATCCTATAAATGCTCCATTTGAAATGGTAATGGTGTTTTCAGGTCCTTCAACCAAATTCCAAGACTTGTCCATTTGATTCGGATAGGGTGCAGTAAAATCAGCTAGGTTCAGAAACGAGCCGGGAAAACTTGCGGCAATGGAATTGTGCACATAAACATCCCCATTGGTAATCATATCGAACTTAAAGGCATTGAGATGAAACACATATTTATCGTTGTATAAGCCACATCCTGGTTTCTCATTTGCACCAGCAGCCCACCATTCTGGGGTTGCGCCCAATGGACTTTCTGGATCCGGACCGACGCCAAGGTGTCCGCTTAGTACGGAGTCAACAACCCATGTTTTATAACCAGGACCATTTGCTCCTCCGGTTAGTTTATTGTAAAAAGGATTATCAAGCAAGGATAAATCGGTTTGGTCAATAACTACTTGCTGAGTAGACGAACGGCTCCCGCCTTTGTTGAACACTGTTAGTGTGATGGTATAAGTTCCCGCATACGGATACGTTGCCGAAACAACAGCCCCCTCACCCTTCATTCCGTTTCCAAAATCCCAACGACAAACCAAATTTGGGTTGCTCGCTGAAAGCACAATAATATTGGCATTAGAATCAGAAGGAACAGCTGTAAAAGCAGCATCCGTTTGACTTGGTGGATCGCCTAAGGTTGGACGAACTTTTTTACAAGCCGATAAGGCAGTAAAAGCAAGTAATAAAATGATGATGTTATTTTTCATGATCGATGCTATTAATATCCTGGGTTTTGAGGCCAACGCCCACCCGCTAAATCTATTTCTACCTGTGGAATAGGGAATACTTCATGTTTCCCAGTTATGAATCCTGGAATTGCTGTGGCTGCTTTACCAGTTCTTACCAAATCAAAAAAGCGATGGCCCTCTCCTGACAATTCAAAACGACGCTCATTGTAAATCTTGTCCAACGAATTTACTGAAACGCCTGGGATTGAAACGCGCGAACGGATTTGATTCACATACGTTTGAGCGACGGACGTATTGCCTAGGTGATAATTTGCTTCTGCTGACATTAATAATACATCTGCATAGCGAATAACTCTATAATTCACAGGACTTGTTAAATCATTATCCGGTAATCCGATTTCTCCTTGTCTCTTTATGTACTTGTTGTTATAATAACCCGTATGTCCTCCTGCACCAATGGCATAGGTAATTGCACTTGGATTTGGCTGTGCCGCGATAAACGCTTCAATATCTAAAATTGTAGCCGCCCGGCGCGGATCTCCAGCGGGGAAGAAATTATACAAGTCTTCAGTTGGAAGGTTGTAGCTGTTTCCATCGCCATATACTGGACCATTATATTGACGAATGCCTTGAAATCCAGGAGCGGCATTACCTTCTAAGCAAACCAAACACCCATAACCACCACCTTCTAAGCCAGAGTACTGAATATCAAAAACAGTTTCCGTATTGTTTTCGTGCGCAACATCAAACAGCTCAGTATATACCGGATGAAGGCTATAAAGCCCGCTCGTAATCACCAAATCAAACATTTGATCAGCCTCAGTCCATTTGCTTTGATATAAATACACCTTTCCTAAGAGGGCTTGAGCAGCTCCTTTTGTCGCTCTTCCTTTTTGGCCAGCTACCGCGTTTAATATGGGATAGGCCTCTTTTAAATCTTTTTCAATCTGCGCATATACATCCGCTTTCGGGGACCGATCAATCGAACGAACCTCTTCAATACCAAGTCGTTTATCAATTACCAACGGTACATCGCCAAAGAACTTCACGAGTTCGAAATAATAATATGCCCTCAAAAATTTTGCTTCAGCCAAAATATGAGCTTTCTCCGGGAAATCAATATTGTCTTTATTTTCTAGAATATAGTTCGCTCTAGAAATACCGACATAGTTCCAACGGAACACACTGCGTAAATCGTTATTAACTCCCCCATGTGTCATGGCGTCGATTTGATGAAGTCCTTGCGAGTCGTTTGCGCTTTCTCCCCCTGCAATTGCATTATCAGAAGCTATTTCTCCAATCCAAAGAGACATGAAGGAAGTTTGCAGTAAATCATACGCACCAACTAACGCTCGGTCATAGTCTTCTGGCGTTTTAAAGTAATTTTCCGCATCTTGGGTATACGGAGGGTCTACTGATAGGAACTTTTTACAAGAAAAAATTCCTGCCAATACTAAACCAACAATCAATAAGCGTTTAATATTTTTCATCGATTAAAATTTAAATTGTAAACCAACCATTACTGTTTTAGCCTGCGGATATAATCCATAATCTACTCCTGCAGACAACGCACTTGTTGAACCTAAATCTGGATCATATCCCATATATCTTGTAAGCGTTAACAAGTTATTCGCCGCAACATATACACGAAGTTGTTCCATTTTGATTTTACGTAACCAATCTTTAGAAAAAGCATATCCTACTTGTAGGTTTCGTAAACGTAAGAAGGACCCATCTTCCACATAAAAAGAAGAAAATACATTGTTACGCGTAGGTTCGGTAGTTTGACGTGGAACATCAAACGAACTCTCAGAACCAACCCAGCGATCGATAACATAGCTCATTTGATTCGCATACGGTTGTTGACGCTCATAATTCCGGATGATTTCATTGCCAATGGACGCATAAAAATTGGCAGAAATATCAAATCCTTTATAGCTTCCTGAAAGATTGAAGCCCATAGTGAAATCAGGAATTGCTGAACCTAAATACGTTTTATCGCTATCATCTGTAAAGCTAATAACCCCATCCCCGTCTTGATCAACAAAAATTAAATCCCCTGGCTTGGCGCCCTCTTGAACAACAGCTGCATTATCAATTTCCTCTTGAGATTGAAAGACACCTGCGGTTTGGTATCCAAAGAAATATCCAATTTCATATCCTTTCTGAAAACGTGTCGCTACATCTCCACCTACACTAAATGCTGCTCCAGGCAAATAATCAACGCCTGTTGGAACCGCCGTAACTTCATTGTTAACTGCTGTAAAATTCCAATTTGCCTCATATAAGAAATCTTTAGTTCGATCTGAGCGGTATCCTAATTCAAGTTCCCATCCTTTATTGGATACATTTCCTGCATTAATTACCGGGGGATAACCTCCTGGTCCATATGAGCCCATTAATGCAGAAACATCAGGTTGGAACAAAAGATCATATGTGTTTTTAATAAAGTAATTGGTAGTAAAAGAAATTTTCTTCCAAAAGGAAAGGTCAAGACCTATATTTAACTGGCGGGTAGTTTCCCATTTTAGATCTGGATTAGCCGGACGTCCAATGGCCACACCTTGGGTAATGACATCATCAAATACATAAACTCCTTCGCCATTGAGCAGTGCTCGGTATGCGAAATTTGGAATCTGATCATTTCCAGAAATCCCGTAGCTTACTCTCAACTTACATAGATCGATTGGTTTGAATTTGAAAAATTTCTCTTCTGAAATTAACCATCCTGCAGACATGGACGGGAAGGTTCCAAAGCGGCTATTTGGTCCGAATTTACTAGACCCATCTCTACGCACCACCATGGAAACCAAGTACTTTTCTTTGAATCCATATTCAGCGCGCATAAATACAGAAACCAAACGCTCAGTGAATTCCCAAGATCCGGTATTATTTAAATACCCTCCCTGTGTAGTATTGGCAGAAATATCTGCATAATTTACATCATTGTTTGGAACGCCATACGCAACACCATTGAGTGATTTTCCATCCCGTTGAAAAATCGTAACCCCTGCCGTTGCTTTCACTTGATGATCCGTTTTAAATACTTGATCATAATTTGCGAATCCTTCGTAGGATAAATCACTAAAGGTGTTTCGTTCTTCATAAATCGCTGCTCCTCGGTCGATTTCAAAACCTGGAGTAAGTTCAACCGTAGGTGATTCTAATTGATCATTTAGGGCCGTATTGGCGTATTTTCCGTCTCCGTACCATACCAATGGGGAGAACACCTTAGAATCAACCAAAGAAACATTATAATTGAATCGATTCGTGACTGTTAAAAAGGAAAGCGGCTTGTATACGAACTCTTCCTTGCCCACAAATTTTTGCGCTTGATTCCAGTTGTAAGTATTCATGATTTGAGCCACTGGATTAATGATATCGCTGACTTCTTCCATGTACGAATAATTCCCCATTGGAGAAATTACAGGCTCGGTTGGGAACGCATTAATGGCATTATATAAGACGGAACCAATCCCATTTTCAGGAAGGGTGTTTCTTCCTTCAGTTGAAAACAAAAGCACCGAATTCAATTTGAGTTTATCGGAAAGGTCGGTTGAAAAATTTAGGCGTGCATTATACCGGTCAAAATGGGATTTTGCCCCACCAACAATACCGTCTTGATTGAAGTAACCCAAGCCAATAGAGTATCGGGTATTTAAGGTTCCTCCATTTAAAGATACGTTATGACTTTGCACCGGTGAACGCGTAAATACTTGATCTTGCCAATCTGTTCCTTTTCCAACATTCACATTATCAAAAGGCATAGCTTGACCGCCCATTGCGAACATTTCATTTTTAATGACCGCGTATTCATCCGCATGTAATAAGTCAAGTTTTTTGGAGGTTTCTTGTAAACCAAAGTACCCATTATATTCAATGGTTGGTTTGCGGTTTATGGAGCCATTCTTGGTCTCAATAAGTACCACTCCATTTGCGGCACGAACGCCATAAATACCTGCCATGGCATCTTTTAACACCGTAATTGATTTAATGTCAGATGGATTTAGTGCATTTAATCCTTGAGAATCATAAACAATTCCATCCACTAAAATCAAAGGGTCGTTATCCCCAAAGGTGCCAAGACCTCTAATCCGAATGTTGGCACTACCTCCTGGGGAACCAGAATTTGTAGAAATATTCACACCAGCCATCTGCCCCTGTAAGGCTTGATCCATGCGCGCCATGTTCATTTTTTCAATGTCTTCTCCGTCCACTTTTGACGTAGCGCCGGTAATGGTTTTGTTTTTTGCCTCGCCGTATCCAATGACTGTGATTTCCTTTTTATCAGAAAACTCTGGCTTCATAACAAGCGTTAAGTTCTGGTCTCCGGGACCAACAACCACTTCTTGGGTTTGATATCCATAAATTGAGATTGTTAATGTCGCACTTACGGTATCTTTCAATTGAATTGAAAAGAATCCGTCATTCGCTGTTAAGGCATTTCCTTTAGGTGATTTTGAAGAAATTTTCGCAAATCCTAAGGGTTCGTTTACGTCATTAACTACTTTTCCAGAAACGACCCTCATTTGAGCGAATCCTATGGTAGTACATGCAAAGACAAAAAGTAAAAATCCTATTCTCATTGTTTTCTTTTAAAATTACTTTGTGGGGAGTTACCTCCCCACGCACTAAGTAAAAACTAACTGTTCAACTGTTTTGATATCAATTGAATGGTAAATATAAGTATATTATTGTATTTTTTACAATATCTAAATAAATCCGTTACATTTTGAAAATCCAAGCGCTTTGTTCAAGCCTTTCAAGTTCATTTTCCACGTCAAAGGAAAAGAGATTGGCAGGTCTATGCTTAACATTGGTTTGTTTTTCAGTATGCTTTACCAAGGGGATTCCTTTTATTTTCTTTCTAAAGTTGGCCTTATCGAAGGGGACTCCATTTACATATTCAAAGAGCTGTTGAAATTCATTTAAAGTGAATTTCTCCGGAAGCAATTGAAAACAAATAGGTTCGATTGAAAGTTGTTTTTTAAGGCGATCAAAGGTTGCGTGTAGGATTTCATTGTGATCAAAGGCTAGGTCATTAACCTCCATCACAGGCTCCCATTTAACTTCATTGGCCCAAGAGGAGGCTTTGATTGAAAAATCTTCAATTCTAACTAAGGCGAAATAGGCGATCGTAATAACCCTGCCTTGCGGATGGCGAGAGGGGCTCCCAAACGTATGGGCTTGGTGCATTTGAATATTAGTCAGTCCCGTTAGCTCACGAAGGATTCGTTCAGCCGCGTCTGGTAAATCTTCATCGGGATAAACGAGGTCACCAGGAATAGCCCAATAGTCTTTGTAGGGATCTATAGCGCGTTTTATTAGTAAGGTCTTTATTTTTCCCTCTGAATATCCAAAAATCAAACAGTCTACAGAAAATGCAGAACTAAAAAAATCAGAAAAATCTATTTTATACATAGAACCTATTAATGTGCTGTTTCAGAAGCGTCCAATTGAGTGATTCCCTGTTTTTTTAACATTCTACTTACCGTCCATGCGAAAAAGGCCAAGTATACAAAACAAAGCACGCCAATCCAATATGAATTTTGGATACCGATGGATTTACTTGTTCCTAAGGATGCTTGCCATTGCGACACAAATCCTCCACCCATAATCATCATAATCATTAGGCTAGAAGCTGCATTTGTTTTTTCATTCAGACCTGCGATCCCTAAGGTAAAGATACATGGCCAAAGGGTGGAGCAAAACAGTCCTACAGAAATAAATGCAAATACACTGACCATGCCGCCGGCAAAAATACCAACCAATAGCGCACCTGCACCCAACATTGAATATACAATCAACTGTCGAACCGGGTTGCCGCCAGTAAATGCCTCTGCTACCATAAGAACTATAACCAAAAATAAGTACGGATAGAATTGAGAAACATTATGGCCTGCAATATAATTCGCTAACATAAAAATTGAAAACGCAAGAAACGGCAACAAGATCGAAAGTCGTTGTTTAATGTCTGCTCCAACATTAAAGGCGCCTGCCGCAGAGGCCCAACGACCAATCATCAAACTACCCCAAAATAAAGACACAAAGGGGGTGATTTCATGCTCAGCCTTACCCAGTTTCAATTTCATAAATTCAGGTAGGTTACTCGCGGTGGAAACTTCAACACCAACGTATAAAAATATCGCAATCATTGCTAAAATCACTTGTGGTTTTTTCGCCACGGCGATAATTGATACACGCTCAGAAGAAGCAGTTCCTTCTTCTTCAATCTGATCTGGAACACTTGAAAATTTAAAAAATACAGCAGCTAAAATGAATGTTGCACCGAGTATTAAATAGGGTATCTTAACGGCTGAAAGCTCTAAGTTCGTGGAGCCTGTGCCAGCCATTCCAAATATCGCAAAGGAAACTAATACGGGTCCGATGGTTGTACCCACATTATTAATACCTCCTGCCAAGCTTAATCGTAAATTACCTGTAGATGGGTCGCCCATGTTAATTGCCAAGGGATTGGCAGCAATTTGTTGTAGCGCAAATCCAATTCCCACGGTAAACAAACCACCAAGTAATAAGGGAAACGAAGATTCATTAGCGGCAGGAATAAACAATAAGGTTCCTAAAGCTGAAATTACCAAGCCTAAAGCGAGCCCGTTACGATAACCTAGAACCTTAAGTAAATCCTTCTTCATAAAAGCTGAAACAGCAAAATAAAGTAAAGATCCCACGGTATACGCTATATAAAATGCCACTGAAATCAACTGCGCCTTGTCTTGTTTTAAATTCAAGGCCTTCTTAAAAACAGGAATTAATATATCATTACTAGAAGCTACAAAACCCCAAAAGAAGAATATGATTATCAGGGCTCCAAAGGCGCTAAAATTGGTTTTTTTCATGGTCAAAATTTCGACCAAAATACAATTAAATTTGATTAACCGGCCTGAGAGGTGGCTGTTTTTGTATTTTCAACCATAAGTAAGCGTTCAACTGAAGAAGCGATTGAGGCAGCATCAAATCCACACGCCGCCCAAAGTTCTTCTTGGGTTCCATGGTGAATATAATCATCCGGAATTCCTAAACGAACTACTTCTGCTTTGTACCCGCGGTCTGCCATAAACTCTAATACGGCCGAACCAAAGCCTCCCATTAAGCAACCATCTTCCACCGTAATAACCTTGTCGAATTTGGTAAAAACTTCATGCAATAGCATCTCATCAAGCGGCTTAACAAAACGCAAATCATAATGAGCTGGGGTAATTCCAACCTTGGTTAATGTTTTAATTGCCTCTTGGGCAAAATTCCCAGGGTGACCGATGGTTAAAATTGCAACTCCTTCTCCTGCGGAAACTTTTCTGCCTTTACCAACTGGTATCTCTTCTAGCGGTGTTTTCCAATCGGTCATAACACCGTTACCTCTTGGGTATCTGATGGTAAATGGTCCTTTATTTTCGAGTTGAGCTGTATACATTAAGTTACGTAATTCTTGCTCATTCATTGGTGCTGAAACCACCATATTCGGAATACAACGCATGTAGGCTAGGTCATATGCCCCATGATGTGTTGCGCCATCCGCTCCAACTAAGCCACCACGATCTAAACAAAATACTACGTTTAAATTTTGCAAGGCCACATCATGCAACACTTGGTCAAATGCCCGCTGCATAAAGGAAGAATATATATTACAAAAGGGAACCAATCCTTGCGTAGCCAATCCTGCACTAAAGGTAACCGCGTGTTGTTCCGCAATACCCACATCAAATGCACGATCCGGCATCGCCTTCATCATGATATTCAAGGAACATCCACTTGGCATCGCAGGAGTAATCCCCATTATTTTTTGGTTGCGTTCCGCTAATTCCACGATGGTATGACCAAATACATCTTGATACTTTGGTGCTTCAGGTCCAATCGGAACAACTTTGACAATTTCACCGGTATCTTTATTAAATACGCCAGGAGCATGCCATTTGGTAGGATTTCCCTCTTCGGAAAATTTATATCCAGCGCCCTTCTTCGTTAAACAGTGTAAAATTTTTGGTCCAGGAATATCTTTTAAATCTTCTAACACTTTAACTAATCCTTCTACATCATGACCATCAACTGGTCCAAAATATCTAAAATTTAAGGACTCAAATAAATTGGATTGATTGAGTAAGGTGCTTTTAAGTGCGTGAGAAACTTTAGATGCGACTTTTTGCGCATCGGGTCCGAATTTCGAAATTACCCCTAGCCAATTCCACACCTCATCTTTAACTTTATTGTAGGTATGAGAGGTAGTAATATCCGTCAGATATTCTTTAAGCGCACCTACATTCGGGTCAATCGACATGCAATTGTCATTTAAAATCACCAATAAATTAGCGTCTTTCTCGAATCCTGCATGATTTAATCCTTCAAATGCTAAGCCGGCGGTCATTGCGCCATCGCCAATTACGGCAATGTGATGCCTATCTTTAAAACCATGAAATCGATTAGCTACCGCCATCCCTAGCGCTGCTGAAATGGAAGTAGATGAATGTCCCACGCCAAAGGTGTCGTATTCGCTTTCCGACCGCTTCGGAAAACCAGAAATCCCACCTTTCAATCGATTGGTGTGAAATCGGTCTCTTCTTCCCGTTAAAATTTTATGTCCATACGCTTGGTGACCTACATCCCATACCAGTTGGTCTTCGGGCGTATTAAAAACATAATGTAGCGCAACGGTCAGCTCCACCACGCCAAGACTTGCTCCAAAATGACTGTTACCGATTTCAGAAATTACATCAACGATATATTGCCTTAATTCTTCGGATACTTGTGGAAGATCGGCTCTCGAAAATTGAGATCTTAAATCAGATGGGAATTGAATCTTTGAAAGAAAGGGACCCGGGGTGTATGGATTACTCATTCACACAAAATTAGGAATAATAAACCATAACAAGAAGAAGAGATGAATGTTCAATACCTAATAGAAGTGCACATTAAATTTTGTAATTTTGCAAGCAGAAAAAATCGCATTGAAACGTATTAACCCATTTATCCAATTCACAAAGTTTCGCCTCTCTTTTTTGGTGGTGATTTCTGCCTTATCTGGATATCTATTTGTTGGCGGCGGGAATGTTGCCATTATAGTCAAATTACTCTTGGGGGGATTTTTAATCACGGCGGCCTCAAACGGGGTAAACCAACTGCTTGAGATGAAGCAAGATGCCTTAATGAATCGAACCAAAAGCAGACCCTTAGTAACGGGGACGATTAGCGTAAAAAATGGTATATTGATATCGATTGCTTGTTTGATCAGTGGTGCCATCTTGTTGTGTTCAATTAATCAGAACAGTTTGTTTTTAGGACTTGGCGCATTTATTTCCTACGCATTTATATATACCCCGCTTAAAGGTAAAAGTTCTTGGGCCGTATTTGTGGGTGCGTTCCCGGGGGCAATTCCTCCAATGTTAGGAGCCATTGCGCACACTGGAGCATTTGGTTTTATCCCTGGATTACTGTTTTTTATTCAGTTCATGTGGCAATTTCCTCATTTTTGGGCGATTGCGTGGGTTACTCATGAAGATTATCAGCGTGCGGGGTATTTTTTATTGCCTTCCAAATCCGGAAAATCAAAACAATCCGCCTACCTAATTTCACTGTATTCGATTGTATTAATCCCAATTAGTCTCATTCCTTGGTTGCTGGGAATAACCAATAATATTTCTCTATTAATTGTTGGTTGTTTTGGGGTTTGGTTCTATTTTCTTTCATACCGACTATATATTTCTTGCGATGATCGCGATGCAAAAAAACTAATGTTCGCTTCGTTTGTTTATCTACCAATCATACAGTTTGCGTATGTTTTTACCAAAATGGATTCTGTAATTCAAAATTTATTAAGTCATGGATTATTCTAAAGAACTAAGCCCGGAAATCAGGGAAAAAATGAAAAAAAACCTCGTTTATGTTGGGATTTTTGCCGTTGTCATGTTCTTCGCGGGACTAACCTCGGCCTATTACGTAAATATGGGAGGCGGATTTTGGTTGAAATACCCCATGCCCAGCGGATTTTACTTAAGCACCTTATTTATTGGTTTTAGTTCCTTATTTTTTATTTTGGCCATTCGCGCAATTAAGCAAGGCAAGTCATCCTTACTGAAATTACACATGGCGTTGACCTTAGTGTTTGGATTGCTTTTTGTCACCTTCCAATTTAAAGGGTATAATCAACTAATTACTCGAGGTATTTATAATCCTTCGATTTTCTGGACCTATCCTGAAATCTTGGTAAATGATGGGAGATATGGTGATACAATAACAGCCACTGTAAATGGAAAACCAATCCTTGTAGATGGCAACAATTTTAGCATTGGTAATCGTGCCATGACGAAGACAGAGTTCCTAGATTTTCAAGCGTATATGAAACATTTTGCCTTGCCGGAACAAGTGATTTTCAGTCAGCAAGACAAGCCATTGAATGCCGTTTATTCTTCGAAATACACCTTATTTATAAACAATCAACCCCTGGTAATCAAGAAAGGTAATTTTTATATCTCGGATTCCATATTAATGTCGCACACGGATGAAATAAGGCTTTGTAAAGTGTCGATGAATGTAGTATTAGGGCGTGGGCACTTTATGATGAAAGGTCAATACGGTAAAGATTTTAATGTGTATTTAAAAGGAAAAAAACTCGATTATAAAAACGGGAATTTCTGGATTGACGGACGAATTCTAAGTGAAAGCGCACAAATTAACGCCCGAGAAACTTCGGATAATGCGAGTGCGTTTCTATATGTAATCTCGTTTGCTCACCTCTTACATGTCTTGGGTGCATTAATCTATTTATTGGTCATGGTAAAGAACTCATTTACAGGCCGATACAGCGAAACAAATCATTTGTCCCTTCGATTAGGGTCAATGTTTTGGCACTTTTTAGGCATATTGTGGGTGTATTTATTCCTGTTTTTCAATTTTATTCATTAAACTTGCACAAATTTTAATACGATGGCAGGTCATACCGCAGCACTTGATTCAAAGACATTATGGGGAGGTAAAATTTCTCCATTTTCAACAAGTTACGGAAAACTAATGATGTGGTTTTTCCTAGTTTCAGATGCCTTAACTTTTGGCGGACTTTTAATTGCTTATGGATTTACGAGACATGATTGCTTAGAAGCTTGGCCAATTGGCGAAGAAACGTTTAACTCCATGCCATTCCTAGGTCATGGGTATCCGTTGCTTTACGTAGCGTTAATGACATTTATTTTGATTATCTCATCGGTAACTATGGTGTTGGCGGTTGAGGCCGGTCATCGAATGGATCGTAAAGGGGTTACAAAATGGATGATTGCAACAATTATCGGTGGCTTTTTCTTTGTTGGATCGCAAGGATGGGAATGGTATCACTTCATTCATGGATCGGAATTTGGCAAAATCGAATTGGCTGATGGATCTGTGGCCATTGTTAAAGGTCATTTCGGTGAAATCAAAAACTTTAAGGTTACTAAGGCTGGTAAGCACCATAAAGAAGGCGATGTAATCAAGGAAGACCTAATGCATACCTTTCAACATGCTGCAGCTGCAGGACACATAACCAACGGTATCATTACATTACATGACGGGTCTAAAGCGTCTATTACTAAAGAAAAAGACCATGAATTGAAATTAATCATTAAGAAAAGTGGCAAGGTAAATAAGGCATCAAAGGCAAAGCGTGAAATTACTGGTGCAAAAGCGGAAAAACTATACTATGAAGCGCTGTATTCAGGGGAAGCTAACCGTGTGATTTATGGTGCTAACTTAAAGCAAAATGAATACGGACCACAACAATACGCACAATTCTTTTTCTTCATTACTGGATTCCACGGGTTTCACGTATTTTCCGGTGTTGTAATTAATATTATCATTTGCCTTGGTGTTGTTGCCGGCACATACCACAAAAGAGGACACTATGAAATGGTTGAAAAAACCGGATTGTACTGGCACTTTGTAGACCTTGTTTGGGTCTTCGTATTTACATTCTTTTATCTTTTATAATTTTTACGTATGGAACGCGACGATTTAATTGAATATTCATTAGATGCTCACCACAGTGAAGAAAAAGGGGTAGAAATTCGAAAGAAAATCTACAAAGTAACGATACTACTTACCTTAGTAACAATTATTGAGGTGGTTTTAGGTGCTGTAATCAAGCAAGACGCTTCAATTTGGCCTTTAGTTAAATGGACTTTTCTTGCGTTGACAATACTCAAGGCAGGATACATTGTTATGGTATTCATGCACCTTGGAGATGAGCGTAAGTGGTTACGGTATGTAATTCTCGTTCCTTACTTTATATTTATTCTTTATTTGATTTTTATTGCACTTTGGGAAGCTACGTCGATTAAATCCGTATTGAATTACTTTTCATAAATCCCAATGAATATGACCAAAAAACTAAGGAACGTTCTCGGCTTCCTTTTGGTGTTTGGTCCAGCCTTGTTTTTAATTTTCATTTCAACCCGTGGTTGTACGCATCAGTTCAAGACCTTAGATGATTATGGGGCCTTGAAAAACTATTCTTTTACCGATAGTAAAGGGAGAAACCGAACGGCAGAGGAATTCAAAGGTGAAATCATTATCATTACTACGCTTCAAAAAGGTTGTCCGTGGGATTGTTCCGTTTCATTTTGGCGGTTAAACCAAATACTTTACCAACACATACGTAAAAACAGTCACAAACAACTGAAACGTGTACGCATGATTTCTTTTGTCACAGACGGCAAGGGGAACCCAGAAAAAGACTTGACTCTGGTTCAACAGATGATGGAACGTGATGTGGAGGGCTATGATCCTAACTTATGGATCGTTGCTTCTGGAGATGTTCGCAGCATTTACAACATTGAGCACAACAATCAAACCTTGCTTCAAAAGGGAGAAAAATATTACGGCGGAGAGGGATTCCAAGAGCTTATCCTTTTAAGCGACAAAGAAAATCATTTGCGAATGGTTTTAAAAGGGAATCAAGAAGGGCTTATTCGCCGCATGAAAGAAAGTTTAGCCTTGTTATTAAAACAATATGACAAAGATCGGGCGATACGTAAGTAGCATTCTCGCAATCATTTTGCTTTTCGGGTGTAAAGAATCGCCTAAACTGCCTTATTTAGGAAATTCGGATGTTGAATATACGGAAAAAGGTGGTGTTGTTTATGCTGATACCGTCTATCCTGTTATTCCCGCTTTTTCGTTTACAAATCAAGAGGGGAAGCTCGTAACCAATAAGACGTATAAAGGCAAAATGTGGATTGTAGAATTTTTCTTTGCCTCATGCCCTACCATTTGCCCAATAATGAACAATCAATTAAAACGGCTGCATAAAACATTATCGAAAGACGCGCTTGACGAACTTCAATTCCTTTCGTTTACGATTGATCCCACCCATGACAATCCAGCCGTTTTAAAAAAATACCAAGCTACCCATCAAGTTAATTATAAAAACTGGGATTTTCTCACCGGAAATGAAGCAGAAACTCACCGCTTAGGAATTCAAAATTTTTTAACGTTTGCAGGTAAAGACGATGAATCCGCGGGTGGCTATGCGCATTCTGGTTCTTTTACCTTAGTTGATGCCCAAGGTCATGTACGCGGCGTTTATGCGGTGACTAATTTTGACTTAACGGTTAATGAACAAGAATACGATAGAATGGTTAAAGAAATAAATATACTTTATGATGAACACACTAGCTCCAAATAAAATCCCCACGGTTAAGAAACTAATTATTGCTGTTTCCATTGTTATTCCATTGGTAGTAGGTGCATTATTTCGCATTCGAATTCCTGGAGACTTGTCGTTTTTACCTCCAATTTATGCTGGTTTTAATGCCGCAACAGCCTTATTACTCATCCTTGCGCTTTTCATGGTTAAGCAAGGAAAAATAGAATTACACCGGTTTTTTATACGCTTAGCGCTGTTGTTGTCTTTAATGTTCCTGGTTTGTTATGTTGCATATCACCTCACTTCCGATCCAACACAATATGGAGATTTAAACCATGACCGCATCCTTAGCGATGCAGAGAAGGCTTCTGCAGGAACTTGGAGAACGATATATTTTATTACACTAATAAGCCATATTGGATTAAGCATGGTAGTGATCCCAATGGTACTTTACGCGTATCTTTTTGCCTGGGCGGGTCAATACGAAGCGCACAAAAAATTGGTGCGTTTTGCCTACCCGATCTGGTTATATGTTGCCATTACTGGAGTTGTCGTGTATTGGATGATTTCTCCTTTTTATCGTTGATTATTTAATTTTAACCTCAACCCTTCGATTTGCTTCTTTCTGCTCCTCAGATTCTGGCTTAGGATAGATTGGTTTAGTGTTGCCATAACCAACCGCGGAAAGCCTTTCTGGCTCAATTCCACAGGAAATTAAATATTCTACAATCCGCTTGGCTCTTTTTTTGGACAATCGCTGAGAACTTAAGGAATTCCCCCCTTCGTCATTCACATGGCCTTGAACTTCAATGGAAATACTAGGGTTTAATAACAAGAAATCTTTTAATCGTTTCAATCGTGGCATGGATTCATCCAGAATTATTGCAAGACCACCTGCGAAATAAATGTCATCTAATTTGGTGATGGCACCATGTGTGATAGGTGCTAAAAAAATCGTATCGTGATGCGTAGTTGAGGGAATTGTATGTTCTATGATATCCTTAGAGTAATACCCTTCTGAATCGATTCGTAATGAGGCCTTAAGTTTACGTTGGTTATTTACCAAGATGTCGGAACCGCGATATGTCCCATCAATTAGGCTTGATGCAACAAGGGATAATTTAGCAATAACGGGAAATCCAGTAAGCTCATCCCTGAAGTGTATTCCATACACAGGAAGTTCTTTTGAATATGCTAAATTTAGAAGTAACGAATCCTTCAATACCGTTCCTTCCGACGTAAGTGGGGTGTAGTTAAGTTTTAAATCGATCAAGGGTGCTTTACCTTTGGTAACATAAAGCGCGATGTAATAATTCTTATCAGCTGAACACTTATATAGTGGATTAAGCGTATCCAGAGCGGATCTATTTTCACACGTCACAAGGGTCGCTTTTTTAGAAGAAATCGCTCCGCAATCGTCAGTTGCATTCGTTTCGAAAATGAATACAATGATTGAATCGCCAGAGGTTTTTAATGCAAGGCTCATGCGGCCACTGTGGGGAGGATGAAATTGCAACCAAACTAAGTTATTAGAAGATACCGGGAGATCACAATACGATTGAATACCGCTTTTGTCTTTCCCTAATTTTCCCTTGAACTTCAATTGGTATGTAGTATTCGGACTAATTACTACATTTCCAGCGCATGTTGAATAATCTTGTTGCGCAAAGAGCGCTTCAATAACTAATAACAAGAAGAATAGACTAAAGAGCTTTTTCAACACCCATTTTTTTGGGTATTAACGAGTTACTCTAAAATAAGTTTCAAATTACCACCAATCTGGGTTCGAAGAACGAGATGGGTCGTTGTGTAGTAAATCTTATTTAAGGAGATGCTAGCTATACGTCCACTCATCGCAACGCCATCTGTTAAAGGTTGATTCAACGACGTATTAATCTCTTTTTTCATGTCTTCAATCATTGGTGTATAGTTAAACTTACCTTGTTCCTCAACTAATTGATTGATTTTTGAATTAAAAAACCACTTCGCAGACTTTAGGAGCACACTTTTTGTTTTCACATCGAAATCTACATTGGTTAATTCAATTTGCTTTAAAGAATCGTTTAATACGGGTGTTGCGAGTAAATAAATCACTCCCCGCTTTGTTCCAGAGAATTGCGTTTTAAGAATAATTCGATTATCAGCGGATCCGGAAACAGCTATATCGTCGATAATTATTTTTTTTCGTTTTATTTCAAAAACCTCGCCTTTAAACGAAGACCTAATAAAGTTAGATAGGGAATCATAACTCAAGATCACATCCAATCCAAAGTTTAACCCATTATCAACCTTACTCTTTGACAAATCAGGAAGAGCAGACGGAATTAATTGGGGTTTTTCTGTTGTGAAGGAGGGAGAAACATCAATATTAAAATTAAAACTTGCTTTTTTACCGCTAAATTTCAACTCACTTATTGCCAAAGAAGAAGGGGCGAGACTTAGATACCCATAGCCCGGAATTTCAGTGGGTTCTTGTAACAACTTCCATGATTCTTTCGCTGTGGATTTAATATCAATTGCACTAAACTGCTTATCTATTTCGCGCTCAAGCACCTTGAGTTGTTTGGTTATTTCTTTCTCAACATCCGTAGTGACATCAATATTCGCTATCGTTAATTCGCAAGGGTCGAGCAATTCGAATTTCTGTAAATTCGTGGTGGTTTTAAACGTGTAATCAGAATTAATCTTCACGGCCGTACTATATTTAAGACTGAATTTCCGCATCGGTTCGTTTTCACCACAACTGACATATACTCTGGGAATAATGCAGGAACCTTTCTCATCGGTAAGCGTTTGGCATTTGGGACAATAATTAATCTTCAATTTAAGTTGTCCTCCTACTTCGTATCCAATTTTGTTTCCGCTTCCAGAAAATTTAATGTCATCTCGTTTTATCGAATAGGCGGTGCTCACCCCTTCACACTGCTCATTTTTACCTGAGTAAGATTTTGGAATTTCCTTTTCAGCTGCCTTTAAATAACTTGAGAGATCAATTTCAACCGGAATGGTAATCGCCGAAACCTCATTATTTAGCGCGGGATATGGTTCAACAAAATTCTCAGGAACAGCTGTTTCAATGGCTTTACAAGAAGTTAAAAAACACCCCATCAACAGGGCATATAAAATTGTTTTCATTCAATTATTTTTTTCAATAAAACCTGCTGATTAAACCCGAGGTTATAGGTACTTAATCCAAAGGACATGCCCTCTGATTCTTCAATTATTTGAGAAGTACTGAACGGGGTTAAAGACCCACCAAATAAATTAAACTCAAGATCACCGCTTGGTTGTCTACAAAGCACACTACTCATAAAAGAGTTTGTATTGTCACTGTCTTCGATGCTATAGAAATCAATTAAACAATCCCCAAATAATCGCATGGGAATTAATACCCCATCGCCTTCGTCCATCACTAAGCCATCAGGTTTCAAAACTATATGGTATTTCTTTTCAAGATACCCAGGCTTATCCTTTTCACCATAAGTCATAAAGTAAGTCCACACTGAATCTTTTTTAATTTCTTGAATTGATAGGCGAACCAATACCGTTGCAAACGGGGTAGCGTCTTTTCCATACAACTGCATATCACCTTGATATGAACCAGTCCATGTACCTGGTAGCCCTTGTCCACTTATACAAGAATAAAAAAATAGGATAAAAAGGTTTACTGAATACCGCATAAAAAATCCCGCTATTGCGGGATTAAATTTAGTTCATTTTTGCTTTCAATCCGCGATCCAAGGCATCTAGAAACTCTTCCGTATATACGTAGTGTTCACCATGATTCACTTTGTTTCCGTGTACGCATACCGCCAAATCCTTGGTCATAATGCCAGATTCAACCGTTTCAATACAAACACGCTCTAAGGTCGTGCAGAAATCAATCAACTCCTGATTTCCATCTAATTTTCCACGGAAAGCCAATCCGCGTGTCCATGCAAAAATTGAAGCAATTGGATTCGTGGATGTTTTCTTGCCCGCTTGATGATCTCTAAAATGGCGGGTTACTGTTCCGTGCGCGGCCTCCGCTTCCATAATCTCACCATCTGGCGTCACTAAAACAGAGGTCATTAAACCAAGTGACCCGAAACCTTGTGCTACTGAATCTGACTGAACATCACCGTCATAATTCTTACATGCCCATACAAAATTACCATTCCATTTCAAGGCAGAAGCCACCATGTCATCAATTAAGCGATGCTCATATACAATGCCTGCTGCTTCAAAGGCCGATTTAAATTCAGCTTGATAAATTTCTTCGAAAATATCCTTAAAGCGTCCATCGTATTTCTTCAAAATAGTATTCTTTGTAGAAAGGTACAATGGCCATTTCTTACTTAGGGCCATATTAAAACAACTCCGTGCAAACCCGCGAATAGAATCATCGGTATTATACATGGCCAAACCAACACCGTCACCTTTGAAGTTATATACCTCAAATTGCTGTACTTCACCCCCATCTTCTGGTGTAAAGGTCATTGTGAGTTTTCCTTTGCCTTTAAACACGGCGTCTGTTGCGCGGTATTGATCACCAAACGCATGACGACCAACAATAATTGGTGCAGTCCAATTGGTAACCAAGCGCGGGACATTTTGCATAACGATAGGCTCTCTGAATACCGTACCATCTAGGATATTACGTATGGTTCCGTTCGGAGATTTCCACATCGACTTTAAATTGAATTCTTTAACGCGCGCTTCATCCGGTGTTATTGTAGCACATTTAATCCCGACTTGATATTTCTTAATCGCTTCAGCCGCATCAATTGTAATTTGATCGTTGGTTTCGTCACGTTTTTCGATTCCTAAATCATAATACTTAATATCTACATCCAAATAAGGAAGGATCAGTTTATCTTTTATAAATTTCCAAATGATACGGGTCATTTCATCCCCATCCAGCTCAACTACAGGATTCGCTACGTTTATTTTTGACATGGTATTTATTTTGTTGTAAAGTTAGCAATAGTTACCCAATTAATCCATGGAACCAATCATCTTAGAAGGGTCTACATAGATATCATATTCTTCCGGTGTTACATGGCCTAAGGAAACGGCAGCATCTTTAAGGGTAGTCCCATTCTTATGTGCATATTTCGCGATCTCAGCAGCTTTATAGTACCCGATTTTTGTATTTAACGCCGTTACAAGCATTAGCGAGTTATTCAGATGCTTTTTGATTTCTGGTAAATTAGGTTCAATTCCTACGGCACATTTATCTGCAAACGAAACGCACGCATCTCCTATTAATCGTGCAGATTGTAACACATTGGCTGCGATCACGGGCTTAAATACATTCAATTCAAAATGACCATTGGAACCCCCTATTGAAACCGTTACATCATTTCCAATTACTTGGGCACAAACCATCGTTAATGCCTCAGGTTGAGTAGGATTTACTTTGCCTGGCATGATAGAAGATCCTGGTTCATTATCAGGAATAATAAGTTCTCCAATACCACAGCGTGGACCAGAAGACAACATTCGAATATCGTTTGCAATTTTCATCAAAGCAACCGCTGATCGCTTTAATGCACCTGACAACTCAACCATGGCGTCATGGGCAGCTAAGGCCTCAAATTTGTTTTTTGCCGTAACAAAAGGTAATCCAGTAAATTCAGCGATTTTTTTAGCGACTAATACATCATAGCCAGCAGGGGTATTCAATCCAGTGCCCACAGCTGTTCCACCAAGAGCAAGTTCTGAAACAGCTTCCAATGCATTATTGATACATCGTATGGAATAATCAATTTGTGCTACATACCCGCTAAATTCTTGGCCAAGGGTTAAGGGGGTTGCATCCATAAAATGGGTTCTTCCTGTTTTAACGATATCCTTAAATGCAATCGCTTTTTGATCTAACACATCTCGTAAATGTTTCATACCCGGGAGTGTGATTTCTACCGTTTGCTTATAAGCGGCAATATGCATTGCAGTAGGATACGTGTCATTTGAAGATTGCGATTTGTTCACATCGTCGTTTGGATTAAGCGCTTTGGTTGCATCGAGTAATGAGCCTCCAGTTAGCACATGCCCTCGATTAGCAATCACTTCATTGCAATTCATATTCGACTGAGTTCCAGAACCTGTCTGCCAAATAACCAAAGGAAATTCACCGTCATGCATTCCTGTTAGCATTTCATCACACACCGCCCCTATCAAGTCTCGTTTTTCGATTGCTAAGACACCTAACTCATGGTTAGCGAACGCGGCTGCCTTTTTTAAATAAGCAAACGCATAAATTATCTCTTTCGGCATGGAGCCTTCCGGTCCAATTTTAAAGTTATTTCGGGAGCGTTCAGTTTGAGCTCCCCAATATTTGGAAGCAGGAACGTTTACCTCTCCCATGGTGTCTTTTTCAATTCTAAATTCCATTGGGTTTGTTTTTGTAACTAATTATTGTTTACCTTTGTAATCGAACACAAATTTACAAGATGATAAGCACTTTTGGTATTGTTTTATTCCTTTTAATTTTCGGAATGGCATTTTGGTTGTTATTATTCCTATTAGGATTTATCGTTCCTTTTTGGATAACTATTGATATTTTTGAGCGCCTACGTCCGAAGCGGATTTTAGACGACAAAAAATAATACAAGCCCGAAAGGGCTTTTTTTTGTCCTAACTATTAGGGGGTGATTTAAAAGTCAATCGAAATAATCTACAGAAAACTGCTACTATTTCCGCTTTTTCTTGGGCTTACCATATTTTTCTTGCATGGCTTTTTTATGGTTGTACCGCACATTAACCTTTTTGTTTTTTGCTTTTTTCTCGTGAAAAGAGGCCCCTTTGTTTTCGCGACTAGGCAATTTGAGCGCTTTACCAGGAATCGCAACGACGGGTTTCTCGAATTCTAATAATTCCGTTGTATAAGCCACCTGTTTTGGCGTCTTTTCAAACACTAAGTCTTGTTGCATAAGGACTTGTATCGATTCGAGTGCTAAATCATCTTTTTCAGTAATGAACGTTATTGCTACTCCGTTTTTATCCGCTCTTCCGGTTCGACCAATCCGGTGAATGTAGTTTTCAGGATTTTCAGGTATATCGAAATTAATTACATGGGTCACATCCGTAACATCGATACCTCGAGCAATCAAATCTGTTGCAATTAAAACGCGCGTTGCGCCAGTTTGAAAACGTTGAACGGCTTCAAACCTAAAATTTTGTGCTTTATTGGAATGAATCACCCCTATTGAATCGGAGAATTCCTCATTGATCTCCTCAAACAAGGTATCTGCTAAGGAGCGAGAGGAAACAAAAACTAAAATTTTGGAGTCTACTTCGAACGTTTTTAATAAATGCCGCAGCAAGGAGACTTTTGAAAGAAAATTTGGAACGCGGTACGCTGATTGATGAATTTTATCAATTGGGGAGCCTGCGCGTGCGGCTTCTACTCGGACAGGAGAAATGAGATAATCTTCTAAAAAAAGTTCCACTTCCTCAGACAAGGTTGCCGAAAAAACCATATGTTGCCTTTTGGCCGGTAAAAACTCAAAAAGATTTAAAAGCTGTGTCCTGAACCCTAAACTTAATGTTTCATCCACCTCATCAATGACTACTTTTTTAATGTGTTTCAATTTCAAGGAGCCACTTAACGCTAAATCCAGAATCCTACCTGGGGTACCAACAAGCACATCAAGTCCATTCAAAACCATTACGGCTTGCGTATTCATATTAGCTCCACCATATACGCCTCCAACTACCACATTCATATAGGTGGTTAACTTTTCCACTTCTCTAACCACCTGAGCAACCAATTCTCGCGTAGGTACAATAATTAATATTTGAGGATGCGTATCTTTAGAAAACTCCCACATGCATAAACAAGGAAGTAAATAAGCCAAGGTTTTTCCGGTGCCTGTTTGGGCAATTCCAATGGTATCAGCGCCCGACATCATCACCTTGAATCCATTGGCCTGGATAGTAGTTGGTGTATGATAACCTAACTCATCTAAAGCATTCCAAAGAGGTTTCTTTAAATTCAAATCGCGAAATGTCATAGCGTAATTATTTATGCAAAGCTAAGTAGACATTATTGAAAGTCTAGCATTTAATTTTATAGATAACAAAGGGCTTGCTTTTATTAGGTTTTTTTCACCCCGGAGGGGTTACGTTGACGCGTGTTCCCAAAAATTGGTTCAATCCAAGCTTAGAAACACTAGCCTTGCGAATAAAATTCTGCTCTCAAAATAATGCGATCCATTAAATTTTAATACTATTTTCTAGAAACTATAAAAACACATCGTAATTTTCTTGATGTGCTATTTGGGATTTGAAATTTAGGCCCTATAAAATTCCTAAAATTTTAATTTTAAGAATTTAATTCGTACTCCTCAGTTCCAAATTCAGCATCATAAATTTGAACGGTGATTTTTTGTCCCGGTTGAGCAATCAACTCAATAATGTCACCAGCGCACATTTCCTCTAAATGTAACTTCATAAATTCGATCACAGTATCTGAATTTCCATTCCCTTTCATAAATTCAACCATTCCATCTAAATCTGCATCAGCCATATAATTATGGGACATAAGATGATCGTTTACTACAAGTACAATCCCATCAGGAGATTCAGAAACCAACCAAAATAATTTATCTGCCGTACCAAGTACATTTGGGTCATAACAACTTTCCAACTCATTTAAAATTTCTTGGTAATTTGCAATCGGTTTAAATAAACTTGAGCGGGTGTTTGTAACTGTCCCAGACTCCATTCCTGATTCTATAAACGCTTCCATATTTGTAATTTAATTTCTATAATTTAGGGTTAGTCAAACTTAATCAAACATTCAATATTATCTTATTTTTTCTCTTTAATGTTTTAGATTTATAACCCAATCACAGCCCCAACAAATACCCACAAATACATTTTCAAAAGTTAAGCGTTTTAAGAATTACCTTAATTTGTCTTACTGTTTTCATAGATTTTTTAGAGTTTATCTATCTGATGCTTACTGAAGATTAAGATCTCGCTAATAATTTGAGTATCAACCGTGTTTTCTATACGTTGTGTTGCGATTCTTTTTTAAAGAAAGTATAGTATCAATTGAACCCAATAATACACTTTATTGATCAAAGTAGGCTTCGTGTTCAAATTTAGAACCAGTTCTCTTATATATTTTCACACCAACATTACCAGCCAAACCACCGAAATAATTACCTAAAAATATCCTAATCTCAGATTCATTACCTGTAAAATGTTCAGGAACAGAGATGTAACTAAAAGGAGTGAATCTCAAGTTTGGCATAAGACCTTTTGATTCCATTAAACATTTCCTTCTTAGGAAATTATGCCCCTTATCCAAGCTATACTTGCGAATATTGTTATTCTCATAAACCTTCTTTAGTTCGCCATTGAAGTACTGATATAACTCTGAAATCGGATGTCTTAAAAGATATTTTGGATTTACCCTTCTATAAATTCTAATATACTCTTTTACGTACGCGTTTGTTTTTTTAATATCATTGTTTTTTAGTGACCCGCCATTCGCTTTTACGAGTTCAGAAAAATTAAAATGATTGAGAGGCTGTTTTACTTTAGTTAACTTTTTAACCACCCTTATGTATTTTATTTTATGTTCATTATAAAAATGTTCTGTATAGAATTCTTCTATGTTCGTCAGTTTTGCGATTTCTGAATTCAATATTTGTATTTTTTTTTCTTTATTTAAGATAGATTTATCCTTATTTAGAATTTGAATAAGGTTTTCGAGGTTTGCTTTTAAATTCAAATGGGCCGTATCCCAACCTCTCATTTTTACCTCAGAATATGTAGCAAAATAGAACGGGCTTTTTAGCTCTGAATCGACAATATTAAAATTGATATTTTCTAACACCTTTTTAATATTAGTTGGTAAATTTATCAGTAAGTCTCCCATAAACCGAATTTAAAACTTATTTCGTTTTATCCAAATCATTAATTGTAACTAATCCAAATTGGCAAGACAAATTGTTTTCACAATAAAAATTCATCGTATAAAAAGGACGGAAGCAAATCAATTTTTGGGCTAAGAAGCTGAATTAATATTTTGATGTTTTTATTGGTTCACACCAATGAATTGGTGCAACATTAAATAATCGTGGGATTACGCTGATACGTTTTCCTAAAAATTGGTTCAATCCAAGCATAGAAACGCTAGCCTAGCTTGTGTTTTTTGTGACCCCGGAGGCCGAAAAATCTAACTTTTATAAGGATTTGGAAGGGTGGGATTTAAGTTTTAACATTAATATCATTTTTTAGAAAGTTCTTTATCTTTACTTAAAAAGTCATGGCAATTACAATTCACATTTCATCTATTTCTCCAAAGGCAAAAAAATACTGATTAAAATGGCGAAAAAATGAAGATTAAAGATTAGTATATGATCATGAAAATAAATTCATAAGAGGATTTTGGTTCGATGAAGAGTATGAATGGATAATTCAAAAAATCGGCGCTCTTAATGAATATGAAGCTTTGGAATAAATCTAAATTTAATGCTAATACTTATTTTATGAACTTTGTGAAAATTGGAAATTTAGAATGGTGTACAGAAGATGCACGATTCACACGAGTAAAAAATGGGGACCCCATATACATGGCTAAAAGTATTGAGGAATGGGACTCATATTGTTTAAATGATGAATATTGTTGCTGTGCATACGATTTTGACGATAAAAACATTAAAAAATTTGGCCTTATTTACAATGTTCATTGTGTAAACCAGGCTGAATCTGTTGTGCCAGAAGGTACTCGATTAGCTAGTTATGACGATTGGAATGAATTAATTAATAGTCTTGGAAGCAATGTTCCAAAGGACAAGAATTCTCAGAGTGAAGTTCTGGTTAAGTTAAAATCACAAAAAGGATGGACCGGAAAAATTGCCTTTACAAATCCATTAACAGGGTCTAATGAATCAGGTTTTACTGCTCTGCCAGGTGGTTATCTTGATCACGTAAACATGCCAACTAATTTCTTTGGTAAAGGACAGGCTGTACATTGGTGGTCATCAGATTACGCAACTGTTCTTGTATCTGAATATGATAAAAATAAATTCACCATTAAACCTCCCTTAAATCCAGAGATATATTTTGATCCTAAACGATCAGCATTTAAATCAGGACGTTACATGCGTCTTGTTAAGTTGTAATTCTTTTTTGGAATTATATTTTTATTTTTCAAAATATTTAATATTAAATACTCCATAAGTGACTTTTCGAGAATTGTCTAATAAAGATGCCAAAGCAATGATGGTTTCAAAATCTAAATTAACGCAGGTTAAAAAAGGATTTGATAAGATAATGAACTTTTGTAATTGGTAAAATCGATACTTTGACTTACACAAAAAACAGTTACTAGTCAAGGGGGGGCGATTTCGATTTGGAGCAAAAACTCATGAAATCAATCATCGCTTGTTCGTCATCATCTGACATAAATGAATGTGGTATGATTCAATCATTAACTACTTGAATAACACCTCGATAATCTAAGGATTTTAATTAAAACAAAACACTTACATCTATTTTATTCCGGGAAGAGGAATCTATTCTTGAAACAATATTACTTTGTATTTCTAACTCCTCATCATTAGAAAAGTTCTCCTTTAACTTGTTTACATACCTCAATTGAACATTTTTAATTTTAGTCAAATATTTTACAAAATCTAAATAAGTCACATCTTCGTCTTGATAAATAACATCCTCTAAAAGCTCGAGTTTTTCTAATTTCAATAGTTGACTATAAATTTTGGATAATTTTGTTCTGATGTATAATTGTCTCAAATCAACTAATGATCCTAATCCATTTCCTATATCTGCAATTTCATCCTTATTTTTTAGAATAAAAAATTTGAGATTTTCAAGATTTGAAATACTATCCGAAATAGTTTTCAGAGGATTTAATGATACATTTAAGCATTCTAACTTCTTTAATTTAAATACTTCCTCAGGGATTGATTCAAGTCCATTTTTTCTGTATTCTAAGGATTTTAGTTTTGATAATTTATGAAAGTTAATGGGCAATTTTAAAATTTTGTTATTACTCAATTCTATAAACCAAAGCGTATTTTTAAATTTTAATAAATCATCCATAACATCATCGATTGTCTCAATATTGTTCCCATCAAGAAATACCTGGTGAATGGTTGTCTCCGAAGTTATACTTTTTAAAATTTCTTTCCAGCTTGGAATATTTGTCAAATCGAGATAAATAACCCCCGCATTATTTTTAATGTATTCATTGCTTTCTGCTTTACTAGAATCAATGGCTTCTTCCACAACAGAAACTTGCTTCAACGTATTTATTTCGAAATCGCTATTGCCGTAAAGCGTGTCGGTTATTTGAACTTTAATTTTCTGATCTGGCAATGCTATTTTTTCAATTAAATCGGAAACGAAAAAATCTTCTCTTTTTTCCTTAAGAAAATCAATAAAAACATCAGAAATCCCATTTTCTTTTAAAGAACTTATTAATCTAGAATCATCTGAATCATCCATGAATTTATTGTGAAGAATGTGATCATAAGCGATGACAGAAATTTTCTTTCCACTTTTATAAATTTTGAACAAATTATCAGAAACACCGGAATAAATTTGTTCAAATTCAGTTATAAAAATTTGATAATTTTCAATTGGAAAAAATTCAGAGGTTCTAGTTTGATATTCTCCACCATCTTCCATTCCAGAGTAATAAATTTTTTGCATTTCCAATTTGTTTATTAGTAAGTAAAATGAAGGTTAAAGTTAAAAATAATTGAAGAAATTACTAAGAAACTAAATACTCACAAACACTATCCCAATCCGGAAACTGTTCGGTACCAAAATGAATGTGTTCCCCTTCAAAATGTTCTACTCCATTTTTTGTTCGATCGTCGATAATGTAATCGCCTTTATTTAAATGTTTGTGGTGGCTGAGGATTAATCTTTTGTAGGCAACTTCACCTAAGTGTTTTTTAACCCATCTCACTTTATCGGATGCTGCGGTATCATTTTCCCATGGCGAAGTGGATAATATATAGGTGTCAAATTTTTCAGCTAATATTTCATAAGCCGCTATTGCACCGCTCATCGGTTCCATTATTCCAAAAATTCCGGGCACTTCATCGTACCTGCCTTCAAATTCTTTAATGGTTACACCCCGAAAAATAAAAAAGCCCGCTTCAAAATGAAGCGGGCGCCTTTAGTGACCCCGGAGGGATTCTAACCCCCAACCCTCAGAGCCGAAATCTGATGCGCTATACAGTTGCGCCACGGAGCCTTAAGGGTGCAAAGATAAGACATCTCAGCCATCTAGCCAAAGAAGTGCTTTCATCTTGCCCGTGAATTATTTATCTTTATGCAATAAATTGAACTATTCATTGGCATGAAGCTAAAACTACTTACCGTTGCTCTACTGTTTTGTGGCGTATTATTCTCTCAAAACTGGCAGTTTTTTATTGATTCTATTCCAACCCTATCATCACCGAGAGCTTGTGATCTTACCAATGACGGGATCAAAGACATTGTGTTTGGCGGAGGAACGGATGGAGTCTATAGCAACAATGGAATTATGGCAGTAAACGGTGCCAACGGTGCCCTATTGTGGAAACGAGCTACGCGTAATGAGGTATTTGGAAGCGCCGTGTTTCAAGACATAACGAACGACGGAATAAAAGACGTGTTCATGGTAGGCCGTCAGGCGCAGTTGTTAGCCATAAATGGTGCCAACGGAACCTTATTGTGGGACTTCTTTCCTTACAACAACATCAATCCGGCCGATAGCGGACTATATAATTTCTACAACCCGCAATTCATTGCCGATGTGAGTGGTGATGGATTGATGGACTTGTTGGTTGCGAATGGAGGAGATCATGCTGCGCCCGTTTGGGACACCACTCGTCCTCCAGGCCACCTCATGGTTGTAAACGCTTTAAATGGACATGTAATTGCCAAAGCTGTTGTGCCTGACAGTGCAGAAACCTACTGTTCTCCCCTGGTGGCAGACATTCAAGGAAATGGCGTACAATGGGTGCTTTACGGCACCGGAGGGGAAACTCTTGGTGGAAGTTTTTGGGCTTGTCCACTGAGTGATTTGTTAAACAACACCTTGGCCCCTTCCATTCAGCTTGCGCACGACCCAAATCTAGGGTTCGTTGCCCCTGCTTCGATTTACAAAACGAATAATAACCAATACAATATTTTCATCCAATCGTACAGTGGAAAGCTCATTAAAATTAAAGGAAGCAACCTGAGCGCCCACTGGAGCTACCAATTGCCAAACACAGAATCAAGTGCAGAACCTGTAATTGGAAATTTCACAGGGAATAATAGCCCCGACGTATTTCTGTCCTTGGCCAAAGGTCAAAGTTCCGGATATACAGATTACTATCAAGTGCTGCTCGATGGTGCCACGGGTAATGTAGTAATGAAGGACAGCATTGGACACCTTCAGTTTGCCTCCGGAAACGCTATTGATTTAAACAATGACGGAAGAGATGAGGCAATCCTTGCTGTTAATTATATGGAAAATGGTTTTTGGAAACACCGCTTGCAATCGTTTGATTTTGTCAATAATACCATCCAAGAAATTGTTCCTGTTCACGCGGGAACGAATATTGGGTCAACCCCCTTGTTTACCAATCTTGACAATGACAACACCATAGATTTGGTCTACTTGGTGAAAAAAGACAGCTTAAATGTCATGGGGTGGAAAGGTGTTTATGCGTTTAGAACTGAATTAACCAGCACTTATCCAAATGCAGGATTAGCTTGGGGAAGTTACCTTGGGACCTTGAATAATGGAGAATATCACAACACGTCCATAGATTGCGGAGTTGGTAGTATTCTTTCTGGGGTAACGGTTACTCAACCTTGGTGCAATGGCACAGCGAGTGGGGCTATCATTCCAAGTGCAACCCTAGGAACAGGGCCTTATACCTACCTTTGGTCGAACGGGAGTTCAGCGCCACAACTTAACAATCTCGCCGCTGGAACCTATGTGCTTCAAGTAACAGATGCTGCGGGATGCTACGAAAACTACACCGCCTATTTAACCGATCCGTATGCTATTTCCTTTGGAGGAATTTATCCTCCAACCTGTCCGGGTGGTACAAATGGACAAGCAATTGTAAACAGTTCCGGATGTCCTTGCATGTTTAGTACCTGTGTGTTTTTGTGGGAAAATGGCGTTACAACAAAGCCTAACAATGCCTTAGCAGAGGGCTGGGCAACCATCACTATTACACATCCAAATGGCTGCGTGGTAGTGGATTCTGTACTCGTTCCTAATGCTGCGCCGATAATAAGTCAGGCCGTCATAAACGATGTTACGTGTCATGGGTATAATGACGGGATGATTCATGTGTATCCTGGTGGTCCTACGCCTATAAGCTATTCATGGAGCAATGGATCAACAAGCGATTCACTTGGTTCGTTGAATCCAGGAACCTACGTATTAACTGTATCCGATGCGAGACCATGCTATGATACCTTGTCCTATACAATTAATGAGCCTCAACTCTTAGGCCTTACTACCCAAGTAACACCTCCGAGTTGTTGGAATAGTCAGGATGGGCAGCTTAATTTACTTGCAACTGGCGGTGTAGGTGGATATACCTATACTTCAAATGGGGTTGGAAGTTCAACCATAATTCAGGGATTATCTGCCGGTATTTATTCACTCGTGGTAAGCGACAGCAATAACTGCTCAAGCTCTCCTCAAATCGTTCAGATACAAGCACCAAGTATGATGAATATGTCAATTACCATAAACCCTGAATCTGCGCCAAATGCCCTCGATGGTATGGCTACAGCCCACGTTACTGGTGGAACGGCTCCCTATACGTTTTTATGGTCAGACCCGAACCAGCAGAGTGACAGCTTGGCTGTTTATTTAACACAAGGTTGGTACAACGTTACCGTTACAGACGCTAACGGATGTGAAATAAGCGATAGTGTTTACATGGGTATATTAGAAAATGGTGAAATGAAGTTGACTGATTTATGGATTTATCCAGTACCTGCCAGTCAATGGATTCATATCAATCAGCCCGTAGAACATTGGGCAATTTATGATGCTGCAGGAAGAGCATTAGCTTTTGGCAAATCGAATGAAATTGACGTACATGAGCTACCAGATGCAGTATACCTCATAGATTGCTATGTTCAAGGGGAATTATATCGACTTAGATTTATTAAATCTGGATTTGGAGAATAATGAAGGGAACAATCCTCTTATTTGTAATCTTAAGTTCCCTAATCTACTCATGTGCATTAAACGATTCAAGAGTGATAAAAGGAGGGAAAGCCGTTTATGGCGACACCGTTAACTTGTCCATTCCTGAACCTATACAAACGCTTCACCCCTTATATAATTCAGATTTATATGCGCACCGAATAATTAGTAATATTTTCGAGCCGCTATTTGACCTTGATGGAAAGTCAAATGAAATAGTTCCGCGCGTTGCAGCATCATTCGTTTGGAAAAAAGATCATACCGTTCTGCGTGTATACATTAGAAAAGGGATTCTTTTTCATGAGGATGCGTGCTTCGATGGCGGCAATGCAGAACTTACCGCATCAGATGTTAAATTCACCCTTGAAATGGCGTGTTCACAGAATGATATTAATCAATCAAATGATGCGTTAATTGGTAAAATAAAGGGGGCAGATGTATTCTTTAAAAATAAAGAGGTTAACTCAATTTCCGGGATTCGTATCGTGAATTCACATTGCTTAGATATTGAATTAAATGGGAAATATGCGCACTTCCCACAATTACTGACTAGTTCTAAGTATGGTATTTGTTCTAAAGTTGCTTATACCTACTATAAAAAGAACATCATTAATCATCCCATAGGAACTGGACCATTTCAATTATCTCAATTAAGCAATACACAGGTATTACTTAGCTATAATCCTGCATATTGGAAAAAAGATGCTTTTGGTAATGTATTACCGTACCTTAATGCATTAAAATTCAAGGTGATTCCAAGTGAAAAAAATGACGTGCTCGCGTTTAAAAACCAACAAACGGACATGATCAGTGAGGTTTCGCCACAACATATAGACCATATTTTATATGACCTTAAGGCGTTACATTACAAAAAACCCTTTGCTCACCGTGTAATGGTAATCCCTGGAAGTAGAGTATCTATGATTGTGCTCAACCAGCAGCTTGATTGCTTTAAGGACCCTAGAATTAGAAGGGCAATTGACTTAGTTATTGATCGCGAAATTATTGCCAATGAACTTATGAATGGCGACGGAATTCCGGCAAAACAAGGATTTGCGCCACCATCGACCTATTACAACAACAATGAATTACCTAAAAAACCGGTGGATATTGTGCTTGCCAAACAACTATTTAGGGAGGCCGGATACGGGCCAAATCACCCATTTCCGGTCATGAATCTATACATTGCTGGGAATAATTCACAACAAGCCAAGATATATTGTCAATATATTGCTAAGCAATTAAAAACAGTCTTAGGAATTGAAACGATAATACATGAAGTTGATTTAGCTACGCGATTCAGCGCTGTAGTTTCCAATAAAGCGGCAATATGGAAACTTGGTTGGTCTCCAGATTACCCTGATCCGGAGGCCTATTTCGGCCTATTTTATAGTAAAAACCCAACCAACAAAAACCAAAACCCCTTGTTTCCCAAGGTTAATTCTGCCATTTATGACTTCAATTTTAGTATGGGGATGGAAGAGTCCGACAATGGGTTGCGAAATAATTATTTCACAACATGTGATTTGATTTTACAAGAAGAACATTGGGTTTTGCCCATCTTATATGAAGACTTTGTCTTTGTGTTTAACTTGAAAATGCGAGGAATCAAGGTAAGCCAAATCGGATTGTTTGATTTTACAGAAACCTATATTAAGCCCCTTTAAGAATTTCTCTTATTTGGTCCTCTACCCAACCCTTGCCCCATTGATCGATTTCCTCTGCACTCCATAGGCTTGGGTAAAAAATGCGCTTTTGAAATTTTGGAGGCAAATATTTTTGCCAATTGGTACCTCCCGTTGCTGCAACATCTACATCTTTTCTTGCTAAGTAACGAACTGCGGATTTGTAATGTGCTAAAGGCCAATATACATTGACATTCAAATCATTGGTACGCAGCACCTTCTTAACCTCTTCATCGGCTTGATCCGCTTCAGATAAACTCAAATATACCTGCCATAAATTCCGTGATTTACAATGCTTCCCTAAGGCAATGAACGAATGCTCATACTTTTCCTCGAATTGAGTAAGGGTTAAGGTTTTATTCCCGGTTTCAATTTCAGTGGCACCAAACTTCCAATAAATTTGTTCATACATAGATTCAATAGAGGCCTCTGAATCAAACGATGAACGCACATCACGCGCAACCAAATTGATGAAATCTGTGCTGTAAATTTCAATTTCACGGTATTGCGCCGATTGAAAACCACTCGCTGGCAACAAGGACATTCGAAACTTTAAGAATTCATCTCGGTCCATGCCATCAACCATAATTGAAAAGCTCTTTATAAGCGCCTCGAAATATCGATTAATACGCGTTACTCGATTAATAAAATGCGTTTTTGTAGGAGTTTTAATTTCCCCCAATGCTTTGAACTCTTGCAGGATCAATTTAAAATAAAGCTCCGTGATTTGATGATAAACGATAAATACCACTTCATCCGGAAACTTCGTTTTTGGTTTTTGTAAGCTTAATAATGTATCTAACTCTATATAGTCCCAATAGGTTGTTACATCTGCATACAGTAAGCCGTCTAAATACGATAGTAAATCTTGTCCAATGGCCTGATATTTTGCATTGAGTAGTTCGAGGCGGTCATGAAGTTCTTTTGTTATTTCCATAATACGTAAATTGACAGGCTACTAAGTTAATTGAATCTGTTCTGCATTCAAGGCTTGTCCGAATATTTCACTGGCGTGTTCGTTAAAATATTCGCTACTCTCGGTAGTGTAACACCTCAGCGTTGCGCCAAGGGCTAACCGATGTTCCATCTCCGGATGCCTATTTAAATAATCTTTTAGTTTTTCAGCGACTAAGGGGCCCTGAGAAAGCACCGTAACCCCAGGAGGGACCAAGGAGTCTATCAAGGGTTTTAAAATTGGGTAATGAGTGCACGCTAAAACAATTACGTCAATAGTTGCATTCTGTTCGAATAGTCGCTTAAGATCTGAGGTTATAATGAGTTCTCCTGCTGGCGAATGGTATTGTTGTTCTTCGATTAAAGGTACCCAAAGCGGACAAGCTTGTTGATATACTTTAGTGTTGGGACTTGACTTCGCCAATTCAATAACATATGAATTAGAGTTAACCGTGCCTTCTGTTCCTAAAATACCTACCACACCGGTTCGTGATAACGAGCCAATTTCCTCCGTACTTGGCCGTATTACCCCAAGCACTCGTTTGTTGGGCGAAAGGTGTGGTAAATCGCGTTGCTGAATGGTGCGTAATGCTTTTGCGGAGGCAGTATTGCAGGCAAGAATAACGAGCTCACATCCTTGCTCAAAGAGGTATTTAACTCCTTCTAAGGTGTATTCATAAATCAAATCAAAGGACTTATTACCGTAAGGTGCACGTGCATTATCCCCGAGATATACGTATTCGTACATTGGGAAAAGATGGACAATATCACGTAAAATCGTTAACCCCCCAAAGCCCGAATCAAAAACACCTATTTTTCCTTTCCGTTCCACAAAATAAAGGTATAAAAAAAGGGGCAAAAGCCCCTTTTAATTCTTTACAGGTTCTTACTTCTTCATTGCTTCTGCATCTAAACGGGCCAATTCAGATTTAACCTCAGCCGTAATGTCAATACCTGTCTTTGAATATAGTAGTTTCGAAACATCAAGCACATAATTTACTTTCTTTCGATCTGCAACAATTTCAACTGCTTTTTGAAGTCTGTCAAGGATTGGTTGATTATACTCATTTGCCAAGTTTTGAAGTTGTTATTGAAGCAAAGATTGCGTTTGCTGCTAACGTTGTTCTAGTCCCATGAGCTTCTCT
>JACCDP010160318.1_pt1 | contig 50986 bp, 50 predicted proteins | sample 7445841 | NCBI WGS metagenome assembly JACCDP01 (sample SAMN15323441, study PRJNA562643) | freshwater metagenome | isolation source: river surface water | place: USA:Blue River Watershed | collected 2017-08-17 | reverse complement strand
TATGGATTTTATGGGCTATCTGGCTTTTTGGTGCTCGGGGGAATCTTGCTTGCAAAGCACGCGAGTGTCGACGGAAAACCCAATCGAATTCTAATAATTCAAGCGTTCTTTTTGTCATTGTTGATCACTCTAGTGTCATGCGTACCCCTATGGTGGGAACACTTGCCCAAATTTGTCGCTGACCCCTACTATCGCCAGGTTCTCGAGGATGCAGGGGTCAATATTCAAGACATTGCACCATGGTTTCTTCTCCCCGGTTTTTTTAGTCTTGTCGTAATTCTTTGGAGGCGTATTGAGATCGTGATGCTCGGAGGGGTCGTGTTTTCAGCGACGCTATATGCTGGGATCGTGATCCCGGTCATGCAGGCGTTTAGAGCGCCTATCGTGAATGCTGCTGGGATTATTCGTTTGGAGTCCTCAGAAGTCGTGACGTGGCGACTTAGTGCCCCCAGCCTTTCTTTTGAAGCGCGGCGAGTAATCAAGCCCGGAGATCCCGGTCCGGGGATGTTGGTTGTAATGCATGTTAAAGATCACAGTCTTTTGCTGAGCACATTAAAAGAAAAGTCAGGCCGAAATCTCACAGTTCATCGAGTTTGGTCTCAAGGGGGGATCCAAGTTGTTCGGATCATTTAGACCCACATTTACCACTGTAGAGAAAATCAAGGTCTCCCTTCTAATTCTAGTCGGGATAACTGCCTATCGTTGTATAGGCGGTTTTATCAACCCGCTCCCGTTTCAGATTGATGAGGCTCAATATGTGGGGTGGTCCCATTTTATATCTTTTGGCTATTACTCAAAGCCGCCTTTCATTGCATGGGCGGTTGCGAGCGGCCAGCAGCTCTGCTCCGTACTTGAGATAGTTAACACCGAAGGCTGCGCGAGGTTTCTGCAACCAATCGCATTTATGGTCGCCGCTTTCGGGGTGGCCGGGACGGCATATCGGCTGACTCGAAGTACTGATTGCGCGATGGCTGCCAGTCTCATTTTTATATCCACACCACTAAGTGGTTTCTACTCATTATTTGTAACGACAGACGCTTGGTTGCTCATGTTTTGGTCGTTGGCATTATGGGCTCTTGTTCTTGCGCTTCAATCTAGGAGCAACTCAATCGGGCTTTGGCTGTTGTGTGGCATTTTGGCTGGGTTGGGATTGCTGTCGAAGTACTCGATGGCCGCCTTCTTTCTGAGCGCATTCTGTTATTTGTTTGTAACTGGACGTCTCAAAAGAGTAGGCCCCTGGGTTGGTGTGGCAGCGGCGCTTGTCGTATTTTCTCCAAATATATTCTGGAACTACGCAAATGGCTTTCCAACTATTGGTCATCATCTTGAGATATCACAGATAAGCGCTGATCATATAAACCATCAGTCTGCAGGCGATCGAATTGCTTCAGCTGCAGACTTCTTGCTTGCTCAGTTTGGGTTATTTGGGCCTTTACTTTTTGTCGTTATGTTATTGACACTTAGGGCAAAGCGAAGCCTAGACCACTCTGTTGCTCAACACGCTTTTACGGCTGTCGGATTAGATAGGGGGTTAGTACTCTTACATCTAATGACTTGGGGCATTCTTTGCTTGGCGGTTATGCAGGCGTTTTCGAGTCGTTCATTTGCGAATTGGGCTGCCCCCGCATACGTGTCGGGCAGTATTCTTGCAGCGCATGCCTTGGTCTATTGTTCGGATCGAGTCACGCGTTTTTCTACTAAGTTTATCTTTGGTTTTTCTTTAATAACAGGCCTAATAGCATCTACTTTATTGATCCATGGCCCTAAAGCACTGTTTTTAAAAACTGGCGAAGAAACGTATCGCGTCAGGGCAATAGAAAAACTCCGTGGCTGGAGGGAATTGGCTCTCGGGCTAAGGGAATGGGTTACGCACGAAAGCCAGTCCGGGAGCAAGTGGGCTCTGTTAGCGGAAGATCGTCGAATCTTGGCAGCGTTGGCCTCTTATGGCTACCCCGATATCGAAACTCCTTTTGCTTGGAATCCTGAGAATCGTCGTGACAATCATTACAGCTGGTTTTTAGATATACGCAATCAAGCTTACTCCGATGGTGCACGATTCATGTTGATAAAGCTCTCAAAAAGCGGAGCTACTTCATCTATCTTGCCGAAAATGCCGGGCTGGAAGGTGTTGCGAAAGATAGATTTTGCTGAGCTCGGGTCGCTCCAGGTTGGAGCGGACGGTGAACAAATAGTGGCTTTTGAAATAGCGAGAGTTCCTTAAAGGGTTTATCATCAACTCAACGCCCATCAAAACATCATTGTAATTTTGAAAAAAGTCTCAATTGTAATCCCGGTCTATGGTGAGGCCGATAACCTGTCCGCCTTGGTTTCAGAGGTAGGAGGGGTTATGCATAAAACCGGTTACCCGTTTGAGTTGATATTGGTCGATGACGGCTCAACAGATGGCTCATGGCAAATCCTCAAGGACTTAGAGTCGAAGAATTCTTGGCTGCGTTGCTTTGGGCTAATACGAAACTATGGTCAGTCGACGGCATTGCAGGCAGGGTTCGACCAAGTCACCGGCGATTACGTGGTAACTCTTGACGGAGACTTGCAGAACGATCCGGCTGACATTTTAGCAATGATCAGTGTGCTTGAGAATGACGAGTCGGTCGATTGCGTAAGTGGTTGGCGGAAGTCACGTCAAGATGCTACTTTCTCTCGAAAATTTCCCTCAAAAGTTGCAAATGCACTAATTTCAAGAGTAACCAAAGTTTATTTGCATGATTATGGATGTGCCTTAAAAGCATATCGTGTTTCTGTCGTTTCGAATATTCGGCTATATGGCGAGCTACATCGATTTATTCCTGCGCTTGCCTTCGAGGCGGGGGCGAAGATCACAGAGATTCCGGTTAATCATCGCGCCCGAATCGCCGGTGTCTCTAAGTATGGTATCGACCGAACTGTACGCGTGTTACTAGATCTTCTATGGATTCGGTTCACCATGAGGTTTTTACACCGGCCGATTCATGCTTTTGGTGGTGTCGCCGCCTTATTCCTGATTATCGGCATAGGAGCGTTGGCTTGGCTGCTGGTTGAAAAATTTGGTTTCGGACGTGATATAGGTGGACGCCCGTTGCTGACATTTGGAGTGCTTTCAACGCTTGTGGGGGTACAGTTACTCGGGACAGGCCTGATTGGCGAGTTACTAACTCGCATCTATCACGAACCTCAAGGCCGTCGTCAGTATTTAATGAGACCATCCTACAAAAAAAGCACCAGCCCCGTTAATGAAAGCATCGTTTAAAAAGGTAGGAAAGCCCCTAGCGGGCTTGCTCCTTCTTTGCGGGATTCTTTATCAGCTAGATCTTCCTCGGTTGCTAGAAATCAGCAGGGGAATTGACTACAGTTGGGTGGGTCTTGGCTTCATTTGCCTCGTTTTATCAAATTTTTTTTCCGCCCTGCGATGGCGGAAAATTTCTGAAATATTAGGCGTTAATATATCGACGTCGCTTGCAGTCGTAACTTACGCACAGGGCATCACAGCCAATACAGTGTTGCCCGGGGGAATTCTGGGCGGCGATCTCTGGAGAGCCCTCGCATTAGTCTCTGCCGGGGCTACCAAATTAACTGCGCTAATGACGGTCATACTTGATCGTTTAAGCGGAGTTTGGATGCTAAGCATATTGTCATTTGCGGCAATTTTGCTGCAGATTTATTTGAAAGCCGTGCCAGCGGAAATCAGCGTTTCATGGGTAGTTCTTTACAGCCTTTTTGCCCTTCTCCTGGTTTTTACTCCCTACTTTTGCTTGTTGTTTAAATCGAAAGCCCCAACTATTTTTTTCAAAACAGCAATTCTTTCTACTTTAGTTCAGTGTTTTGCTTTGATCGCGTTTGCTTTTTGCTTGTATGCGGTCACTCCAAATTTCTCATCCATAGGTTTTATTGCGGTTTGTATGGGAATTTTTATTGTGGGGGCGCTACCTCTTGCAATTGGTGGCTTTGGTGCCAGGGAGTTTGGGGCGGTAATGTTTTTGACCCTATTAGGGCACAGTGCTGAGGAGGGATTCCTTGCATCGGCGCTTTACGGACTACTTGGTACCATTCAAGGGCTGCTATCGACGTATTTTTGGTTGAATCGTCGCCAATTTACGGCGGAAGTTAAACCATGAGTTTTGGTCGCGATTTAACCGTGGACATACGTGCAACCTGCGCAAAGATAGCAATATTCTCCTGGTGTGGTATGGCATTCGTTTTGCCATTTTCCACTGCATTAACTTTGTCTTTTTCGCTACTTGCTGTAATGATGTCGTTCCTGTGTCTGACCAAAGTGACTCTAGAGTATCTGCTGCGTGACAAGCTTGTCTGGCTCCTGTTGGGGCTCTACGCTTGGATTCTACTGAGTGTGCTGTGGACTATCGCGCCCAGTACAGAGGTCATTGAAGCAATATCAAAGTACCGAAAGTTACTTCTACCGCTGTTAGTAGCCCTCCCGTTTCTCTATCTTAGGATTTCTGCAGACAAACTACTTCGCTGGTTTTTATACGGAAATTTAATTGTCGCTTTTATTGCCTATGCCGCCTTTTTGGGCGCCTTCGGGGGGGGCGAGGTACACCTAGGATTTTTTCGAATTGGACCTTCGGAAGAGCCTCTTGTAGGGAGAAATAGAATTACGCAAGGTGCGTTTTATATATTTGCAGCGCTTTTAGTCTTTTGTAGTTTTCGCGGGCGGAAACTCTCAAAGATACTATTAAGTTACGGATTATTTGTCGCCCTAATTTTCCCGCCTATTTTTCTTTTGTCTGGCAGGACTGGGTATGTTTTATTTACTGTAGCTGGGCTGATTGGGTTAGGGTATTTTTGCTATAAGCGTTTTTGGCGCGAATTATGTGTGCTTTTAGTCGCGGTAATAGCGGGATGGATACTGCTTAAAGCGAATCCGCACTACTCTTCTAGAGTGGTTACGATGGGTAATGAAATTGAAGCAATTGGCGCGAATGCGGCCCCGTCTGGTGGGCTCGATATTCGATTTCATTTTTATAAAGTTGGGATCGTCGAGTCAATTAAGAATCCGATTACGGGTAGCGGTGCGGGAAGTTACGCGGAAGTCTACTCGCGTAGTTCACTTGGTTTGGATCGGTTTGCGGACGATCGGATTCAACCGCACTCTGAGGTTATCTTGCAGCTCGTTCAGGGTGGCATGGTTGCACTAGTTTTGTATTGCATAATGGCGATTGTTTCAGTTACTCGATCGTTTCGCTCGCCCTGTAGATTTCTAGCGTTTCCGATGCTTATGGCTGCTTTTTTCTTTGGTTCGAGTTTTAATAGTTATGTTTGGGACTTGGCGGAGGGGCATTTGTTTTCATTGCTCTTGGGGTACTTGGTAGTAAAGTCGAATCTTGACGTTGAGCTTTATGCTAGCGCTGAATAACGTCACTCTCGTAGCTTATGAAACTCGATATCCCAATTGGGCTGAGTGGTCGTTGAAAAAAAGCTTGGATATCATTAGGCCTAGCAAAACTATACTGTTTACAACGGCCCAGTGCGATTCGGCAAAGTTTGACGAACGCATCGAGATTCGCTACACAAATGGGACAGGCGTAACGGGCTACAACCATTTCGTTTTAAGACAGCTCCCACACGAAATACAAACCGATTTTGTATTGGTAAGCCAATGGGATGGATTTGTTGTTAACGGAGCCGCATGGCTGGATGAATTTTTGGACTATGACTATATCGGCGCGCCGTGGCCGCACCATCCAAATTCGCCAGTGGGAAATGGTGGTTTTTCTTTGAGATCCGCGCGGTTGCTCAGGGCGCAGCTATCAGAGAAATTTATAGTTACCGATTATTCGCGCCCTGAGGATGCAGTCATTTGCCATGACAACAAGGCATATTTCGATAACATTGGTGTGCGGTTCGCAAGCCTGCAAATTGCGCGGGAGTTTTCAACTGAAAATTTAACCCGAGAACAAACCACTGGCGCCTTGGATCGTAGTCTTTTCCCTCAACGTCTCAAAAGCTTTGGGTTTCACGGGTTTTTTAATTTTCCTCTGGCTCTGACTGAGCAAGAACTTGAGTTGGTTCTGCAGGGGCTTCCTAACAAACTATTCGCGTCTCATGATGGTTTTCGTCTGGTGGAAGCACTAATTAGGTTGAGACTATCCGGCTCCAGGCTGGGGATGCTAAAGCGTTTGATGAGCAGGAAAATGAATAGGGATACGGTTAAGCTGGTTATAGCTTATTTAATGAAAAAATGATCAAGTTCTACGATAGCTTTTGTTTTAACGATTAGCTTGGTCTTTTGATCAAAGTATAAAATTCCTGTGTCAGGGTAATCATCCCCTAGGTTAGAGGGATCAGGGAGTAGAATTTTCTCGATATGAGGGGGTTCAACAGATGAAGAAGTCCAGATTTACAGACAGTCAGATTGCTGAGGCATTAAAGCGGGTAGAAGCTGGCCTGGCGATACCTACGCAACGCCGGAGTTATTGACAAATGCTATCGACATACACACACTATAGGAACAATTATGTAATAGTGTGACGATAATTGAGCGGCACTACTCCAAACTCACAGTAGCGATGGCAGCGGGAATATTGGCTTCATCCAAGCCGACTATCACTTGCTAAACCAACCGTAACTTTAAACTCTGACTGACAACTATGGCCCACCCTCTACAACTCCAGTTTGTAAAATCAATAACAACATCGCTGACAGATAACTTTCAATCAAGGAAAGTTTTAGAGGTTGGGGCATACGATGTAAATGGATCTGTCCGCCAATTTTTTCCCAATGCTGACTATCTTGGGGTGGATTTGATTGAAGGGCCCGGAGTTGATTTGATTTGCGAAGGAGATAAGATTCCGCACAAGGACAGCATTTACGATATATCAATCTCTTGTGAATGCTTTGAACATAATCCAGCCTGGGCAGAAACTTTGACAAATATGTATCGAATGACAAAGACTGGTGGCATTGTTATTTTTACTTGCGCCACTACTGGTCGAGCGGAGCACGGCACAACTCGCACCTCCCCGGAATCATCCCCAGGAACTCAAGCACTACGATGGGACTATTACAAAAACTTGACCGAGGAGGATATTAATAAAGCCTTCAACCTCAAGAGCCTATTCGGAGACCACTTTTTTCTTGTTAATCACATATCGTGCGATCTATATTTCTTCGGCATCAAAGGGCAAGAGAGCCCATTATTTTCAATCGACACACGTCATTTAAAAGAACTTTGCTTACTCGACCAAGAAAGCCTTCAAACTCAATTAAAAAACAGGATGATTAGGGAAAAGTTTATTCCAAAAGCTTTAAGAAAAACAACTAGAAAACTCTTCTATCAAAGATTTAATAACGCCTCTAGCCCTAGATTAATTGATAACTTTTAAAGTCAGGGAAAAAGAATTCTTGTCTTCTATTAATATACCTAGCTTTGCCCCATCGACCATACTGGTAGCTTGCAGTCCATGGGCTTCGAAGACCTCAAGCCGAAAGCTCTCCGTGGCCCGCGGTCTGGGCCGGATGCCCGCAAACCGATGTCGGGAGTAATGATTGCAGGCCGGACAGTGGTACTTTTCGGAACCCTCAGGTGCAACTAACAACTGGTTGCCCTGCCGCGTGTGCTTTGGCGTGCGCTCGCACGTCGCTTTAACCCTTACCTGGCCTTGCTGACAGCACACCCCCCCCGGGCCGAGACCGAGGCCTTGCCCAGACCTGAATGTCTAAGCCACGCTCCACCCGATCAACCACCAAATCAAACAACCCCAATATAGAATTATTTTAGGGCATCGGTATAACCTCCATTAAACCCGTTCTTCGCAAAAACTAATTCAATGAATACCACTGTTAAGCTCTAATGATGAAGAGTTGAGAAATGACCCACAGCGGTAATAATTAGGGCCAATAAATGCTTCTGCGTACTGTAAGTCAGTTATTTGAAAAAGCCCTTGATGACCATAAGAGAGGTCGCATTCAAGATGCGCTTTCAAAATACAAAGCGATCTTGAAATCTCATCCAGATCACCCAGACACCTTACATTACCTCGGACTTGTATATTTACAACGCGGGCAGATCGACCAAGCGATCTTGAATATTAAGAAATGTCTGAAGTTCGATCCTAACAATTCTAATGCACTCTCCAACTTAGGCTATTGCTTCAACATTCTTAGTGACTTCAAAGTGGCCATAAATTATTGTGTCAAAGCTGTTAAGACAGACCCATTAAACCACGGCGCCTGGACAAACCTCGGGAACGCACAAAGAAGTCTGCGTCTTCTGGCTGCTGCGCATAACAGCTATCTCAAGGCGTTGAATCTTCAACCCAGTAACCCCGTATGCATCTATAACATCGCAAACATATATTATGACCAGAAAAACTTTGATAGCGCAGCGAAACTATTTAAAAAATGTTTAACTATTGAGAATAAATTCCCGGAAGCTCACAACAGTCTGTCGGCTTGTCTAATCAAAACTAAGGACATCACTGCGGCACTATCGCATGCCAATTTAGCAATTGAACTTAAGCCTGATTACGCCGAAGCGTGGAGCAATCGCGGTACCGCACTCAACGACCTTAAGCGCTTCGAAGAGGCGCTTACGAACCTCGATCGAGCGGTTGAACTCAAAGCTGACTACGCCGAAGCTTGGAGTAATCGTGGAGTAGCACTCAACCACCTAAAGCGCCACGAAGAGGCGCTGAAGAGCTTCGATCGAGCGATTGAGCTTAAACCTTACCTTGCGGAAGCCTGGAGCAATCGCGGTACCGCACTCCACGACCTTAAGCGCTTCGAAGAGGCGCTTACGAACCTCGATCGAGCGGTTGAACTCAAAGCTGACTACGCCGAAGCCTGGAGTAATCGCGGCGCAGTACTCAATGACTTAAAGCACTATGAAGCGGCGCTGGCAAGCTACGATCAAGCGATCGAACTAAAGCCCGACAACGCCGATGCCCACAGTAATCGTGGCGGAGTGCTCAATGTGTTAAAGAGACATGAAGACTCAGCGACAAGCTATTTCAGGGCCAACAGTCTGAGAGAACTGAAAAAGTTTGACTTCGGGCACGCTCACCATCAAATGATGCTGAGTTGTAATTGGACAGACTACGATGCTCACATCGAAACCCTGAACCAGGGAATCGAAAAGGGTGAATTTTTGGCCGAACCTTTCGGATACCAAGGGATCGGAGAATCAGAACTATTATTAAAAAAATGCTCTGAAGTTTATTGTAACCATCTGTTTCCCGCTAACCAGGGCTCTTTTTATTTCAATAGATCTCGGAGATCGAGAATAAAAATCGGCTATTTGTGTGGCGAGTTTCGTAGCCAAGCCACCTCTCATCTGATGACAGGCGTATGGGAGCACCATGATTCAAAAAAGTTCGAACTTTTTGGACTAGATAATGGTTGGAATGATGATTCTGACTATCGAAGAAGAATAAACCGCGCTTTTCCAAATTTTTTTGATATTTCCGGCCTTTCTGATTTTGATATCGCGAAATTTGTCAGCGACAAAGAGATTGATATCTTGATCAACTTGAACGGCTATTTTGGTAGATCACGGCAGGGAGTATTTGCATTAAAACCAGCTCCAATATCAATCAACTACTTGGGCTTTCCTGGGACTCTTGGCGCAGCCTACATTGACTATTTAATAGCCGATGAAATCGTAATTCCGAGGGAATCCATCGAGTTTTACAGCGAAAAAATTATTTACTTACCATTTTCATATCAGGCAAACGATGACAAAAAAGAGATCTCGCCACAAGTTTATAGGCGTACCGATTTTGGTTTGCCAGAGAACAATTTTATATTTTGTTGCTTCAACAACAACTACAAGATCACGCCAAAGATTTTCTCGATATGGATGGAAGTTCTCAAAAGTGTCTCCGCTAGTTGTCTATGGATTATTGGAGACAACGATGTAGCCAAGAAGAATCTAATTACAGAAACTGTAAAACATGGCATAGATCCCAGCCGATTAATATTTTCTGACCGTATAAAAGTCTCAGAACATATTGGACGTCATAGGCTCGCAGATCTTTTTTTGGATACACTCCCGTACAATGCTCACACCACAGCAAGTGATGCACTTTGGGCAGGCCTCCCTTTGTTGACTTTAAAAGGGGATACGTTTCCCGGGCGGGTCGGGGCTAGTCTTTTAAATACGATTGGTTTGCCAGAACTGATCACTTATTCACTTAAGGAGTATAGAGATGTAGCAATCGACCTCGCTCACAACCCAAACAAGCTTACCGCTATCAAGATCAAACTTGCTGAAAATCGATTAACTACACCATTGTTCAATACAAAATTGTTTACTAACTATCTAGAAAATGCTTATCAGGCAGCCTATGATCGTTACCATGCCGGGCTGGCGCCTGATCACATCGACATAAACCCTTAGTGATCCCCCCTAAAAAGGGGATATTTACCGAATCGCTTACCTAATTCGAAAGCGTTCTTCAATATATTTGAATCCAAAGTGACTAAACAGTAACCCGAGGGAGAAGCTTGCGGTTACAAAGCAAAAAAGATTATTCCAATTGCCCGCTTGTTCTAAAAAATAACTTGCGAAAAATATTTTTGTAATGTAGATCGCAGGTGAGTGGAATAAATAAAATGAGTAGCTGGTCATGCCCAAATACTCTAGCGGCTTAATGCGTCGCTTTCGTAATAGTTTAATCGAGTATCCAAAAATAAAGATTGCTAAAGCGGGAACGAGGAAAGAAAAGGCAGAAGCGCCAGTTTCAATCTTTAGCTTAATCAAGTTTTTTATAGGCCAATAAACGCTAAGATAAAAAACGTACGTAGAGAAAATAAAGAGCTCTGATTTCGAAATGGTCTTGTTACTGATTTTTCGAATGAAACTCCCCAGAAAAATAAAAGAAATAGCACCAGTAATCTTAGCCAGTTCACCAAATTGATAAAACTCTGGTGTCAGCCGATGTAACGACCTGAATAATTCAGCACAAATGATGCTTCCAACTAGAAGAAATATAAGTAAGTTGCTGCCCTCGCGTGTCAGGTCTCGCTTTAAAAAGATCGCTATTAGAAGATAGAATACCATCTCAATTTGTAATGTCCAATATACATTGAGAGCGAAAGGTTCGGAAAAAAAATTGGGGATTAGCAAGGCATTTAGGGCTAATGCGTTTGCCGAGAAACTGCTACCAAAAGCCATGTGCTCAAAATAAATTCCAATCGGGATGCTTAATAGATAGAGAGGAACTATTCGGTAAAAGCGTCTAGTAAGAAAGTGTTGCGCTGTAACCTCGTTCCGTTCTCTATCATGGAACGGAATTAAATAGCCGGAAATCAGGAAAAATATATAAACACCGAGTTTGCCGAAGTCAAAATGAAAGGTAAACAGGTAGAGATATATGATTTCCGCCGTATCAGCTTTGAATATACTGTTCCAGTGCTGTAGAGTATGTGCACAAAACACAAGTAAGACGGCGATGCCTCGTATAGATTCAATCGACGTTAAAAATTCCTTTTTCATGCGCTAGTCTCTAAGTTAAATAAAGCCGGTATTCCAACTCGTACATTCTGCAAACTGATGCAAACGATTTCAAAATCGCCACAATCTGGCTCTCCGTAAACCGTGCCTTCTTCATGCAAAACCTCTTGTCGTTAGATACTGCCAAACAACAGAAAATTCCGCACTCCCAGTGTCTTAATTTAGGGGGAGACTACAATTACACTTTGGCAAAACATTTGTCACAGTCATGTCGTTGTGACATACTCTGCGTTCGTCTTACGAACGCACGGTAGTAGCGTTTGCCGTACTTTTTACTCCGAACCTCCTGCTAAACCCGCTGACTGCGCTTGCTGATCGTTACACGGCACGGCGGTAGCGTGCCAAAACCACCGAGACTCGTGCCCCAGCTACAGAAACTGTCTGGTTTCCAAGAGGAAATCCAGTTTGAAGTTCTGCGTCGTTTACATCTGACGCCAAAAATAAGTCAGCGCACACTATCAAAAGATCTGCGCGTGGGGCTTGGCACGATCAATTTCTGCTTCCAGGCCTTAGTGGCAAAAGGTTTGGTCAAAATGCAGAATTTCAGTAACAGCAAGGGAAAGCTGCGCTATGTCTATTTACTCACGCCTGCCGGGGTGGCGGCAAAATCTAAGATGACTGCCGAGTTTCTGAGTCGCAAAGTGGCTGAGTATGAATCCCTTAAAGCGGAAATTAATGTCCTGAAGTACGAGCTTGAATTTGATAGATGTAGTTTGCGAAAGCCGACAAACTCATGAATTTACTGCTCACAGGGGGGATGGGCTACATCGGTAGTCACACCGCGGTCGCGCTGTTGGCGTTGGGCCATCAAGTTGTCTTATATGACAACCTTTCAAATAGTAGTGATTCAGCTCTCGAAAAACTTGCGCAAATTACTGGGCAGGCAATACCATTTATCAGAGGCGATGTACGTGACACCGAGTTGCTCAGAGGTACGCTCACTTCCTACACCATCGCTGCCGTAATCCACTTTGCAGGGTTGAAGGCGGTTAGCGAGTCTATTAAAGAGCCGATCGACTATTACGCTAACAACATACAGGGCACTATCAGCGTGCTGCAAGCAATGCAGTCGGCTCAAGTCAAGACGCTCGTTTTCAGCAGCAGCGCCACGGTTTACGGAGAGCCTCAGTACCTCCCCTTGGATGAAAGCCATCCAACTCGTGCCACTAACCCATACGGTCGCAGCAAACTTCACATTGAGGAGATGTTGAGCGACACTGCAAAGTCAGACAATCAGTGGCGAATTGCATGCTTGCGTTACTTCAACCCAGTCGGTGCACACGAAAGCGGTTGCATTGGTGAGAACCCTAAAGGAGAGCCTAACAATCTCATGCCACACATCGCTCAAGTGGCTTCAGGTCAGAGTTCTAGACTGAAAGTGTTTGGTGATGACTACCCAACGCATGACGGTACTGGTGTTCGAGATTACATCCATGTCATGGACTTGGCTGTGGGGCACGCATCGGCAGTTAACTTCCTCCAGGCCCACGCTGGTTGGCATGCATTTAATCTCGGGACTGGGAAACCCTGTAGTGTACTTGAGCTGGTAAGTGCTTTTGAATTTGTAACGGGTCGTAAAGTACCGTACAGCATTGCCCCTCGCCGTGATGGAGATGTTGCTGAGTGCTATGCAGACCCGAGGAAAGCTAGCGAATTGCTGAATTGGACATCAAAGCACACGTTGGAGGAAATGTGTATGAGCTCATGGCGTGCCCGGGAGATTGCTGGTCAGGCGAACTAACACTGAATCAACCAATCAACCTAATCCAATGAATAATAAGAGTGTATTGATAACGGGTGCTGATGGCTTTATAGGATCACATTTGGTCGAGGCGTTGGTGAGGGCTGGATATTCAACACGTGCCTTCGTGTTGTACAACTCTTTCAATTCGTGGGGGTGGCTGGATCATTGCAGTGCTGATGTGGCGGGGCATTTTGACGTATTTGCTGGCGACATCCGTGATCCGAATGGGGTTAGGGATGCTATGCGCGGCTGTGACGCCGTGCTTCATCTTGCGGCATTGATAGCGATTCCTTATTCTTATCACTCGCCCGATACCTACGTGGATACGAATGTGAAGGGAACGCTTAATGTGCTCCAGGCGGCCCGTGACCTTAACTTAGCGCGTCTAGTGCATACCTCCACCAGCGAGGTATACGGGACTGCGCGCGTTGTACCGATTACCGAGGAACATCCCCTGCAGGGGCAATCACCTTATTCCGCGACAAAGATTGCAGCTGACCAGCTGGCTCACTCCTTTTATGCCTCTTTTGGCCTGCCGGTGGTAACTGTGCGTCCTTTCAATACTTATGGCCCGCGTCAGTCCGCGCGTGCTGTGATTCCAACCATCATCACCCAGCTTGCCAGCGGTCAGCGCAAGATCAAGCTGGGGGCTGTTACGCCAACGCGTGACTTCAACTATGTCGCCGATACAGTAGCCGGCTTCATCGCTGCCTTGCAATCGGACGCCGGTCTGGGTGAGGTATTCAACTTTGGTAGCAATTTTGAGATCTCCGTAGGCGACACCGCTCGGTTGATTGCGGAAGTTATGCAGGTTGATCTCGAAATCGAGGCCGACGAAACCCGCTTGCGGCCGGCAAACAGCGAAGTGGAAAGGCTTTGGGCGGATAACCGTAAAGCGCGCCAATTGTTTGGATGGGAGCCGGCATACGGAGGTCTGGAAGGATTGCGTCGCGGACTTTTCGAGACTGCACAGTGGTTTTCGGATCCCGCCAATCTGGCCGGCTACAAGGCCGGACGCTACAACATCTGAGGTGCCGACATTCCTGTGGCATATGTCTTTGTGATCAGCATGCTCACTAGGAGTCATTGGATTTGTTCAGTACGGCCAGCATGAGCGCAAGCAAAAATAACACCATACTGCTGCTTGGTGCCGGCGGCCACGCCAAGGCGTGCATCGATGTAATCGAACAGGCAGGGGGCTTCACGATTGCCGGAGTAGTGGGTCTGCCAGAGGAAGTTGGTAACTCAGTCTTGGGTTACCCGGTGCTGGGTGCTGATACCGATCTTGAAGTCTTGCTGGCGCAGTATTCGTATGCCTTGGTTACCATGGGGCAGATCAAGACTGCTGAGCTACGAATTCGGCTCTATACGCAGCTGGTCGAGTGTTGTCGATGTCCGCCAGCCATTATTTCGCCGCAAGCTTATGTATCCCCGCATGCGAGCGTAGGTGCGGGGACCATCGTTTTCCATGGTGCGGTCATCAATGCGGGTGCCGTAGTTGGCAAAAACTGTATCGTGAATACCCTTTCCCTTGTCGAGCACGACGTAGTTGTCGGGGATCACTGCCATGTTGCCACTGGCGCGCGCATCAACAGTGGCGTTCGTGTTGGTGAAGGATCGTTTCTTGGTAGTGGTAGTACCGTGCTGCAAGGCTTGGTCATCGGGCGAAATTGCGTGATTGGCATGGGGCAGCCAGTGTTGGCGGACTGTGCCGACGGCGTGCAATTGCCGGAAAAAAGGAAATGTGCATGAGCGCTCTCATCATCGCCGAAGCAGGCGTCAATCATAACGGCGACATGCAGATGGCCCATCAGCTCATCGATGCCGCAGCCGAGGCCGGTGCCGATCTGGTGAAGTTCCAGACTTTTCGGGCAGATCGCTTGGTAACGACCTCGGCCAGAAAAGCTACCTACCAGATGGTGACCACGGCGGCAGATGAATCTCAGCACGAAATGATCCGCCGGCTAGAACTTAACGATGCCATGCATGACGAGCTGATTGCGCATTGCCATCAGCGCAAGATCGAATTTTTCTCGACAGCCTTTGACCTTGAAAGTCTGGATTATCTGATGGGCCTAGGGATGCCACGCATCAAGGTGCCATCCGGCGAAATCACCAACCTGCCCTATCTGCGCAAGGTGGGTGGCTTCGGCAAGGAAGTGATTCTATCGACCGGCATGTCGAATCTGGGCGAGATAGAGGCTGCGATTGATGCCCTGGAAAAAGCCGGTACATCAAGGGAGTGGATCATCGTGCTCCACTGCAATACCGAATATCCGGTGCCGATGCCCGAGGTGAACCTGCGCGCCATGCGATCGATTGGTGAGGCCTTTGGGGTGAAGGTCGGTTTTTCGGACCATACGGAAGGCATCGAAATTGCCATCGCTGCAGTCGCTCTTGGTGCAACCGTCATCGAAAAGCATTTCACGCTGGATCGCAACCTGCCCGGTCCGGACCACCAGGCCAGCCTGGAACCCGGAGAGTTGAAGGCCATGATTTCAGCGATCCGCAACGTTGAGATAGCTCTGGGTGACGGCATCAAGCGTCCGAGTGGCAGCGAGTTGAGAAATAGGCCGATCGCCAGGAAATCTTTGGTGTCGGCGCGACGGATTGCCAAAGGCGAATTTTTTAGCGAAGCCAATGTGACAGCAAAACGCCCGGGAACAGGGATTTCGCCTATGCGAATGCAAGAGATCATCGGGCGCAAGGCCAGCCGGGACTTCGACGCGGACGAGTTGATCGAGTGGTAAGGGCGGACCGTGGTTGCTGCAAGGCAGACGCAGATCAAACGACGAAATGAAACCGACAAGTGACCTCACCCCAAGATTTTGGACAGTTGAAAACTAGAGATTTCCTGCGAAACTACCCTCAGAAAAGGGTTCGCCATGAAGCGCTCGAAGTTTACGGAGGAGCAGATTGCTTTTGCACTGCACCAGGCCGATACCGGCACAGCTGTGGAAGAGGTATGTCGCAAGGTTGGTATCTCGCAGGCCACGTTCTATCCCTGGAAGAAAAAGTATTCAGGCATTGGGGTCTCGGAGTTGCTAAGGATGCGCCAACTCGAGGAGGAGAATCGCAAGCTCAAGCAATTGGTTGCCGATCTCAGTCTCGACAAGGTCATGTTGCAAGACGTTCTCAGAAAAAAGCTCTGAGGCCGGCGCAGCGCAAAGCGCTCGTCGGCCATCTGATCGATCGTTACCGGCTGAGTATTCAAAGGGCTTGCAAGGTTTGTCTGCAGAGCCGAGCGGGGCGGTATCAAAAGCCCAAGGGCAAGCCCCTGGATGAGCCCCTTCGGGCACGGATGCGAGAGATTGCAAGTAGCCGTGTGCGGTTTGGCTTTTGGCGTATCTAAGTCTTGATGCGGCGAGAGGGTTGGAAGGTCAATCATAAGAGGATCTATCGGCTCTACAAGGCCGAGGGCCTTAATCTACGCACCAAACGACCCCGTCGGAGAAAGGCTGCTGCCAATCGAATGGACCGCATGGAACTAACCGCTCCGAACCAGAGTTGGAGCATGGATTTTGTCTCTGATGCATTGTTTGATGGCAAGAAGTTTCGGGCACTGACCGTGGTCGATAACTTCACCGGAGAGTGTCTCGCCATTGAAGTGGGGCAGTCGCTCACAGGCGAGGACGTGGTTCGGGTGCTCTCAAAAGTTTGCAACCATCGGGAGGAGCATCCAATCCTAATACAGGCAGACAACGGACCGGAGTTCATCTCACTAGCGTTCGATAAGTGGGCGTATGAGAGTGGCGTAACACTGGACTTCTCACGCCCTGGAAAACCGACCGATAACGCCGTCATCGAATCCTTCAACAGAAGTTTCCGGGACGAGTGCCTCAACACCAACTGGTTCATGTCGCTCGAAGATGCCCGAAAAAAGATCGAAACCTGGAAACAAGACTACAATCATCTCCGGCCGCACTCATCACTGGATGACACCACACCAGTGCTGTTGCCACCAAGTTTTATGAATCTCAACCCGTCCGGATTTTCTAGATTCACCATGTTCAATCCGTGGGAGGAGGTCAAACATAGCTACAAGTGAGAGTAGAGTTTGTTCAATGGCTGTTAACGTAGCGTCCAAGTACCACCTCTCCCCCCTTGGCATCTACCAGCTGCGTTTCCCGTCGCCCATCGCGATGACGAATACGATCAAACCGGCTTTGACAGGCTGTGGGATATGCAAGAGCGGCATTTTTGGTATCGCGGCAGGCATCGGTTTTTGCTCAAAGCGCTGGATCGGTTCATGCCAAAGACCCAGTCGCTGCTTCGGGCAATTGACCTGGGGGGTGGTGTTGGAGGGTGGGTGCGTTACCTGGCAGACCGCCGTGGCAGGCACTTCCAAAGAATTGCGCTGGCCGACTCTTCCAAGGTTGCGCTCACCATGGCAAGCACCATTCTGCCGCCGGTTGTCGATCGCTATCAGATCGACCTTATGAATCTGGGTTGGGAAAATGAGTGGGACATCGCCTTTATGTTGGATGTCATCGAACACATCCCGGACGATATTCGTGCCGTGCGCCAGTCCGCCAACGCGCTAAAGCCGGGCGGGCTACTGTTTGTGGCCACACCCGCGTTTCAGCGGTTTTGGAGTTATAACGATGATCTTGCCAACCATTTGCGCCGCTACACGCGCGGCGACTTCAAGGCGATTGCTGAACAAACGGCCTTAAAACTTGTAGATTCTCGCTACTTCATGTTTTTCTTGAGCCCACTTTACCTGTTGAGCCGCTTGAAACCGGGGTTCGATAAATTGCCACAAGAACAAAAGCGAAAGATTGTGGAAGATCAACATCGCGTTCCCGCAGCGCCATTGAATGCCGCCCTTGCAGCAGCGTTTGCTGCCGAAAGTCCTATCGGCCATTGGCTACCTTTCCCATGGGGTACATCGATTCTAGGCGTGTTCAAAAAATGATTTCATTCGTGATCCCTGTATTTAGGTCCGCAGAGAGCTTGACTGAGCTTTTTGAACGCATTGCGGCTGTGGCGCGAAACCGCTCATGGGAATTCGAAGTAATTTTTGTGGAAGACTGCGGTGGTGATGATTCCTGGACTGTGATTCAGGGCTTAGCTGGCCAAAACACAAACATTCGCGGTTTTCAAATGAGTCGGAATTACGGCCAGCACAATGCATTACTATGTGGAATTCGCGAGGCAAGGGGTGACATTATTGTCACGCTGGATGACGACTTACAACACCCTCCAGAGGAACTGCCAAAGCTTGTGTCGAAACTAGGCGATGAATTTGATGTTGTATACGGCCCACCGGAGCAAGAGCAGCATGGTTTACTGCGAGACGTGGCTTCGCAGATTACGAAATTGGCGCTTGAGGGGGCTATGGGCGCTACTAATGCACGGCAGGTTAGTGCTCTAAGGGCTTTCAAAACCCGTCTGCGCGATGCATTTTCGGAATATCGTAGCCCAACGGTGAACATTGACGTACTTTTGACATGGGGCACCACTAAGTTTTCAGCAGTTCGAGTTCGCCATGAGCCACGCAAGCATGGCACGAGTTGGTACACGCCAAGAAAACTTATTGTGCATGCGCTAAACATGATGACCGGTTTTTCAACTCTGCCGTTACAGCTCGCGAGTTTGATGGGTTTTGTTTTTTCGACCTTTGGCTTATCGGTTTTGGCTTATGTGCTGGTCGGTTGGTTAATCAAGGGTAGCGCTGTGCCTGGGTTTGCATTTTTGGCGTCAATCATTGCAGTATTTTCAGGCGCGCAGTTACTGGCCCTTGGGATCATTGGCGAGTATCTTGCTCGAATGCACTCGAGGGCCATGGATCGACCCGCTTTTATAGTTTCAGCGCACACCAACCGCTAGCGCTAGAGCTACTAGATGGCTATCGAATTTAGTTTAGATACGCCGGCACTACGACTTGCCGCCCGAGAAACGCCCTGGGATAGCGCAGTTTATGGGAGTGTTGTTGTTTCGATTGAAAAACTTGTAGTGTTAGAGCCACTCAATGCTGTAAAAGATTTCAAGAGGTTCAGGAATTGGTTGGAGACCAACCGGGTGGGCCTCGTGAGCTGCCGGTTGCCCCATCGAAACTTGATAGAGAGTATGCTCCTCGAAGATCAAGATTTTCGTTTCGTTGAGATGGTTCTTCATCCCTATTTACCGAACTTGAACCAAATAAAATTGACACCTGTAAACTTGGACATTCAAGCAGCTACCCCCGGGGACCTAGCTGATTTAATGGAAATTGCAGGTACTGCCTTCTCAAATGAGCGTTTTCATTTGGACCCCAGGATTTCCTCGGATGTCGGGCCTAAAAGATATGCGCAGTGGGTTCGTAACTGTTTGAATCACCCCATACAAACCCTTCTTAAGATCACAGAACACAGTAAAACCATCGGCCTTTTTATAACTCAAGAGTCTCAAAGCTCGAAAAAAGTCGAATGGTTACTTACGGCAATATCGCCCTCTCTGCAGGGTTTCGGCTACGGAACTCGAGCATGGCAGGCGATGCTTTGGCGCCATCAGACTCAGGGGTATGAAACTGTATCAACGACCATCGCAGCTGGAAACTCAAAGGTTTTAAGTTTATATGCGCGCCTACAATTTAAATTCAATAACCCCGAAATGACTTTTCATTGGATTAGTAAGGGTTGCCCTGCGCGGCTTGTTTGAACCTGATTAAAACACCCTCTGTCGTTGAAATCTCTTTGAGTTTATGTTGAGCAAAATCTTTTCGGGTTGAGACGGGTGACTTGGTTTGTGATGAATGCGAGTCTTATTTTAATGAAGAATGTACGGAGTGATAAGGTTCGCTTTGTCGTCATAGGACTAGCAACAAATGTGGTGGCCTTTTGTTTGTTTCTTATCTTAGTTTTGATTGGTGTCTCGCCGAAAAGAACCCTGACTCTCCTATACTGGACATCTGTAGTGCTTGTTTTCTTTATTAATAGAGCATACGTTTTTGGCCACAAAGGCAACATTTTTCATGCCTTTAAAAAGCACATTTGCGTTTATATTTTCGGGTACGGCTTAAGCATATCAATGCTAGCTTTTTGGCTGGATTATCTAGAATTAAATTATGTTATAGCTATGATAATGACTTCCATTGTTATGCCCGTGTATTTCTACACTATGCAAAAGCACCTGGTATTTCGATAGGAATATGATGCTACCAATTGCGGGCTACCGTCTCTCACGGGTGAAATGTTCTTAATCAGAGCAGCGTTTCGAAGATATGCAATGGCTATGGGTATGGCTGCAATCCCGTTTTCTTTCGCGAGGGTCTTATTATTGCGCGCTTGTGGCGTAACCATCGGCAAGGGCTGCTATATTGGATTCAACGTCGTTTGCGACACTAATTATCCCGAGCTTGTGAGCATTGGTGACAATGTAACCATCTCTCACAACTGTATGCTTATAGCTCACACGGCGACTCCGGCTCAAAGTTTTTTAGGGGGAATTTATCGGGACACGGCGCACGTAAAAATTGAAAGTGGCGCTTGGATTGGCGCGAACTCCACGATACTTCCTGGCGTTTCGATAGGTAAAGATTGCATGATTGGCGCCGGTTCGGTTGTGACGCAGTCAACTGATCAGCGGTCCCTGTGGGCTGGGAATCCTTGCAGGAAAATCAGATCTATTGAAGCTGCGGATTCGCGAAAAATTGGCAAGTAATTCGAGACGAGTGGCAGTCGTTGGTAGCGGCCACGCCGCCTATGGTGTCTGCCAGGTTTTAGCTAAAGATCCACGAGTTGAAATAGATGTTTTTGACATTGGCCTAACAGGTCCGTATCCGAATCAGCGAGAAAATCCCGTTAGTAATGCTAAGTCAGTAAATGGTAGCTGGTTTGCATATGGTGTTAACGATTCCCGTTGGCCGGTTGCTCTGAACTCAGCACGTATCTGCTCCTCGCATGCTTATGGCGGATTTGGAAATGTGTACAGTGGGGCGGTACTGATGCCGCGGCGTGAGGATCTTAAGGGTTGGCCTGAGGATTCGATTCCGGCCGCGGAGGATTATTTAGCTGTTCGACGGGATGTGGAAGTTCTTGATGCGGCAGATGCTTTGGCAGACTGGTCCGCGCTAGAACCAAGCCAATCTGCGGCGGAATTAGGTAAGGGTATTACATCTGCGTGGGGTTGGTCCAGAGTCGCCGTGCAGCGCTTTGAAACCGGCGAGTTACGGCCCTTCAACCCAGCGCACCGCTTTGATCAACTGCGCTTAGCAGATCGTATTCGATATATCCCGCAATGTTACGTTCTCGCCGCAGAACATCGTGACAGTGGAATTAGGCTAGAGACGTTGAGCAAGACATGCGACACGACATATAGTGGATATGACGCGCTATTTTTGGGTGCAGGGTGTATCAATACCACGGGAATTGTTCATCGAAGTTGTCGGCCTGGAGAAACGCGGCAATACCGGGTGCAAAGTGCCGCAGGATTTGTCCAAGGTTTTGTAGGGCAGGGCCCGTGTTTAACATCAGAACTTATGGAACGCAGAGAAAATAATCTACCGGAAGTATTTTTAGAGCTTCAAAACAACGATGATTTTAATGGGCACTGGTGTCACACTCAAATCAGCGCGGTTAACAAGTACGTATTAGAAACAATTTCGCAGCGCTTCTCGAGGAAACTTACAGAAGAGCTGCGAAGGTTTATGGGGTCATTTTATTTCGCCATTTCAACTGTGCCTTCTTATTTAAATAGTAAATTACCTATCGTTTGCACTGTATCTGAAAAGCCTACGGCAACGGCCTTATTGAGCGCTATTGAGATCAACGAATCTTCTCGGCGTTATATGCCTAACTGGCGAAGGGCTGTTCGTCAAGCCATCCTGCACTACAAGGCAGATTTGCGTCTTGCCCACATCCCAGGTAGCGAACAATTAGGAGACTTGTTGCGTGGCAATCGTTTAGGTGGGTGGCATTTTGGTGGAACGATACCCATGTGTACTGATGTCAGCACTAGTGAAGTTTCGCCTCTGTCTTGTACTCCATACGGGGAGCTTCGGCAGTCAAGCGGTGTTTTTCTAGTCGATAGCGCATCTTTTCCAAGTGTTCCGGGAACGACTGTCGTGCTACTCACCATGGCTCACGCAGCAAGAATAGCGCGCGGCTGGCTTAATACACAGCTGAGGTAGGTTCTGAATATGCCAATTAGCCGGGGAATTGTGCGTCATAAAATTTTTGAAAATGTTGTTGATCTTGTTAAGTCCTATATCCAACCCAATCTCTTAAAGTCTGCATCTAATTTAGACAAAGCCGAGTTGGAAAATGCTGTCTTAAAACATTTTCCTAATACCCGGGTGACGCTTTTCCCGTTTGCCCGCACATGCCTTTTTGCTACCTTACAGAGTCTTCAATTGCCTGAGCGGTCGAAAATTTTAATGACCCCTATTACGATCGGCCCGATGGTCGAAGTAATTGAGTCTCTGGGACATGAAGTTGTTTTCATAGATATAGAAACCGAATCATTTGGGCCGTGCTTGAGCGATCTACAAAGTAAGCTTGAGGCCGGCGCTGCTTGTTTTCTGCTTACCCATCTTTTCGGATATGTCTCAGCGGTAGATCAAGCTGTGGCGTTGTGCCGTAAAGCAGGGGTAACGGTCATAGAAGATATCTCCCATAATATCGGCAGCAAGTTAGGGGATACACCCTTGGGTCTTTGGGGTGACGTCGCATTTTATAGCGCGTCGTTGTTGAAGTATGTAGACGGCTATAACGGTGCCTTTGCCGTTACCCGTAATTCAAAGATCGCCGCTGCGTTAGAGCGATCAAGCATATCGCTTACCGAGCCAGATCCGAGTCGCGTCCGAGCCGTTGTTATGAAGACGCTAGTATGGAATCTAGCCTTAAACAGAATTATCTTTTTCGCACTAACGTGGCCTGCGTTACGCATTTTGAAGGTAGTAAATCGGAGTTTTTTTGAGAAATTGTTGGGGCCAGGAATTCCATTTCAACGTGCGCGGGCGTTGCCAAATTACTATTTCGAACAAGCAACAAAATTGCAGTGTGTCACGATGGCACGAAATTTGACTAAGCTGTCTGCGAGACTGGCACTGAGAAAGAAAATGGCAAGCCGGGCAAGTAAGGCATTTGGTTCTCTTAAAGGTCGATCTTCGAGCGAGCTCAAACACGGTCAAGACCTATTGCGCGACAACACGTATTGGCAATTTGTTGTTCCAGTTAAATCGACTGAAGACGCGCGCGCAGTCTTATTCAGGGTTGGCGTGGAAACCAATACTACAAACCTTCGAGATTTGGCTTTCGAAGATGGAATTGAGCTGCCAAACGCGAGATCCCTAAAGAGTAACCATATATTTATCCCTCTGCATGATTATCTCCAACAACGCGATTATGAACGAATTTTCGACGCCCTTGGTCGTTCTGGGCAGTTAGAGTTTCGTTGATAATTAGTTACGTTTTGCCTCAGTATCTTTTCAGCCCAGTTTTGGCATTTTTGTGAAACACTGTTTCCGATTTATATGAAAGCCATCATCCTTGCTGGCGGAGCAGGCTTTCGTCTCTACCCTTTAACGCGCATTGCCAGTAAGCAGCTTCAGGCGGTCTACGCAAACCCATGATCTATTACCCGCTGACGGTATTGATGGCTGCGGGTATTCGCGAGTTTTGTTTGATTTCTGACCTTTCAAGTCTGCCTTCCTTCAAGGATCTTTTGGGTTCAGGAAATCACTTAGGAATTAACGTTGATTATCGCGAGCAAGCTAAGCCAGAAGGTATCGCTCAGGCGTTTCTAATTGCGGCAGACTTTGTTGGTACGGATAACGTAACCCTAATGCTGGGCGATAACATCTTCTCAGGTGGGGATGACTTTCCGCGGGCAATTGCCAGCTTTAAATCCGGCGCCACTATTTTTGCCTACCACGTAAAAGACCCGCAGCGTTATGGTGTGGTGCAGTTCACCCCGCAAGGCAAAGTGCTCTCATTAGAAGAAAAGCCCGCGAAGCCCATGAGCAACTTCGCGGTTCCCGGCGCCTATATCTACGATCACCAAGTAGTGGATATTGCGCGATCAATCAAGCCATCACATCGCGGCGAGCTTGAAATTACCGATGTCAACCTTGGGTGCCTGCGCCGCAATCAGTTAAGCGTGCATCGCCTAAGCAGAAGCTTTTCCTGGCTAGACGCTGGCACTAGCACGGCGCTGCAAGAAGCTTCTGCCTATATCGAGGCCATTGAGCGCCGGCAAGGCGTAAAGATCGGCTGCCCCGAAGAGGCCGCCTTGGTGCGTGGCCTCATTACCCTTGAGCAATTTCAGGCGGTGGTGCACGCTATGCCCAATTGCGAGTATCGAGATTATTTAACTCTTGTGGCCCAAGAGTCTGAGCAAAGGCTTGTGTCGTGATTCCCTTTAACAAGCCCCACCTAACCGGCAAAGAGCTTCACAACATTGCCGATGCGCACCAGCGCGGCCAGCTTGCGGGCGATGGTTTTTACACCAAGCGCTGCTCTGAATGGCTCGAGCAAACCACAGGGGCCAAGAAGGTGTTGCTTACGCACTCCTGCACCGCCGCCCTGGAAATGGCAGCGATGTTGGCGGATATCAAGCCGGGCGATGAAGTGATCATGCCCTCGTACACCTTTGTTTCCACGGCCAACGCCTTTGTGCTGCGCGGCGGCGTGCCAGTGTTTGTGGATATACGGGCCGACACCCTGAATATCGATGAAACCCAGATTGAGGCGGTGATCACACCGCGCACCCGCGCGATCGTACCCGTGCACTATGCGGGCGTGGCTTGCGAGATGGACACCATTTTGGAGATCGCCAAGCGCCACAACCTGCTGGTGATTGAGGATGCCGCGCAGGGCGTGATGGCGAGTTACAAAGGCCGAGCCCTGGGCTCGATTGGCCACCTTGGTACGTATAGCTTTCACGAAACCAAGAATGTAATCTCTGGTGAGGGCGGCGCGCTTTTGGTGAACGACCCAAGCCTTGTTACCCGCGCCGAGATCATTCGCGAGAAAGGCACCAACCGCAGCCAGTTCTTCCGCGGCCAGGTTGATAAGTACACCTGGGTCGATGTTGGCTCAAGCTATCTGCCCGGCGAGATCATCGCAGCGTTCTTGTGGGCACAGCTGGAAGACGCAAGAAAAATCACGGCCAAGCGACTGGAGATTTGGGGCGAGTATCACCAAGCGTTTGAACCGCTTGAGGCTGAAAGGCGTGTGCGCCGCCCGATTGTGCCAGCGGGTTGTGAGCACAACGCGCATATGTATTACCTGTTATTAAAAGACTTATCCGCGCGCACTACTTTTATCGATTCAATGAAACAACAGGGCATTAACTGCGTGTTTCATTATGTGCCGCTGCACAGCTCACCCGCCGGTAAGAAATACGGAAGGGCAGTTGGGGAGATGGCGGTGACCAATGATCTAGCGGATCGGTTGGTGCGGTTGCCAATTTGGGGAGGATTAACCGACAAGCTGCAAAAGTTGATCGATATCGTCGGACAAAATCTTTCCTCGTGCATTAGGCACGTGGCCGGAACACGATGAAAATAGAGCGTACCGTAGAGCAGTGGACAAACACGAAATATTTCGCGGTGTTGTTCTTGTTTTACTCGGTTATTCATGGCGGAATTCTATCCATTCCGAACGCAATCTTTTGGGACGACTGGACTCTCTATAGAGTTGAAGAGGAGGTAATTCTCGATACGTTCCGGCAAGCAGGAAATATGCTTAAGATTTTTGCGCACCTTCATAACAACTTTTTGGATGTTGGCCCTTGGCTGTATAGAGTGTTAACTTTCATACTCATGTTTAGTGTCGGCATCTCCCTAAACAGTATATTGTCGAAGCACAAAGCTGTTGACAGAGAAACCCGATTTTTAATCGTTCTTCTCTTTTTGATTATGCCGTTCTATTGGGCTCGAGTCGCATTAATAGATATGCCCTATACGATTTGTTACTTCCTTTTCTTTTTAGCTTGGTCGCTTGTTGATAAGTATCGCGCCATCTCCTTATTGTTATTTTTTCTAAGTTTCAATACAAACTCTTTACTTGTTTTCTACGCGCTGCCTTTCTTGGATAGGTATTATCGGTCGATCAAAGAGCCGATTTCTTTAAAGTCATTTATCAAATTTGGCGCTCGGAACTTAGATTATCTTGTCCTGCCATTCCTGTATTTTGCTATCCAGTGGATTTTTTTCGAGCCATTCGGTTTGTATAAAGGCTACAACCAGCAATACTCGCTACGAAATCTTGTAGCTGCTCCGGCTTTGATGTTTTTAGACTGGGGGCAATTACAAATCCCACTCTTGGTAGCAACGCTTCTTTGTTTGCCCCTCTACTTCGTGACCAAGTCGTTGTTTACAGGGCAAGAACATACCGCTAAAACATCAAAGATTTTCTTATTTCTTGGCGCGGGCGTGTTTTGCATGGGCGCGTTCCCGTATTGGATTTTAGGGCATGTGCCATCGTTTACGGAATGGACATCACGGCATCAGTTATTGTTGCCGCTCGGGGCTTCTTTATTTTTTGTTGGTGCTCTGGGTTATTTTTCTAAGGTGTCTAAAACCGCGGTTATCACGATACTGATTTCCGTTTGTTTAATTATGAATTTGCGCACATACAAAGATTTCTTCTTAGATTGGCAAAAGCAAAAGGAACTTATCTCTTTATTTAAACAGTCCGCCGAGATTCGAGATGCAGAGATAGTTGTTTTTAATGACATGAGCGCCTCCCTGAATGCAATAAACCGAAGTTTTCGTTGGTACGAATGGAATGGCCTAATGGTTGAAGCCTTTGATAACGAAAAAAGGTTGGGATTGGCCCCCGGGGATTTCGATAGCTTAAAAAACGGACAATTATATAAAGGTTATTTTTTGCATGGCAAGAAATATCGAATGGGTGATTTCAGATTGTCCCGTTCGCCAAAGGTACTGCTTGTAGATATCGAAACAAAACCAACGAAGTTGTTGGATAGGGTACGCCGCTTTGGCTTACTTGAGTTACAGCTCTTTGTGACAAGAGTGGCGGAAGTAAGAGTGCCGGATATTTATCTGCCCGAATAAAGGTTTTGCGTGCTTACGTCGCAGCCCGCATTTAATTTGTCTATTTAGCGCAAACGCGATATTAATTGACGCCGTGCACCGGAAACAGTAAACCCAAACATGTAATGACCCCTCAAGAAGCCACCCATTTTCGGGTTCTGCGAATCCTGCAGGAGAGCCCAGACATCACTGAACGCGAACTAGCCGAGCGCTTGGGCATGAGCGTGAGCGGACTGAACTATTGTTTGAAAGCCTTGATCGCCAAGGGTTGAGTAAAGGTTAAGGTTCAAAACTTCAAAGAAAGCAAAAACAAATTTGGCTACGTGTATTTGCTTACACCCTCTGGTATTGCGCAGCGTGTCTCAATGACGGGGAAATTTCTGCGTTACAAGATGCGGGAGTATGAGGCGCTGAGGGAGGAGCTTGAATCCTTGCGAAAAGAACATGAAACTGAGACTTGGAAATTCCGCGCTGGGTATCGGATTGCAGATCGTTACACTCTCCCGTCACCCGGAGGGTCTCTGGCACATTAGGTATTAGAATGACGGAAACCTAAAATGAACCGAATACTTATCACGGGTGGCGCAGGCTTTTTGGGTTCCCACCTGTGCGACAAACTGATTGCCCAGGGCCACGACATTTTGTGTGAGGAAAACTACTTCACGGGTTCGAAGAAAAATATCGAACACCTGTTAAGTCACCCGCGCTTTGAGCTCATGCGCCACGATGTGACCTTCCCGCTTTATGTAGAAGTAGATGAAATCTATAACCTTGCCTGCCCGGCAAGTCCCATTCACTACCAGTGGGATCCAGTCCTTGATACGGACGAGATGATTGAGTTATGACTCGAAAAATATGTGTTGTCACAGGATCGCGAGCGGAGTACGGTTTACTTCGTTGGCTTATGCAGAAAATTGATCGATGTGATGATGCGACTCTACAGCTCGTTGTAACAGGCATGCACTTATCCCCAGAGTTTGGGCTAACTTATTCTGAAATCGAGCGGGATGGATTTAACATCGATCGCAAGGTGGAAATGCTCATCAGTTCAGATACTCCGATAGGCATATCTAAATCCATGGGTTTAGGAATGATCGGCTTTTCTGATGCATATGCTGAGCTGGCTCCAGACTTGATTGTTGTGCTTGGAGATCGTTTTGAGATTTTTTCTGCCGTAGCTGCCGCATTAGTTGCTAACATTCCTGTTGCTCATATACATGGAGGTGAAGCTACAGAGGGCGCGATGGATGATGCCATGCGTCACTCCATTACAAAAATGTCGCATTTGCATTTTGTTGCAGCTGAACCTTATCGTAAGCGTGTTATTCAGTTGGGTGAGCACCCTGAGCGAGTTTATACTGTTGGTGCTTTAGGTCTTGATGGAATAGCTCATCTTACATTATTGTCAAGAAATCAACTTGAAGCAGAGTTGGGCTTCAACTTTAGAGAAAAAAACTTGCTTGTCACCTTCCACCCTGTCACGCTTGAACATGGGCGTGCTGCGATACAAGTCGAAGAGCTACTCTTAGCCCTTGCAGACCTAAACAACACGGGCATAATATTTACCTTGCCGAACGCCGATACAGACAGCCGAGTCGTCATCAAAATGATTCGGGAATTTACATCTAAAAATAGAAATGCTCGATGCTATCCTTCACTTGGACAATTGCACTATCTTTCATGCATGCGCGAATGCGATGGCGTACTAGGAAATTCATCGAGTGGACTTATCGAAGCGCCCGCCTTGAAGTGTGGAACGATCAATATTGGCGATAGGCAGAAGGGGCGATTGCAAGCGGATAGCGTTCTCAACTGCCCCCCCCAAAAAGAAAACATACTAGCCTCAATTCATCAACTGTACTCACCCCAATTTCGTGCCGTCGTAAACAGCACCAAAAATCCTTATGGCCAAGCAGGCGCAAGCTCCCGTGTTTTTTCTGTGATTCGCGACTACCCCTTAGCTGGGGTCACAAAAAAGCACTTTCATGACTTCGCATAGAGACGTACATCCTACGAACATAAAACCTTTTAACGGGATAGTGGCCTGATAATGGAGACGTGCTGGAAAGATGCAACGCTGAAGAGCGACTCAACGATTCAGCAGGCAATCAATAATTTGAACACGGTTGCCATAAAAATTGTTTTGATCGTGAACGATGAAGGCATTCTCCTTGGCACGGTCTCCGACGGCGATATTAGAAGAGGATTATTACGGGGGTTATCGATAAGCGATCCCATTGAAGGAATCGTACAGAACAATCCATTGGTCGTACCACCTGAAATGAGTGTCCAAGCAGTGAGGCGGTTGATGATTGTGAACAAGATCCAGCAGATTCCAGTGATCGATGAGAAACGCCGAATCACCGGCCTGCATCTGTGGGATGAGATCGCGGCACAACGCCAGATGGCAAATTCTATGGTCATCATGGCGGGAGGCAAGGGAACGCGTCTGCGCCCTCATACCGAGCGTTGTCCCAAGCCGATGCTTCGAGTAGCCGGTAAGCCAATGCTCGAACATATTATTGAACGTTCGCAACGCGAAGGATTTAGCAACTTTGTTTTAGCGGTTCACTATCTTGCGCACGTGATTGAAGATTACTTTGGTAGCGGGGATCGCCTGGGTGTAAGGATAGATTATCTCCGGGAACAGTCGCCCCTGGGTACAGCAGGGGCATTGAGCTTGATAACACACCGACCAGACCTACCCTTGGTCGTCACCAATGGCGATGTGCTGACAGATGTTCGTTACAGCGAGATCGTTGAATTCCACACGCGTCATAATGCCGTCGCAACTATGGCAGTTCGTGTTCAAGAACTTCAGCATTCTTTCGGTGTGGTGCATACTAGGGGAGTAGACATTGTGCGCCTCGAAGAGAAGCCAGTCGTCAGAAACTACATCAATGCGGGCGTGTATGTGCTTGATCCCTGCGTCCTGGATCTGCTTGAACCGGGGCAGTTCTGTGACATGCCGACATTATTCGAACGTCTTCGGGAAAGCGCTCAGCGAACAATTGCGTATCCTATGCATGAGATGTGGCTCGATGTCGGACGGCCAGATGATCTCAGTCGTGCCAACACCGAAAAAACAATCTCAACTTAGTTATAGAGTCATCATGGAAAAAATTAGGTATCCAACATTCGTCGACATGGCGCCCTTCGCCAAGCACAACCCCCATCCGCAACGTTTATACGGGCTGCCTGGCGACGTAATTTACTGCAGGAAATGTGTTATTTCCAATCAGCGGCCGAATTCGGCGGTTGAGTATAAACACACCAAAGACTCCAAGAAGCCAACTATTTATTTCAATGAGCATGGTGTTTGCGACGCCTGTAACTTTGCTGAGAAGAAGAAGCGAAGCATAGATTGGGAAGACCGAGAACGAATGTTGCGTGAGCTGTGTGACAAGCATCGCAAGCGTGATGGCTCTTATGATTGCATCGTGCCTGGATCCGGAGGTAAGGACAGTTTTTACGCTTCGCACGTCCTCAAGACTAAGTACGGTATGCATCCGCTCACCGTGACTTGGGCCCCTCATGTCTATACCGAGTGGGGATGGAGGAATTTTCAAGCATGGATTCATGCTGGCTATGATAACTACCTGATGACCCCTAATGGACGCGTACACCGTCTTCTTACAAGGCTCTCAACGGAATTACTGTTTCATCCCTTTCAGGCTTTTATGTTCGGGCAGAAGTCCTTGGCACCCAAAATGGCACTGCTTTTTGATACGCCACTGGTTTTCTATGGCGAGAACGAAGCAGAATATGGAAACCCGATTGGCGATACTGAATCTGCTAAACGTGACTGGAGTTACTTCACGGCCGACGATCATTCGAAAATTTATCTCGGTGGCGTGTCAGTTAGTGATTTGAAATCACAGTTCGGTGTTGATCAAAACGAACTACAACCCTATCTTCCTGCCGATCCAAATCGCATTACGGAGCGTAATATTGAGGTTCACTATCTGGGCTACTATTTAAAATGGCATCCGCAATTCTGTTATTACTATGCGGTCGAGCACGGCGGATTCCAGGCGTCCCCTGAGCGCACTCCGGGCACTTACTCGAAATACAACAGTATTGATGATCGTATTGACGATCTGCACTACTACACTACGGGCATCAAATTCGGTATTGGCCGCGCAACATATGATGCAGCTCAGGAAATCCGTTCCGGAGACATCTTGAGGGAGGAGGGTGTAGCTTTAGTCAAGCGCTTTGACCTCGAGTTTCCGGAGCGATTCGCAGACGAATTATTTGCGTATTTGAGTTTGCCCACGAAAGAATTTCCTATTGCTAGCAAGATGTTTGAGCAACCGCTCATGAACCGAGAGTACTTTAGCCGACTAACTGACCATTTTCGTTCGCCGCACCTTTGGTACCACGAAGACGGCGAGTGGAAGCTCCGCCATGCGGTCTGGCAGACCCCTTCTTGAGGTTTTTTTTGCGGCGTATTCGATTGATTGGTCGGCTCGATATAAAGGGCCCTAACCTGATTAAGGGGGTCCAGTTGGAGGGACTCCGAGTGGTTGGTTCGCCCGGGGATCATGCCTTGCGATACTACCGGCAAGGGATCGACGAATTGCTCTACATGGATTGTGTTGCTAGCCTATATGGAAGAAATCATCTTGCGGATATTGTCAGTGCTGCCGCTAGAGATATCTTTGTACCGATTACCGTTGGAGGTGGGATTCGTTCCGTTGACGACGCAGCCAGCATTCTTCGGGCCGGGGCCGACAAGGTTGCCGTGAATACCGCAGCTGTTAAGAATCCGCAGTTGATCACTGAGATTGCGCGGCGTTTCGGCAGTCAGTGTATGGTCCTTTCGATTGAAGCTAAGTTAGTGGCTTGCAACCGCTGGGAGGTATACACCGATAATGGCCGCGAGCGAACTGGACTAGATGTCGTTGAATGGGCCAAGCGTGGGGTTGCCCGTGGCGCCGGAGAAGTTTTATTGACCTCAGTAGATCGTGAGGGAACCCGAAGGGGTTTCGATATTCCCCTTGTGCAGGCGGTTGCTTCCGAAATATCAGTGCCAGTGATTGCTAGCGGGGGCATGGGCAAGAGCGATCACCTGCTTGATGTTGTTCTTAAGGGTGGTGCCGATGCCGTGGCAATCGCCGATGTTTTTCACTATCAGCGGTTCACGGTAAATGAGATTCGCGCAGCCGCTCGGGCAGCGGGGCTAGGAGTGCGTAACTATAAATAAGTCAAAAATTATTGTGATTGACTACGGCGTGGGTAACCTTCTGAGCGTTTGTCGGAGTCTGGAGCACTGTGGTGCTGAAGTCTCGCTTACGGCGGATCCGGATGCTGTACGCCAGGCAGAGCGGGTTGTACTACCCGGGGTTGGTGCTTTCGGCAACGCCATGGAGGCGCTGCACGAGAGAAATCTAGTGCAGCCGCTACAACAAATCGCCCAACAGGATAAACCGCTTCTTGGAATTTGTTTAGGTATGCAACTCCTATTCGACGAGAGTGAGGAGTTTGGTATTACTCGCGGGCTGGGTATACTCCCGGGCCGGGTGATACCCATTCCGCACCTGACAATTTCGAACGCGCCGCAAAAGATTCCCCACATTGGCTGGAATTCTTTGTTGCCCGCTGAAATGCCCTGGCAAGGCACAATTTTGGCCGATACCACTCCGGGTGATGCCAGTTATTTCGTCCACTCATTCATGGCAGTTCCCGATGATTCCGTAAATCGTCTCGCCGATTGCTTCTATGGCGGGCACAGGATGCCAGCTGTGATTAGTAGCCGACGAACGATCGGATGTCAGTTTCACCCGGAGAAAAGTGGCGAAGTCGGTCTGGCGATCCTGCGACGTTTTTGTGCAAGCTGATGTAGAGCCCACTCAGTTTTCTTCAGCCTCGGATTTTCCTCGCATTCTTTTATCGTGGTCTTCTCTGGGGATTCCCTTGGTGCTTGTTCAGTTCACGATTCGGTCTTAATGCAGGGTTATTCGTTCACATTGAAGAAGGTGTTTTGAAAACGCTGGTCGTGGGCTACGGATCGATAGGTTCGCGCCATGCGCGCCTACTTAGGGAGCTGGGTTGCAATACAGCGGTACTTAGTAAGCGCCGAGTTGATTTTCCGCTCGTTTTCTCTGATGTGGTTCAGGCGCTGACTGTCCACAAACCGGATTACGTGGTTCTCGCCAATCAGACGAGCCAACATCGCCCCATGCTGGCGCGACTCGCGCAGGCACATTATCGCGGAAGGGTGCTAGTCGAGAAGCCTTTATTCGATGCCCGGCATCCTATTCCCGAGAACAAGTTTAGAGGAATTGCTGTTGCCTATAATCTGCGTTTCCACCCTGTCATCCAACGCCTGCGCGAGGTCCTGGTCGGTCAACAGTTGCTCTCGGTCCATGCCTACGTTGGCCAATACCTTCCCGATTGGCGGCCGGGGACTGACTACCGCCGGTCCTACTCGGCCAGTGCGATTGAAGGCGGCGGCGCTCTGCGAGACCTGAGCCACGAGCTCGACTACCTGGGCTGGTTGTTTGGCCGCTGGATTGTGATGACTGCGATCGGAGGACATGTCAGTTCGCTGGAAATTGATACACACGATATTTTCGCTTTACTGATGCAGACTGATCGCTGCTCTGTGGTTTCGGTCCAGGTCAGTTACCTCGATCGGGTCGCACGGCGTCGAATCGTCATCAACACGCAGGACCATACCATCGAAGCGGACTTGGTTAGCGGAACGTTGGCTATCGACGGAAATGCGGAGTCGTTCGCCGTAGAGCGCGATTTCACCTACCTTCAGATGCACCGCTCAGTGCTGAACGGCGACATTGCTTCACTCTGTACGGCCGATGAGGGACTGGCCACACTGGAACTGATCGAAGCGGCGGAGCGCGCGAATCGACTGAATAAATGGATCAGGAAATGAAAAGGTTGTGCACGATCTGTGCCCGCGGCGGCTCAAAAGGCGTAAAGGGAAAGAATGTCCGCCTGCTTTTGGGCAAGCCGCTGGTTGCTCACAGCATCGAACAGGCCCGCGCCTCTGGCTTGTTCGATGTTCTAGCGGTCAGCAGCGACTCTGACGAGATCCTTGAAGTGGCACGTGCATGGGGTTGTGACTACCTTATCAAGCGCCCTGATGAACTGGCTACGGACCATACGGCGAAACTTCCAGTGATCCGGCACTGCGTTGCCGAGGTCGAGCGCCTTTACGGGGGCGAGTTCGATACCCTCGTCGATCTTGATGCCACATCGCCTTTACGTCTGCCCGCCGATATCGTCGGCGCAGTGCGCTTGCTTGAGACGTCGGGGAGCGGTAATCTCCTGACTGCCATGCCGGCCCGGCGCTCGCCCTACTTCAATCTGGTTGAGGTAGATTCCGCGGGCATGGTGCACCTGTCGAAACCATTGGGTAGCGCGGTGGTTCGTCGGCAGGATGCCCCGAAATGCTACGACTTGAACGCCTCTATTTACGTCTGGCGCAGGCCTGTCCTGTTCGGCCGTCCCGGCCTCTTCAATGCCGACACTCGTTTGTACGTGATGCCGGAAGAGCGTTCGATTGATATCGACTCGGAGCTGGATTTCCAGTTCGTCGAGTATCTGTTGATGTTGGCAGGCAGGGAGGGAATTTCAGGCTTGACGATTAAACACAAGAGTTTGGATGAAAGATGAAGAACGAATTGATACTTGCTGTACATTCCGGGCACAACGCATCGGCAGCGCTGATGCGCGATGGTGTGATCGTCACGGCCGCACTGGAGGAGCGTTTCTGTCGAAAGAAGAACTATGTCGGCTATCCCTATCTGGCGATTGAATACTGCCTGAAGAAGGCAGGGGTCAGTGGCAGCGATTTGTCACGCGTGGCCTACACGACGGTAGCGGTCGGCCCTTCCATCTTCATTAAGTCAAAGACTTCCACCCAGTTCTCGATTCGCGATTACATCAACTATTACGGCGAGGGCTACTACAAGCGGCGCATGCGTGGCGAGAGCATTCTCGATTATCTGCAATGGCTGAACAAGGACCCGAAGTTCAACGAGGACGAGCAGTACTATGACTTTTCCTATTTGACCGACGAGGTATTACTCGATCCCGCGCGCGACCAGGACCTACTGCAGAACGAGCAACGGCGCAGGCTCAGCATCCAGCTTGGTATTCCCGCGGGAAAAGTCGAGTTCATCGACCACCATACTTGCCACGCCTATTACGCGTATTTCGGTTCCCCGTTCCGTGGCGAGGACTGTATCGCCCTGACGCTGGATGGCGATGGCGACGGGCGCAACCAGACGGTCTGGAAAGTCAGCGACGACAAGTTCACTCTGTTGGCCGAGTCGAATCAGAACGATCTGGGCCGGATTTACAAGATGGCAACGCTGTTGCTAGCAATGCGCCCCGACGAGCATGAGTTCAAGGTCATGGGCCTGGCTCCGTACGCCAAGGCTTCGCATGTAGCGCGCGCCAAGAAAGTGCTCGACGGGCTCTGCGTTGTCGAAGGAATGCGCTTGGTCTCAAAGAATCGACCCGCCGATCTTTACTCTTATCTCGAGGAAAACTGGAAGGATCATCGCTTCGACAACATCGCGGGTGCAGTGCAGACCTACACGGAAGAGATGGCCTGCGAACTGGTAAGGAATATCGCCAGAGAGACCGGCATCAAGCGTTTTGTGATCGGCGGTGGGATCGCCATGAACATAAAGATGAATAAAGCTATTTCCGAGCTGGATGAAGTGGAGTTCCTATTCGTTTGCGGCTCTTCCGGGGATGAGAGTTTGAGCATCGGTGGTTGCTACTACCTGAGCTCCGATGCCAAACGCAATCGGGCCCTGGACAATCTCTACCTTGGCTATGACATCGCCGATGAAATCGGGGCCTTCGACGCTGCATCGTACGAGCAGCGCTTCAACGTCCGCGAGAATGTCAGCCCCGAGCAGGTTGCCGAGCTTATCGCCGCGGGTGACATTGTCGCCGTGGTGCGCGGCAAGGCCGAGTTCGGTGCCCGTGCTCTGGGTAATCGGAGCATCCTCGCTAATCCCAGCCAGCTGGGCACGGTACAGAAGATCAACGAGGCGATCAAGAACCGCGATTTCTGGATGCCTTTTGCATTGTCCATCCTCGAAGAGCATCAGGAGAAATACATCCTCAATCCGAAGCGTCTGCATTCGCCGTTCATGGCTATCAGCCTTGATGTTCGTCCGGAGATGCACAAGAAGATCGAGGCGGGTACGCACCCCTACGATCAGACCGTGCGTCCGCAGTTCGTCACCCCAAGCGAAGCGCCGGGTTACCACCGTCTGATCAGCGCTTTCCACCATCTGACCGGTATCCCCGCCCTACTGAATACGAGTTTCAACCTGCATGGAGAACCGATTGTGAACACAATTGCAGACGCCATTCGTACCTTTGAACTGTCTGGCCTCGATCATCTGCTGATTGAGGATCGTGTCCTGCTCTCCAAACGGGTTGCCGCTTCTACTGTGGGAAATTAACTTGAATCGGTCTCTTATGCTGAACGATAAGGTCGTCGTGGTCACGGGTGGTGCCGGCTCACTTGGTCGGGTTTTCGTTACCGAGATTGCGAACCAGGGGGGCACCGCCATCGTGGCTGACGTCAACATGGTCGCGGCACGGCAGGTCGCGGACGCATGGCAGGCACGGTGGGCGGGCGGTTCGGTCGTAGCGGCCGAACTCGACACCACTCGTAAGGATTCAGTTTGCGCGCTGATTGGCGGCCTGCAGAGGCGCTTTGGACGAATTGATGCCATGGTTAATAACGCTTATCCGCGCAACAAGAACTACGGTCGAAAACTCGAGGACGTGACCTATGAAGACTTCTGTGAAAACGTCAATAGCCATCTGGGGGGATATTTCCTTGTCGCACAGCAATTTTGCAACGCATTTAAGATGCAGGGGCATGGCAACCTGATTAACATGTCTTCAATTTATGGCTCGATGGCTCCGCGCTTCGAGGTTTACAACCGTACGCCGATGACTATGCCCGTAGAGTATGCGGCGATCAAAGCGGCTATCGAGCACCTAACTCGATACTTCGCGCAGTATTTCAAAGGCACGGGAATCAGAGTGAACAGCCTAAGTCCAGGCGGCATTCTGGCTAACCAGCCCAAGGCTTTCCTTGACGCGTACAACGCTCACTGCGCATCCAAGGGGATGCTGAGTGTGGATGATGTGGTTGGAACCTTGCTCTTTTTGCTGTCGGACGAGTCGCGATACATCACTGGGCAAAACTTACTAGTTGACGACGGATTTTCCCTCTGAGCGTCGTCGTCAGTGTGACCTCCATTCGGAAGCGTTTTCTATTTTCCGTCGGCGCCAACATTGCGCGTGCCGCTATCGGCCTGCTGGTCGGCTTGCTGGTCGCCCGTGGTTTGGGGCCCGCCGACTACGGCAATCTGGCGTACCTGCTGGGGAGTTTCTGGGCCATTCGTGCCCTGCTCGACATGGGGGCGTCGAGCGCGTTTTATACCTTTATCGCCCAGTGTGGACGTGATCGTCTCTACTACCTTGTTTATTTTGGCTGGCTCGCCTTCCAGTTCGTAATTTCGGTCGCATTGGTGGCCTTGCTGCTGCCTTCGGCCTTGGTCGAGCGCTTCTGGCTGGGGCAGGAGCGCGGGTTGATCCTGCTGGCTTTGCTCGCCACCTTCCTGCAGAACCAGGTCTGGCAGACGGTGGTGCAGATGCACGAAGCCCGTCGAAAGACCATACGTATCCAGATCGCCGGCCTGCTGATCATTCTTGCCCACCTGGCCCTGGTGGTCTCCATGCTTTTTGGCCAATGGCTGAGCGTCAAGGCTGTGCTCTGGGCGATCGTTGCCGAATACCTGGTTGCTGCTGCATGGTTGTCGGTGACGCTGCGCATGCCGGAGGACGACGCGGTAGCCGGCGCACCGGGTGCCGAAGACGCCAGCGTGCAATCGGTTGTGGCGGCCTACGTTCATTATTGCCGGCCGATGGTCGTTATCGCCATCTTCTCGTTCTGTTATGAGATGGCCGATCGATGGCTGCTGCAGCGTTTCGGAGGGGCCAGTCAACAGGGGTTCTATCAGGTGGCATCTCAGTTGTCGACGATCAGCCTTCTGGCAACTGCATCGATCCTAAATATCTTCTGGAAAGAGATTGCCGAAGCCAACGAGCGCGGAGAACATGGGCGTGTTGCGAGCCTGTATCAGAAGACAACCCAAATGCTGGTATTTCTGGCGTCCGTCGTGTCCTGCTTCCTGGCGCCCTGGACTGAGCAATTAGTCGATGTGCTTCTGGGCAGCGCGTATCATCCGGCCTGGCCTGTCCTGCTCCTGATGCTTTTTTATCCGATCCACCAGGCCGTCGGGCAGATCAATGGCACTCTGTTCATGGCGACAGGGCGCAATTCTGTCTATATGAAGATCACGGTGGCCGGGTTGGTGGCGAGCATTCCTGTTTCCTACGCGTTCATCGCGCCGGGGTCGGGGGGCGGGCTACCGGGGTTGGGGCTTGGCGCGATGGGCTTGGCCCTCAAGATCGTCGGTCTGAACCTCTTGTTCGTCAGCATCCAATCGTGGGTGATTGCGCGGCATTATGGGGTTACCCTCCAGTGGCGAAGCCAGGCGCTCGTAATCATGCTACTGCTCGCGGTGGGTTACGGGTGCCAGTTGACTGCAAGTCAACTGCTCGCCTTCATTCTGCCGGATGAGGCTCCGGACCAGGTTGCGGCTCTGGCGGGCATTGCGTTGAGCGGGGTGGTCTATCTGGGTTGCGTCTTCGCCCTTGTTATGCGAATGCCCGGATTGGTGGGGATGAACAGGATCGAAATAGCAGGGGCATTCCAGAGGATGGGTCTTTTTGTACGCCGAGGTAAAGGTCAATAGATGACGGAAAACAACTGGATTGCCGAACAGACATGTCGCGGGATCGCCCAGTTCGACCGGGCAATGATGGATGCCCACCCGGAGTCGAACGCCTACCTTCAGGAGGCCCGGGGCTATCTCAAGACGGTCGGCGAAGTCTGCAACTATGTCGCAGCTTGCGAACAGGTGCCGTGGGCAAATTACCTCCCACCGAACGCCAAAGTGCTCGACATGGGTTGCGGTGGAGGCTGGCTGACTGCCATGCTTTCGCGGTTCGCTGCGGTCGAAACGATCTATGCGTTGGATTCCAGCCAACACTTTCTCCAGCAGCTGTTGCCGCAAGTCATGCAGTTGATGCAGGGCCGTTCGGACCGGTTAGTCACGATTGAAGGTCTGTTCCAGCCGCTGCTGTTTGACGATGCGCTACTTGATGTCGTTGTCGCCTCATCGGCGCTCCATCATGCCGACAACCTGGAATCGGTCCTCAAGGATGTTCGGCGAAAACTGAAGCCGGGCGGCCTACTGTTTGTACTGAATGAAACACCCTGGCCGGGCTATCGGCATCTGGTTTCGGTGATGGCTGCCGCCACCCGCATTGCACGCGACCTCCTGTTGCATCGATACCGACCAGTGTCGCCCTCCATTTCGTCGAGTGGTTACCTCTACGACACAAGCCTGGGCGATCGGGACTATCCAAGGTGGTATTGGAAGAAGGCGTTGCAGGCCGCCGGGTTTTCGGTCGAGGCAGTGATCGATACCGGAATGCCGACGGTCAAGGGCAGCAAGGGGCGCCCGTTGGTTCATTTTATTTGTCGGGCCGCCTGAGCGCGTACCTGCCCAAGCTACGATCGGGATCGTGTTGTCTCCAAAAAGTGACGTTATCGCGCCGGGAACGGTTTTCCGGCAAGTCTTCGTCGTCGAATCGCGCGACGGGTGGTTGGCCCGACAGAAGGATTACGACCCCGCGCAGGATCTCGTGCTTACGTACGACTTCGCCCTGCGCAGGCAAGTCGAGGCGCTTGGCGGCACGGCGCGTTACGTGGATCACCTTTGCGAGCAGTCGCTCATGCAGGAAAACAACTTCCTCATGTACCGGTTTTTTCGCGACTGGCACCGCGATGCCAATGGGGCGGACATCTTCCGGTATCGCGATGTCGATTTTGGGTTTAGCTTCCGTATTGAGATATGGAACGACTTCACGTTCTACGTGCGTAGCCGGTTATGCTTGGAACAGTTGAGCGGGCTACGATTTCAGATGCTCTACGTTGATTCCGGCCTGGACATCGTAAAGGAAGCTCTAGGCGACATGGGGGTGGCTTTCAAGTCGCTTGAGTCTTCCGGCCCGGCGGCATCGCCTCAGACCGCATACTTCTTTCCCGTCCACCGCTGGATGAGTGAACGCTTGCGCATCCGGCGGCTTCGCCATGTGATTCGCGACATCATCGTCGCCGTGCAGAGTGTTTCGATGAGCTGGCTGGATTTGGTAGTCGATTGCTTCAGCGGCAGAACGCGCGTTTTCGTGCAGGAGTATCACCCCTCTCGGCAGTTGCTGCTCCGCTTGCAACGGCATCCTGGAATCCAGGTCGTCCGGGGGCATTTTTCGGCGGCATTTGGTCTAATGAATTTTTTGCGCGAGCGGCCGATTCCGGTTTTCGGTAAGTTGCAAAAAAATCGGGCAAGCGCCGCCCGGCTGGTCGAGGCCTTCCAGCAGCGCCGCTCGGCGCGCCTTGTTCTGTCGAACGGCGCCGACGTTACTGACGCGGTTTATCGGGCGATCGAGCGGCGTATCACAGAGGTCCTGCCGGAATTCATGCGCTCGCTCGAATGCGTCATTCGGTACCTGGATCGGCATCCCATCCGCCTAGTGGTGCTAATCGCCAACCTGGGGCAACTGGCGATGCTGGTCGATAGCGTTGCCAAGAGCAGAGGGGTTCCGAGCTACCTGATCATCAATGGCCTGCTTGGCAACGACTATCTTGACGAGGCCAAATATGCAACGGTGATCAATGCTTATTCGGAAAGCATACGCGATTATTACTTTCGTGGAATGGACAATGTGGTCTGCTTGGGGGACCCACGGATGGACGCCTATGCAAACCTCCCCCCAAAGAGCATCAATCGTAGCTCGCCCACAATTACCATTGGCACCTCTGGGTTCAGCAATATTGATCTGAATTCCTACCTTGCGGTCGAGTTCGAGTTTCTGCATGAAGTGCTGACCGCAATTCGCAACCAGGGCGATCTTGGCCGGAAGTTCCGGGTTGTGCTGAAGGTCCGTGCCAATGGTTACCGAGAGCTTTACCGACGGTTTGTCCACGAGTATTTTCCTGGGTTAGTCGACCGTATTGTTGATGACGTGCCGATGCGAACGGTGCTCGCCGAGACGGACTTTTTTGTCACGATCTATTCCCAGACCTTGTTTGAGGCTTCCTGCCTGGGCATTCCGGTGGTTTATCACAAGTGTGATCGCGAGATCATTGATCCGCCGTTTGATGGAAAGTCGGAACTGGTGACGACATTCGACGTCGCGGGTCTGGAAGAGGCGTTGGTGGATTTTCTTTCGGGCAGTAGCCGGTTTGATGCGTTTCTGGACAAAAAAGTCATGGAGAAATATATCGGCCCGCTGGATGGGAAGAATCTTGAACGCAATTTCAGGTTTGTTCTTGAATTGCTTGAAAATGCTGGCGAGCACGCAAGTTCCGGTGGCCGCATGGGGCAATTCGCTGCTATCGAAGCCGATGTCAAAAAACGGATTAGTTATATGGAACAAGGCAACGAAAACCAGACATGAAAATATTGCTATTGCTAAGACGCTTGGCGAAAAGGTTTGGGAGCTTCTTGGTTGCTGAGGTTCGCCTAGCGCGGATTGCCGGCGACAATCCAAGTTGCCGTTTGCACGATGGAGTCTTGGTCGACGGGGCTTCGAGGTTGGGTATGTTTAACGTCCTCTTTGAAGGGGTTCGTGTTCTGGATTCGACGTTGGGTGACCATACGTATCTACAAATGGAGGCAACGGCACTGTCTTGTGATATCGGAAAGTATTGTTCGATTGCAACGCATGTATTCGCGGGACTCCCCCAGCATCAAATCGACGAGGTCAGTACGCACCCAGTTTTTTATCTTTGGGATACGCCATTGGTTAGAAAATTCAGCAAGTACAACCGTGGGAAGGCAAGCGAAAGAACGGTCATCGGCCACGACGTCTGGATCGGGCATGGTGCTTTGGTGATGTCTGGTGTGAAGGTGGGGGTTGGTGCCATTGTTGGTGCGGGGGCGGTAGTGACTCACGATGTGCCGGATTATGCGATTGTGGGTGGGGTTCCCGCACGGGTAGTTCGATATCGTTTTGAGGAGCCGCTGCGTGGCCAGTTGTTGGCATCGAGATGGTGGGAGATGTCGGACGAATGGCTGGAAACACATGCCGATCTTTTTTCCAGGCCGACAGAGTTGTTGGCCGCGCTTGAGTGTGCAGCGGAAATTCGATGAATACTGAACTGGATCCGCTGGTGCAGTGGCATCAGGATGAAAAGGCCTGGTGGGACATGTATGGCGACTACATGACTTACCAGTGGCAACTAACGCCACATCTGCATCAAGTGATAAGAACACCGCTCGAAAAGGAGTATGTGGACTACCTGCTGAAGCCGGGTGGTCGACTCCTTGATCTTGGGTGCGGAAGCGGATGGCTGTCGTTTCTGTTCGCAGAGAAGGGCATGTCTGTGCTTGGTATCGACGTTTCGAAAGAGCAGATCAATGCTGCCAACGAGTTGAAGGCCAGGCGCAAGGTCGGGAATGTAGACTTCGAATACATCGATTTCATGGAATGGGACAGTGGGCGCTACGAGGGATATTTCGATAGCGTATTTGTCAGTGCCTTCATGCACCATTTGCCTGAGATCGAACTTGAATTGATTGTTCGAAAAATCGCCTCGGTAGTCAAACCTGGGGGGCGCGTATTTTTGTATGAGCCGCTGACTGCAGCGAGGCCTCGTAGCTTGGCAGTCAAGCTGGTTGACCGGTTGTGTGCCATGGGATTGCTGATGCTTCTCGATAAACTGCCCAAGTGGCTAGGCTTGATCAGTAAAAGGCATGCAGCGGAACTGGCGCGTGGATACAAGATGACCAGCCCGCATGAGCGCCCGGTTGATGTGGACTTGCTCAAGGCTTTTTGTGGAAATGAATTCGAGACCTCCGAGATCAGGGGGTGGCATCTGCATAGCCTGGGGTTTTCGATGCAAGTCACGGCGCTGAAGGAAGGGGCCCGGAAGTTTTATGAACCCTTGGGCCGGCTCTGGTATGGACTTGATCGGTTGTTGTTTAGAGCTTTCGGTTGGGAAGCATTTTCCTTGCCTGGGCGCTTTATCCTGTGCAGCATCAAGCTGACCAGGAAATAAAGGGCTTAACTGATGGTTTCGGCTTTTTTTGCACGGCTTCGGCGATGGGTACGGCGTCTTCTGGGGTACTCCACAGTCGACCCCAGGGTTACCGTTGGTCTTGGAACTTATGGCGTTGGCGAGAAAACGGTGCTTCTGTTTCGCGATGACGACAGGGTCGACATCGGCAAGTATTGCAGCGTGGCCTTCGGCGTAACAATAGTGGCGAGCGGTGAGCATAACTACTGCGGTGCTGCCAACTTCCCGTTGGCCGCATTTCTCAAGGGTGATGTCGATCGGGACACATTTTCGAAAGGGCCTGTCCGGGTGGGCAACGATGTATGGATTGGCGCAAATGCGACGATACTGTCTGGCGTCACCATCGGCGATGGTGCCGTAGTGGCTGCGGGGTCCGTCGTTACAAAATCTGTACCGCCGTATGCAATCGTCGGAGGGGTGCCGGCAAAGATCATCAAATATCGTTTTCCGATTGAAACGATTGAGCGTTTGCTTCAGCTAGGCTGGTGGAATTGGCGCCCGGAAATGATCGAACAGAATATGAGCCTGTTTTACCTGCCGGTTGATGAGTTTTTGAGTGGTGCTGAGGCAGTGGAAATGAATCAATGACTAAACGTGTGTTGGTGACCGGTGGTGCCGGTTTTATCGGTTCCCGCCTTTCCTCGCGGTTGCTCGACGCGGGCTATCGCGTCAGTGTGCTGGATAATCTTTCTCCGCAGATTCATGGCGAACGGCCGTCTGAATCTCCTTTGCTCAAGGCAATAGTTGGAAAGGTCGATTTTTTTCACGGGGATGTCACTTCGCGCGAGAACCTGTTGAAAGTGTTGCCGGAGGTGGATGTGGTTGTTCACCTTGCGGCCGAGACCGGTACCGGGCAATCGATGTATGCAATACGGCACTATGCCGACGTCAATGTTGGTGGAACGGCCCTGCTCCTTGATCTGATTGCTAACGAACGTTTTCCGGTGCGCCGCCTGGTTGTGGCTTCGTCGCGTGCGGTTTATGGAGAAGGCAAGTATCGGTGCCCGGAACATGGCGTCGTTTATCCGAAAGCACGCTCGACCGACGACATGGAGCAGGGGCGTTTCGAGCATGCTTGCCCACGCTGCGCAGAGACACTACAGATGCTGCCAACTGACGAGACTTCGGCGCTGCAGCCGTCGTCGGTTTACGGAGTGACCAAACTGACGCAGGAGCAACTGGTGCTGTCGGTTGGCAAGGCCCTCGGCATTTCTGCATTGGCGTTCCGCTATCAAAATGTTTATGGGCCGGGGCAGTCGTTGTCGAATCCCTATACCGGGATTCTTTCAGTTTTCTCGACTCGCCTGCGCCACGGGAATCCCGTGAATATTTTCGAAGACGGCAAGGAGAGCCGGGATTTCGTCTTCATTGATGATGTTGTCGAGGCAACATTGCGCGGCATCGAGCATCCTGATGCCGCCTTGATCGACATGTTCAACGTCGGGTCCGGTGTGGCGACGGATGTGCTGACGATTGCGAACACCTTGCGCGCTTATCTCGGTGGGGAATCCACGATAGCGGTATCTAGCCAGTTTCGTGCCGGCGATATTCGCCATAACATGGCCGACTTGACCAAGGTTTCTCGTGTGCTGGGGTTTTCGCCCAGGGTTTCGATCGACGAAGGACTTCGTCGCTTTGTTGCCTGGGTTCAGGGGGAGCGTATCGAGAATGATCGCTATGAGGAAAGCCTGAACGAGCTGCGGGAAAAAGGACTGTTCAAGTGACGCAATCCGTCCGCAGTGGATTGGTCAGCCTTGTCGTGGCCAGCTACAACCATGCCGGCTTTCTTGCCCGGCGGATGGATAGTCTTGTCGGGCAAACGTATCAGAATATCGAAATCCTAGTGATCGATGATTGTTCTCCCGACAACAGTGTCGAGATTCTGCGTCGCTATGAGATGCATCCCAAGGTTCGTCTGATAATTCGCGAGATAAACAGCGGCTGGGTGATGGTGAGCAACCAGGGGGTTGATATGTCGTTTGGCGAATTCGTGCTGTTCGCTAATTGCGATGATGATTGCGATCCGAGGATGGTCGAGCGTCTGGTCGATGCGCTCCAGAAAAATCCTTCAGCAGGCATTGCGTTCTGCCGTAGCCTGATGGTGGATGAAGATGATCGCGTGCTCGGTGATGATTTTTCAATTCGGGAGGCATCCTTCAGGCGGCGCTGTTCCAGGGACACCTTGCTGCCGAAGGCGGAAGCGAGCCGTTTCCTGCTCCACTCGTGCGTAATTCCAAATCTCAGCGCGGCACTGTTTCGGCGCGAGTGTTTCGCCGAGGCCGGCTATTTGTCGTCGGAATACCGCGTTTGTTGCGATTGGGACCTTTTTTTCAGGATTGCCGCCCGTTATGATATCGCCTATGTCGCCGAGCCTCTGAACCGTTTTCGGCAGCACAAGATGACGATTCGAAGTGTGACGAAGGACCGTGTGGTTTATGATGAGTATTTCCGATTGCTCCTTGGGCAGATTCGAACGCTTGATCTGTCGTTTCTTGAGCGGATGCGGTTCCGTACGCATGTGATGTATCTTTGGGCCGTTCATTTGTTGCTGCCATCGATGAACGGCATATCCAATCTGCCGTATCACTTGGGGCGGGTATTTCGTCTGGATCCGCTGGCGCTGTTGTTCGTCATTCCTGGCGGCCTTTTACGGGTAGTTGAGCTGGCGGTAAAGTTGCCCGGAAACCTGTTGGGATTATTGGGAAGTCGATCAACGCAATGACTCGAAAAATATTAGTGACCGGCGGTGCCGGATTCCTTGGATCGCACCTGTGCGAACGACTTCTTGATGCTGGCCACGATTTGCTCTGCGTGGATAATTTCTTTACCGGTAGCAAGGACAACATAGCGCATTTGATGGGGAATCCCTATTTCGAACTGATGCGACATGATGTGACCTTCCCGCTCTATGTCGAAGTCGACCAGATCTACAATCTAGCATGCCCGGCCTCACCGGTGCATTATCAGTTTGATCCGGTGCAAACGACTAAGACCAGCGTTCATGGCGCAATCAACATGCTGGGTTTGGCAAAGCGGGTAAAGGCGAGGATCCTGCAGGCATCTACTAGCGAGGTATATGGCGACCCGGAAGTGCATCCGCAGCCAGAGTCATACTGGGGCAAGGTGAATCCGATCGGGATCCGCAGTTGCTATGACGAGGGAAAGCGATGTGCCGAGACATTATTTTTCGATTATTGGCGCCAGCACAATCTGCAGATCAAGGTCGTCCGTATCTTCAATACCTACGGGCCGAGGATGCACCCGAACGATGGGCGTGTCGTAAGCAACTTCATCGTTCAGGCACTGAAAAACGAAGACATCACAATTTACGGTGACGGCCAGCAGACACGCAGCTTTTGCTATGTCGATGATCTGGTTGAAGTGATGATCCGGATGATGGATTCCCCGGCAGACTTCACTGGCCCGTTGAATATCGGCAATCCGGACGAGTTCACCATGCTCGAACTGGCAGAACAGGTCATTCGGCTTACCGGTTCGAAAAGCCGTTTGGTGTTCATGCCGCTTCCGTCGGATGATCCGCGGCAGCGGCAGCCGGATATCAGCCTTGCCAGAAAGATGTTTGATTGGGAGCCGAAGGTTAGTCTTGCCGAGGGCCTCAAGGAAACCATCGATTTTTTTTCGCTGCGCATCAAAGGGAAGTGATTCTTGCGCCAGAAGGAAGCAGGTCCGGATGTTACTGTCGTTATTCCGACCTATAATCGGGCGGAGGATTTGCGCCGTTGCCTTGATTCTCTGGTGGCGCAAACGTATGCGAACTTTGAAGTCGTGGTTTGCGATGACGGATCGACGGACCATTCCGCCGGCGTAGTCGCCGATTATGCGAGCTTGCTCGATCTCCGCTATGAAACTGCAGAAAATTTTGGTGGGCCGGCCCGGCCGCGCAATCGCGGTATACGTGTGGCACGAGCACCTCTTGTGGCGTTCCTAGATTCTGACGATTGGTGGGATCCGCAGAAGCTGCAATTGAGTGTTGCAGCGATACATGATGGCGCTGATCTTGTTTATCACGATCTTTTCGTAGCGAGATCGCCGAATCAGGATGTTTTCAAGGATCGCATCGTTTCCAGCAGGCCGCACTCGCCAATGTTCTCGGCGCTGCTTTGTACTAGCATCTCAATACCCAATTCGAGTGTTGTTGTTCGTAAGGAGTTGCTGGAGCAGATTGGCGGGATTTCGGAGGAGCGTGATCTCATCTCTGTTGAAGATTACGATACGTGGATTCGCCTCTCCCAATTGACCGAAAAATTTGTTCGTATCCCTGGTGTGCTTGGCTATTACTGGGTTGGCAGCGGCAATATTTCTGCAGCTTCGCCTCTGCAGATTGAGCGGATCAAGGTGCTTTATGCTAGACACGTCGACGCGTTGGCCCAAGAGGTTCAGCCTTGTGCGGAAGGATTTCTTGCCTACCGGATTGGCAGGATTGCTCAAATGTGTGGAGATTTTCCGACTGCTCAGGATTTCCTGAGAAAGGCTATTTCTTCTCCGATTGGGTATGTCTACCGCATGAAGGCGCTGTTCTTTTTCGCCAGATCTGCCTTAGCTCCGCGCATATCTTGAATCGTATCAGTGTAATCATTCCCTGCTTCAAGGATGCAGCTACCCTGGGCCGCGCGCTTGATTCGGTTTTTGCGCAGACCAGCCGCGTCGATGAGGTCGTGGTCGTCAATGACAAATCTCCGGAGACGAAAGCCCTTGAAGCAGTACTGCGCAGCTATCCACAGGTGATTTATGTCCGGAATGATATGAATGTCGGTTTGGCTGCAACGCGTAATGTTGGAGTGCGTGCTGCAACGGGCGACATCATTTCGTTTTTGGACGCCGACGATGAACTGCACCCTCAAAAAATTGAATACCAGCTTTCACTTTATCGTCCAGATATCGCGGTAACCTGCCGAGTCAAGCACATTGGCAATGAAATCGGTATTGCCAAGATCGAGCAGTTTTCGGGGGCGTGCCCTTATTCGACGGTGACCGATTCCCGTTCGATCATTCGCCGGAATCGGCTGACCGGAGCGTCGATCCTGATTTCGCGGGCCCTTTTCCTGAAGGTCGGGGGGTACGACGATAGCCTGCGTTCCTGTGAGGACTTCGATCTATGGCTGAGACTGCTCGATGCGGGGGTTCAGGTCTACGACGTCCAGCTGCCGCTCTATCTGTACCGGGTCAATGAAGTCGGCTTGTCCAGAAACTATCGCAACATTTCGCGATGGGAGCTTGAGGTCGTAAAGAAATATTTCGAACGCTATCGACAGGTCGGTACGCACATGCCGGGAGAGGGCACTACGCTGGCGTTCTGGCTGATTAAGCATTTACTGCGTTATGAGACATGTCTCGACCGGGATTTACTGGGAGCCACCGTCAGAAACATCGAGCTTTTAACGCCATGGCCGTTGGTTAAGGCGGCGGTTTCTCTGATTCTGCACCTGAGGGTTCTCAGAATCGTCGTTATGATGAGAAGATCGGTCCTTTAGAGTCTGGCTAGCCGCCGATTCTTTGACAATCCTGGTCGGCAAATGCTGCCGACTGCTGGAGTTGAACATTAGTCGCGTTGCCAATCGGCAGCCATCGGATAAGCATGACAATATTTTCCGAGAGGGTTCCAGTGGCCGTTGTGGCCGCGGTGCCGCTCGGCCTGAGGGTTTTTATGCGGGCGCACATCGAAGCGCTGGCGGGGGGGTGATTTCCGAGCAATTGCCTGGAACACGCTTTCTCGCTGTTGATATCCGCAGGGAAATTTCTCCCCTGGCCGATCTCTGTTCGCTCTTCCATTTGTTTGTTCTTTTCCGCCGCGAGAAGTTTCCACTGGTGCATTCGCTAACCCCCGAAGGCTGGTTTGCTGACCATACTGGCTGCTTTTCTGAGCCGCGCTCCGGTCCGTATTCACATCTTCACCTGCCAAATCTGGCTTACCCGAAAAGGACTTGGCTTCAGCCTGCTTAAGGACCCGGACTGATTGATTGCCATGCTGGCCACCCATGTTCTGGCCGACAGCCATTCGCAACGCCGATTCCTGATTGTCGAGGGTGTGGTGAGCGAGAACCGCATTCAGGTGCTTGCCGACGGCTCTATCTGCGGCGTCGAGATGCGTTATGAGTTACAGCCAGGTGCAGACCTAAGTCGGCAAATCTCAATAAATATTGATCTGCTTATCCCCATCCCTTCCTTGAAAAATTTTCTTTACTTAACCCAGAAGCTTCATCTTTTGTTTTTTTCCAGCACAAATCTTGCGACTGCGAAACTCGGTTTTAGATTTATGAAGTATTCATTGTCTTTTGTCGCTACTACGTTTTTTGCACTCGACGCTTTTTTGCGCACGTATTTGCTGGCTTTGGCCGAAGCTCATGAGGTTACGATATTTGCAAACACCGCGGCTCACCCGCTGGCCAACTATGTGGTGCGTGCCGTGCAGCTCCGTCATATCGACACCTCCCGCAAGATTAAACCTTTGCAAGATTTACCAGCGCTGTCCAAGTGGCTGCGCTACGCCCGGGAAATCCGGCCGGAAACGCCGCATTACCTGACGCCCAAGGCAGGCTACTAGCTATGCTGACTAGTTTATCGGCCGGCGTGCCGCGGCGTTTTCACACCCTTACAGGACAGGTGTGGACGAACGAAACCGGCATTGACAGGCGTGGACAGCCCCGCAAAAGCAGGCTCTACTCGGATGACCCGCTGCGCGACACACTCTGGCCTTGGCCGATGGTGCCACGTCCATAAGGCTAACTCGGTATGCATAAGAAGCGAATCGCGCTGGTGACGGCCACCCCAATGACCATCAAGGCTTTCATGCAAGGGCACATCCGTGCATGGGCAGAGAAATGCGATGTCACGGTGTTCGTGAATGCTTCCAGCCCGGGGGTGTTTGACGACGAGGCGCTTCCGATCGAGGTGAAGCCGGTTCGCATTGAACGCAGTATCAGTCCGTGGTTCGACCTAGCGGCACTTGTCATCTTGATCCGCCAATTGCGTCTCGGAGGCTATGATGCCGTTGTGTCCGTTACGCCCAAGGCCGGGTTGTTAGCCATGCTGGCGGCCTGGGCCGTCAGCACACCGTTGCGCATACATATTTTCACTGGCCAAGTATGGGCCACACGGAAGGGTGTCTCGCGCATGCTGCTGCGGTTTCTTGACCAATTGACGGCTATGTTGGCCACCGACGTGCTAGCCGATAGCGAGTCGCAGCGTCAATTCATGATTGCTGAGGGTGTTGTAAGCGCTGCACGGTCGAAAGTGCTGGCGCGTGGTTCGATCGGTGGGGTTGACACACAGCGATTTCGGCCTGATGAAACGGCACGCAAAGCTATTCGCGCAGCGCATGGCATCGCGGAGAACGCTGTTTTACTCCTCTTTCTGGGGCGCCTGCATCCGGACAAGGGAGTGCTCGATCTGGGCGCCGCATTTGTCGACCTCGCAGATAAGCATGAGCATGTTCATTTGCTTTTTGTCGGTCCGGAAGAGGCGGGTACGCGAACCTTGCTTGAGCGCTCCTGCGATATGGTCGCTACGCGTGTCCACTTTGTCGACTATACAAATACGCCTGAGCGCTAT
>JACCDP010496863.1_pt1 | contig 51045 bp, 55 predicted proteins | sample 7445841 | NCBI WGS metagenome assembly JACCDP01 (sample SAMN15323441, study PRJNA562643) | freshwater metagenome | isolation source: river surface water | place: USA:Blue River Watershed | collected 2017-08-17 | reverse complement strand
TAACCGAAGCAGAAGACCTGGCATTACAATACGTCGCTGCCGACCCACAAGATTGGATTGATAATGCTGCTACAAACCGAGCAAGAATCGCTATTGATGAGATTTGTGACCTTTACGTAAAGCATAAGTTAGAAAATAATCAACCTATCACCGCAACCAATAAACCTGATATGGTTCTAGCAGCATACCGAGAAGGTTTAGTCAAAACAGCAGCACAAAGAAACGAAGAAGTATCAAACGCTACACCTTCTTTATAATTCTTTAACCACTATCATCAAACCCTAACATAGTTGACACTGCCAAAATACTCACTAGCATAACTAGTAGTATCAAACTAAATTCCCAATGGATGACCACACTTACCAAAATTGGGTGAAAATTAAATCAACTTTTGAAACCTCTGGTAATACTGATAATACGTTTTACCGAAGAGCGTGTGAAATAGTCAAAACCAAAAAAGATCCTCTCGCAAAGTATCTTGGAGATAAGGATGACTAAAACACTCATATCCGCTGCTATCATTTTCGGATTAATTTCACTATTCATTCAGTGGGGTCTCACACACGCATATGGATAAGCAAAGATATAGTTTTGCTATGACTTGCTTTGTGAGATCTTATGGTAGACGTGTCTTAAATGATAATCACATCAAACAGTTTTGTAGAGAATGGTCAGACTGGGAAGTCAATGCACCATTAGACAATACTGTAGACCAATACTTCCATTATGAATATAAGAATTGGAGAGGAATATGATTTTTCATATCGTTGAATATCTGGCACAAAGTCCAGTTTGGTTGGGTCTTTGCGGGGCAGGGTTGACAGTTGCTCCGATTATGGGTATAATGCTTATACACAAACAAAATGGTAAGTAACTTGTTTTGAGATAATCCCGAAACTTATTACTTTTATAAATAGTTATAAGAAAAGGTTTTTATCTTTTATGAAAAAGCATACCACTAAAGAACAACTTTTGAGTGCTTGTATAGGATCAAATGGTCCAGCACAAGTTTTAAAAAAGTTAGGTTTGTGTGAAAATGGAGCAACTCGTGCTTATCTTAAAAAAATTGCTTTGCAATATGATGTAGAAATACCAAAGTATGAAACTCCAAGAAAATATGAATTAATTGAAAAAAAATGCCCTGTTTGTGGTAAAATATTTACAGCATCAAAGGGTAATAAAAGAGAAAAAACAGTTTGTTCTCGTGCCTGCTCTAATACACATTTTAGAAGTGGGGAAAATAATCCAAACTTTAAAGATGGATTTGATGGAGATAAAACATATAGAAAAATATGTTTTAAGCACCATCCGAAAAAATGTTGCATTTGTGGATTTGATCACATTGTTGAAGTTCATCATATGGACTGTAACAAGGAAAATAATAACCCAAATAATTTAATTCCTCTGTGCCCAAACCACCATAGAATGTTTCATTCAAGATATCGTCAGTTAGTATCGCCACTAATTGAAGACTATATAAAATATAACCAGGAGTAAGTCAGCGGTAGACGGCACCGTTTGGGGCGGTGAAGACGTTGGTTCGATCCCAACCTTCTGGATTGCCAGTTTCTTCACTGGCACACTTGACACAAAGTCTCAAACACCTTATAATACTAGAGCAAACAACACAAAACAATGTCTCTGATCTCAAAATTCAAGAAAGATGTTAGCACTCTTCGTCTTGCTGCTAACGGGGAAATCTACCTTGATGTAAAGAATCCGAAACTTTATAAAAAGGTGCGCCGCTACTATGAAAATGTAGGGGTTGTATTTTCGGGTGACCCTCTTGACGACTATGAAATGCTTATGGAGTATGTCGCTCAAGATCTTGAAACTGTAGAGGTTGCTTGATGAAAGTTGTTAGGAAACCAACCGTTCTTCTTGAGCGGTTTCCATATCGCTATATTCAATGCGGCATTCTAGAAATCAATGGCAAACCTGACTATCGTATTCAGAAAGTAGATTCTTATACTGGAAGATACCGAGATATGTATCTTTTGGATAATGAAATGCAACTTATGACTGCAATGGAGGATCATTCCTACACTTGTTGGTTGGATCCTGATAGGGTTCCTGCTTATGTGAAAAGAGATGATGAAGACACGGAGAGTCTCTAAAAGCACTGGTCGGTGATGAAATCCCCCCTTATGAAAAACACTGATGTATTAAGATACATTGGAAACATTCTCCTTCTATCAGGATACTTTGTCCTTTTATGGGGAGACCCCAAAGTTGGATTGCTTGTAAAATGTGTTGGTAATGCTTTTGTCATTCCTTTCGCAATCAAGTATAAGTTTTGGGACATTCTCATTCTTTGTGGTTTCTATGCTGCAATTGAGATTCCAAAACTTATTCAACTAACCTTTCCTAGTTAGGATAAACTAGGTGGTGGAGTCAATGACCCATTTTGTCCTCGTCGGATTGGACATTAAATATGCCGACTGGTGTGGATGGGGAAACCCCGCCTGGTTTCTTGCCTCCAGTCAAAGGGCAAGTGGCGTGCATGAAAGACCTAATGGGAGAGTTGCATAAACTCTCCTTTTTTGCTATAATGACAAAATAATACTTTAGTGTGTATGAAGTTGCATTTAACTTACTTTGGAGATGAGAATTTCTCCATAGGTAAAAGTAGAATTAGAAAACAAGCAGAAAATTTTGAAGTATTTGATTCTATTCTGGAATTTGGAGAATCTGATTTAGAAAACAATTCATTCTGGGAAGAATACGCTAAACCAATGATGGCACCTCGTTTAGGAATGCCTGGACGATATTATGGATATTACGCTTGTAAACCTTACTTTGTTTTAAAAGCACTTGAAAGTATTCCTGAAAATGAAGTGCTTCTTTATGTTGATTCTGGATGTGAGTTGAATAAAAATGGATTGGAGAAACTTCAACAATATTATCAAGAATGTGTAGAGACTGAAGGTGTATTCTTTACACTAGACCTACCAGAGATTCAGTGGACAAAGATGGATACATATCGTCATATACTTGGAGATAATGATGAATATCTAATGACTCGGCAAATTATTTCTGGCATTTTCTTTCTCAAGAATACTTCTATGATAAGGGAGTTAGTTAGGAGATGGATGGATATTTGTGTTGAGGATGGTGGAAAATATTTGGATGATAGTCGTTCAAGTTTACAAAATGATTCTATTTTTATTGAAAATAGGCACGACCAATCTATTCTGTCTTTGCTTTTAAAACAGAAAGCAGAATCTCACGATTTTACTTTTCACGAAGATGATACCTACGAAACAATTTGGAATGCTGCTGGAATGACTGGTATTCCGGTTGGTCAAGCACAAGCAAATATTTGGAATACTTATGGTAAAGAGTATCCAATCTGGGCAACTCGAAATGGTCAAATAGATTTTACAAATTGCGAAGTATGAAAAAGGCACTAATTACTGGCATTACAGGTCAAGATGGTTCTTATCTTGCTGAATTGCTTTTAGAGAAAGGTTATGAGGTTCACGGTATTATTCGTCGTGCATCTCAAATTAATACTCAAAGAATCAACCATATTTACAATAGGATTAAGTTGTATTATGGAGACCTTACTGATTCTACAAATCTAGTGAGAGTTATTCAGCAGGTTCAACCAGATGAGATTTATAATCTGGGCGCTCAAAGTCACGTGAAGGTATCCTTTGAAATGCCCGAATACACTGCTGATGTTGATGGTGTTGGCACTCTTCGTATTCTAGAAGCAGTCCGTCTTCTGGGTATGGAAGATAAAGTAAGAATCTATCAGGCATCTACCAGTGAACTTTATGGTCTTGTTCAAGAGATTCCTCAAAAAGAAACCACTCCATTCTATCCTCGTTCTCCATATGGTGTAGCAAAACTTTATGCCTACTGGATTACTAAAAACTATCGGGAATCGTATCGGATGTATGCTTGTACGGGCATTCTTTTTAATCACGAATCTCCACGCAGGGGCGAAACTTTTGTTACTAGAAAAATAACTCAAGGATTATCAAAAATTTCAGTAGGTCTTCAAGATTGTCTATATCTTGGTAATCTAAATGCTAAAAGAGACTGGGGTCACGCAAAGGATTACGCTGAAGCAATGTGGTTGATGCTGCAGCAGGAAACTCCAGAAGATTATGTGATTGCTACTGGGGAACAATACTCCGTGCGTGAGTTTGTCGAAAAGGCAGCACCTTACTTTGGAATGCAAATTACCTGGAGGGGTGATGGTTTGGATGAAATTGGATATGATGTTTTTACCGGAAAAGAGGTTATTAAGGTCAATCCTAAATATTTTCGACCCGCTGAAGTAGAAACCTTATTGGGGGATGCCACGAAGGCAAAAACACAATTAGGATGGGAACCTAAAATTACATTTGACCAATTGATTGAGGATATGTGCATTTATGGACAATAATTCTAGAGTATTAGTTGCTGGCGCCAATGGGATGGTTGGGTCAGCAATTGTTCGAAATCTTGAGAGTAAAGGTTATACGAATATCATCAAAGGTACTCGTCAAAATGTAGACTTTACAAATCAAGAAGAAGTAGAAAGATATTTTTCTTCAGAAGAACCTGAATATGTTTTTCTTGCTGCCGCTAAAGTTGGTGGCATTATGGCAAACAATAATTACAAGGCAGATTTTCTTACAGAGAATCTTCAAATTCAAACCAATATTATTCAACAGTCCTATAATTTTGGTGTGAAGAAACTTCTGTTTCTTGGTTCATCCTGCATTTATCCCAAGTTTGCAACTCAACCAATCACAGAAGACCAACTGATGAGTGGTCCTCTAGAACCTACAAATGATGCTTATGCAATTGCCAAGATTGCTGGGATTATGATGTGCCAGGCATATCGACAGCAGTATGGTTTCAATGCCATCTCTTTGATGCCTACAAATCTTTATGGTCCTAATGATAATTTTGACCTAGAGACATCTCACGTTTTTCCAGCACTGATTGCCAAGTTTCACGGTGCTCTTCAACATAGTGAGCATTATGAAGTTAAATTGTGGGGAGATGGGTCGGCAATGAGAGAGTTTCTGCACGTAGATGACCTTGCAGAAGCGTGTTATGTTTGTATGCAGAAGTATGAAGAAGCGGAGCACATCAATGTTGGGACTGGTGAAGATGTAACAATCAAACAACTTGCAGAAATGATTGCTGATGTTGTTGGATATACTCGTGATATTAATTGGGATACAACTAAACCAAATGGCACTCCTCGTAAAGTTTTGAACGTAGATAAGATTAAAGCACTTGGATGGCAACCAAAGATTGGACTTCGTGAAGGTATTGAATCAACTTATCAATGGTATAAAGAATGTCGGTAAGGGACTTTTATAAATCTCATATTGATGCAATCCAGACTTCTTATGAGTATCTTGAAGATGAGAAAGTGGAGAAGTTCATAGACCTCATTATGAAATGTAAGGGCAAAATACTCTTTACGGGTATTGGGAAGAATGGTCACGTTGCTGCTAAAGCAACATCTACAATATCTTCAATCGGAGTCCCTTGTTTTTTTATTGATGCTGTTGATAGTGTTCACGGTGATATGGGGGTAATTGATGAGAATGACCTTTTAATCGCAGTATCAAAAAGTGGAAACACTGATGAATTGGTTAATTTTTTACATCACGTAAGTCATAAAAACTGTAAGATTGTATCCATTCATTCTAATAATGGTAATCAATCTCAAAAATATTCATCTCTTGATATTAACTTGCACGTTGATAAAGAAGCAGACCACCTGAATATTGTGCCAACTTCTTCAATTGCAATCTTCACAATCTTTCTTCAATCTGTTGCTTGTGAAATATCAAGAAGAAAAAATCTTACACTCAAACAATTTGTGCAAAATCATCCGGGCGGTAGTATTGGAAAGACAGTTGTATGATTACTCATAAAGATATTAAGTATGTAATTGTCCAGGCAGGTGGAAAAGGAACTCGTCTGGGCAAATATACAATGAATCGTCCAAAGTGTTTGGTGCCAGTTTATGGCAAACCAATGATTGAACAGACTCTGGAAATATACAGAGATAAAACAGTCATTATCATTGGCGATACTCACTTTAAAATGCTTTTGCATTATATTTGTGAGATTAGTAATTTTGATAATTATATTCTTATGCAGACTGAAGAAGAAGGTACTGCTGCTGGAATTAAATCTGCACTTCTCAATGTTCCTGATGGAGAACCATTCATTATCACCTGGTCTGATTTGTTCTTTGAACAGGAGCAGGAGTTTGAGTTTGACAATGAAATGCTTGTAGGACTTGCAGGTAATTTTGATTGTCGGTGGTCACTGGAGAATGGAGTATTTAAAAACATTCCTTCTCAAGCAAAGGGAGTATCAGGATTTTTTGCTTTTAGAAATAAGCAAAGATTTGAAAATTTAAAAACTGATAAGTCATTGGTGAGGGGATTTTTATCTGATACTTATATGCCTTATGAGATATCATCCTTTACAAATCACGATTGCTTTGAGGTTGGGACGGTAGATAAGTATGAGGAACTACTGAATAAATCAGTCAATCATCGATTCTTCAATGAAGTTAAAATTGAAGATGATAAGGTTTATAAAAGATGTATTGACTCAAAGTATGATAAAGTTCATCAGGCAGAAAAAGAATGGTATGCCTATGTAAAGAATGATTTTCAAAGAATACCAAAGATTTATTCTACAGAACCTTTAATTATGTCTAAAGTGGAAGGAAAACACGCTTGGGATATAAAACAGGGTAAGGATTGGGTAATTGAAAATTATTGTGATGCACTTCAAGAATTACATTCAATTAATGAATGTGCTCCAAATAATGATTATGATTGTGCTGATACTTATATGTTTAAACCGTATCAGAGAGTGATGCAGGTTAGACATATTATAGAGGATTTCTCCAAACCAGTAATTCAAATCAATCGTAAATCCTGTAGAAACCCTTTTTGCGATATGAGAAGTTTTGAAGAGATTATGGAAAATAATCTTCTCAAGAATCTTCATTATACAGTAATTCACGGGGACTGCACTTTTAGTAACACTCTAGTTGATGATAAGAATCAAGTTTGGTTTATTGACCCTAGAGGAACTTTTGGAGGAACTAAAATCTATGGAGACCCCAGATACGACTGGGCAAAACTTTATTATTCGGCAGTGGGGAATTATGACAAAATCAACTCTAAAAAGTTTAGTGTAGATATGAGTAATGGCATCAAACTAGATATTGAATCAAATGGATATGAGCAGTTTGGTGAGTATATTATTCAGAGGTCAAGAATGACCAAAGTTGAAATGCTTCTACTTCACGCTGGCATTTGGTTTTCTTTATCTGGTTATGTGAAAGAAGATATTGATGCAGTTTTGTATTCATTTTATAAAGGATGTGAGTTATGGACGGAAGCAATTACTCTGATTTAAATAAAACCTGGTTGTTTGATTTAGATGGGACATTGGTCAAACATAATGGTTATAAGAATGGTGGTGAAGAATTGCTTCCTGGCGTGAAAGATTTCTTCTCAAAGATTTCAAAGGATGATAGAATTATTATTCTAACCGCAAGGTCTTCAAAGTATAAAGAAATTACTGAAAAATTTCTTAAAGAAACTAATATTAAATTTGATTATATCATCTACGATTTACCTATAGGTGAAAGGATATTATTCAATGATAAAAAACCAAGCGGTCTTCAAACTGCATATGCCTACAATTTAGATAGAGACACTGGACTATGAATGCCTGCATAACTCTCCGAGACCCTAGATTCAATTATTCCTACAAAGGATTCTGCTCTATAGTATGTGCGATTATTGATATTGCACTGGAGCACTATTGCGTTTATGAGAATTTAAACTGCTCTGTTTTTGAATCACAAACTCTTAAACTCTTTGATAATGTCTATGAGGATGGTGATGATGAATATGATGCAGGGTCTTGGTGGTTGGATAGATTTTTTCAGAATCAATTGTATCATTCTGACTACACTGCCCATACAATTGCTAATGTAGAAAATTTAAAATTGAAGAATAAAGTATTAAACTCTATTTTAAAAATCAAGTCTGATAAACTTAAAAAGTTTGAAGAAAAATATTCGCAACTTAATATTACTGATAAGACTCTTGCAGTTCAGATTCGTGGAACTGATAAGAAAAATGAGATACCTGAACCAAGTATAGATAATATAATTAAAAAGATTGATTATTACTTTGAAACAACCGATGTTCAGAATATATTTTTAGCAACGGATGATATCAAATACTTGAATTCACTCAAAGAAAAATATAGTGACTTGCTTGTATATGATGAATCACTTTTAATTAGTTCTGATGATACTCCATTACATAATTTGCCAGATAGGGACCGAATAAATGAAGAAGTATTATCGAGCGTTTTTATTCTTTCAAGGTGCAGTCACTTTTTGTATAGTTTCTCAAATGTTAGTCTCCTTGCGCTAATATTAGGAGCAAATGATTTTAAAACAATAATGAATTTAAATCAATGAAATACATTTATCACCATTTAGGTCTTGGGGACCATATCATTAATAATGGTATGGTGCGTCATTTTTATAAGGAATATGGTGCAGTTACATTATTTGCATACAATCATAATGTAAAGAATGTGCAGTATATGTATCGTGACCTAGAAAAGTTTCAAGTTCTTGGTGTAGAAAGCGATGCTCAAGCAGATTACTATATTTCAAATCAAAAGTTAGATTGCTTGAAGATTGGATTTAGTGATTTGACTGGAGTAATGCCAGAAATTCCATTTGATAAAGCATTCTATAAACTTGCTGGATTAGATTTTTCAGTTAGGTTTGATGAGTTTTACTTTGAACGGGATTTAGAAAAAGAGAAAGAAGTATTGAATACTCTGAATCCAACTGGAGAGAGATATATTTTTGTACACGATGATGCTTCTCGTGGATTCTCAATCGATATGAATCGGATTGAAACTGAATACAAAGTGATTATGAATGATAAGAGATTCAATGTTTTTGATTATATTACTTTGATTGAAAATGCAGAAGAGATTCATTTTATGCAGTCATCTTTCAAAGAGTTAATGTGCTCCTATAAGTTAGATAAACCCAAACTGTATCAGCATAACTACGTAAGGCAATATGATGAGTCAATGAATTCTTCAGGTCTTAATCCTTTTATTGAGGTAAACTAATGATTAGTATTGTAACTGGCACCTTAAATCGTGTAGGTATGCTTCCTACACTCATTGCAAATACAGTGTTATCTGATGAAAGATTAGAACTTGTGCTTGTTGATGGTGGAAGCAATGATGGCACAATTGATTATATTCAAAAACTTAATCATCCGCAGATTAAATTAATTGAAGTTGGTGGTCGTAGTTCATACCCACACTTTATGAATCTGGGTATTCAAGCAGCAACTCACGAAGTCATCTGTCAGTGGAATGATGATGTAATTTTGTGTAATGAGTGGTCTGAAGTATTTTTAGAACTTCAATCAAATCACGACTTCTATCTCTTTAATTGGAAGTATGGAACTTATGAAGACACAAAAAACCCAGATTGGTTAAAGGGGAGAGACCATACGGAAGGTTGGTGTTTGTGCAATATTGCAGATTCTGGTGGGGAAATTGTGATGAATTATGGATTGTATCGAAAGAAAATTTTTAGAGAGATTGGAATGTATAATCCAGAATATGAATACTACTGTGCTGATGGAGATATGTCTTATCGTGCTTATCAGTTTGGATATAAGGTTAAAGACTTAAGGCATATCAAAGTCTGCTCTTTACCTGCTACTAAAGTTGCAACATCTCATCCAAAAGACCACGCAATCTATCAGCACAATATGGGGTTATATCAGCAAAAGATTCTTCCAGAGTGTCTTCAATATCTTTGAATAATCATATCACGATGATTTGAAAGTTGTTGATCATTCTCATCAAAAGGTTCTCCAATAAAGGCAAAGTCGTCTAACTGGCGGTCTCTCTTAATCGCAACACCGATGCCTTCATAATTAAAGTATTCGTCGTGTAAAAATAGACTTTCACATGCTCTAGGATAAATGATTTCTTGTAAGAATCTCTGGTCTACCGCTCTATCATTGACCCAAGAACTTGTTTGAATATATTCGTTAATTTTATCTTGAATGTTTTCTACAAAACATCCTCTTGCTCCCCACATACCAGCACTGATTTCCCAAGCGTGTCCACCAGGATGGTCACGAATGATATGAAAACACTTACCAGATTCTAACCATTCATTGACTGCTACAGCATCTCTTTCAAATAAGCGAGAATCACAATCTCTGGAGATGAAGCATTCTACTTTTTCTGATGCTGGAGCAAATCTCCACATTGCATTACAAAAACCCTGATTTACTCCAGTATTGATTAAAACTACATTATTTGCTTCTAATTGCTCTAATACATAGTTAGGAACAGAGTCATTATGATAGACTCTCATTTCCCAACCAGGAAAATAAGTTTCTTTTAATTCTGAATTTTTGATTGCTCCGATTGTATATTTCGGATTATCACCATATAATGAAAAGGAAATAACTTTCATAATATCACAAAATCTTTATTATATATGACTGCGAAAAAACCGTATAATTTGGTCGGCGGCGGATTCAACAATTATGATAATGGAAACAAAGCATCTTCCATTCATAAACAAGAATCCAAGTTTATAGAGTGGGTAGATTCTGGAGCAGAAGAAACCTTTTATGTGGACCGATACATTGGATTAGTATTTGATGATGATACGAGCAAGAAAAAATATGCTTGGTTACTTGAGTCTGCAAACATCTGCCCTGATGTTTTGGAAGATGTAAAAAGGAATTATCTTCATTACGTCAGAGTTTATGATGCTATTTTTACTCATCATCAAGAATTAATTAAACTACATCCCAAATTTAAATTTGCTCCTTTATATGGGAGTTGGATTACTCAACCACAACTCTATGAAAAGAGTAAATTGGTTTCAATGATTTGCTCCAATAAGTTAATGTGTGAAGGGCATCAGAATCGTCTTTCTTGGGCACAAAAACTTCAGGGCAAAGTTGATTTTTATGGTCGTGGTTTCAATGAGATTCAATCGAAAGAAGAAGGTCTAGCAGACTATATGTTTTCGGTTGCAATTGAGAATGCTTGTTATGAGACTTATTTTACCGAAAAGGTTCAGGATTGTTTTGCTACAGGAACTATCCCAGTTTATTATGGGTCTCCTGATATTGAAAAGTTTTTTAATCCTGATGGAATTATTTTCTTAACTGATGACTTTGATGTAACGTCATTGACGCCAGACCTTTATTATGATAAACTGGAAGCAGTAAAGGATAATCTGGAAAGAGTTAAAAATTATCCTATCAACGAAGACTACATTTACAAAACTTATCTACAAGAATTATGATTTTAAGTTTTACCACTATGGTGAAAAAATACAATATGGATATCAAAGGTATCATCCATATTGGTGCTCATCGTGGACAAGAGATTGAAGAATATGTTGATAATGGTATTCAAGATATTATTATGTTTGAACCTGTGAGTTTAAACTTTAATATTCTTGAAAAGCGAATGCAGGATGTAAATGCCAATATCTCTGCCTATCAGGTTGCTCTTGGTAATGAAGAAAAGAATGTCACAATGTATTTGAGTGACAATGACTTGATTAGCAGTTCTGTGTTGCGACCCAAAGTTCATCTTCAATTGCATCCTGGTGTTGGATTTCCTGGAACAGAAGAAGTTGAAATGAAGCGTCTGGATAGTTTTGCAGAGGAAACCCAAAACTTTAATTTTATCAATATGGACGTTCAGGGGTATGAACTTGAAGTTTTGAAGGGTGGTGCAGAAACCCTCAAGCACGTTGATTATGTGTATTGTGAAATCAATCGTGATGAACTTTATGAAGGAAATGCTTTTGTAGAAGACTTGGATGTATTCCTTGCCGACTACAGTATGGAAAGAGTTGAAACTGATTGGGCAGGAACTCTCTGGGGAGATGCTCTTTATGTGAGGAAGTGAAATGACAATCAGTTATAATCGACTAGGTTCTAATGGGCGTCTGGGTAATCAGATGTTTCAGTATGCTGCTCTTCGTGGCATTGCTGCAAATCGGGGATTTGATTGGTTGATTCCTCGTCCAGATAGTTATGGAGATTCCAACTATGGTCTCTTTGATTGTTTTAGAATGGAATCAGTCCAGGAAAGTAATTTTGGAATCTTAAATTCTCCTAGTATTTCTACGGGAGAGTTTCACTTTGTCCAAGAATTTTTTGATAAGTGTCCGGACAATGTAAATCTTCACGATTACTTTACTTCCGAAAAATACTTTTCGAATGTTACGGATGTTATTCGTAAAGATTACACATTCAAAGATGATATTCTAGAACCTTGTAAAGAAATCATCGACGAGATTGAGAATCCGATTTTTCTTCACGTAAGAAGAGGGGATTATCTGGTCAAACCAGAGGCACATCCTGCCTGCCCTATTGAGTATTATGAGAAGGCACTGACTCACTTTGATGAAAATTCTACAGTGCTTGTATTCTCTGATGATATTGAGTGGTGTGGAGAGCAAGAATTATTTCAAGGTGATAGGTTTATGCTTTCGGAATATACTGAAAAGTATCCACAAACTTGTGATACTCTTCAAGGTCGTCAGCAGGCATTGATTCCTTACTTTGATTTGTGTATGATGTCTCTATGCAATGGTGGTATTATTGCCAACAGCACAATGAGTTGGTGGGGTGCCTGGTTGATTGAGAATCCTACACAACCAATCATTGCTCCTAGTCATTGGTTTGGGTCAATGTATAATCATTATAATATGGAAGACCTTCTGCCAGAGAGATGGGTGGAGGTGAGTTATGAATAATCTTACATTCTTAATGCCTTGTCGGATTGAAAGTGAAGATAGACTGAAAAACATTATCACTTCAGTCAGTTATATCACTCATCATTTTCCACAATCTCCCATTATTGTCAAGGAAAATGATAGGCAATCTGTTTTTCAAGATAAGGCACTTCCTGTTATTGAAAGAATTGTTGGGAATATTCCGACTAATCTTTATCATATTTTTGAACAATCTGAAGATAAATTTTTCTATAAGACACGTATTTTGAATGACCTGCTTCTTGCAGCAAAGACAGAGGTAGTTTATAATTACGATGTTGATGTTGTCTATCCAGTATCAAGTTATACCACTGCGTATAATATGATTACTCAAGGTGGGTTTGATGCAGTCTATCCATATGGTTGCGGAGTTTATCAGTGGGCAGTTGATTATCCCATTTCTCTTTTTGATGCTTTTATTTCATCTGAATTTAACCTATCTGTTTTGCAACCAAATTGTAAATTACAACCTTCTGTAATGGGTTGGGGTCAAATGATTAAGCGTCAAGTTTATATTGACTCTTATATGTGGAATGAAAACTTTATTTCTTGGGGTGCTGAAGACTGTGAGTATTATTATCGTCTTCAGGCACTTGGATATAATGTAGGAAGAGTGAATGACGTGGTTTATCATTTTGACCACGCTCGGACTTTTAATTCACATTATCATAATCCAAAGTTTATGGACAATCATAATCTTTGGCAAACAATGAGAAATCTAGACAAAGATGCTATAATAAGATACTATGAAGACCAAAATTATGTTAAAGAAAGAAGGAGACAATTGAATGCTGGCGTTTAATCATCTTGGTAGACTAGGAAGATTAGGAAATCAAATGTTTCAGTATGCCTCTTTGAGGGGTATTGCCTCCAATAGAGGATATGATTTTTGCGTTCCAAATCATAGTCAAGTTGTTAAGGACCCTTATGGGTTTGATTTAAAGATTGAAATCTTCTATCCATTTAAGATGTCGTATGTCCTTCCCCATAACATTAAACTTCTTGATAGGGGATATGCTCCAGTAGCAGAAGAAAGACATTTTCACTTTGATGAGATTCTCTTCAATATGTGTCCAGATGAAATTACTCTTGCTGGATTTTTTCAGTCTGAAAAATACTTTGCACATATTGAAGATGAAATTCGGGTTGACTTTTCTTTCAAGGATGAGATTCTAGAACCTTGTAAAGAAATGATGGGGTCTGTCGGAGAAGCAATCAGTCTTCATATTCGTCGCACAGACTACCTTCAAAATCCAAATCACACTGCTCTTGACTTGGAGTATTATCAAACAGCACTTCAGCAGTTTGATTCAAATCTTCCAGTCATCATCTTTTCTGATGATATTGAGTGGTGTAGAGAGCAGGAAATATTCTCTGATGAAAGATTTATGCTTTCTGAATCTGGAGACCAGTATGTTGACCTCTGTCTGATGTCTCTCTGCAAATATCATATTATTGCTAATTCTTCATTCTCCTGGTGGGGTGCTTGGTTGTCTAATTCTAACCAAGTCGTTGCACCTATAAATTGGTTTGGGGAAACCTGTAAAGATAAAAACACTAAAGATTTAATTCCAGAAAGATGGATGAGAATATGATGGACAAAAATAAATCAGCATATAAACTTAAAAATATTGGACCAATCTATTACTTGAATTTGGATGGTCAACCAGAAAGAAAACAATATATGGAAGACCAATTTAAGTATTGGGAGATTGAGAATTATACTCGCATCTCTGCTTATGATGGTCGTGATGATGATTTGGGAGACATCATTAAAGGTAGGTATCCTGATACAATGACTTCTGGAGAGATTGGTTGCACAACTTCTCACCTGAAGGCAATCAAACATTGGTATGAAACCTCTGACTCTCCATATGCAATCATTATGGAAGATGATGTTGACATTCAACTTGCAAGATTTTGGGATTTCACTTGGGCAGATTTTGTTTCCAAGATTCCTTATGATTGGGATGTGGTACAACTTGCAATTATCTGCACTGGAGATTTGCACGTTAAGTTACACAAGAGATTCGTCAATGATTTCTCTACTGCCGCATATATGATTACTCGTCATCACGCAGAAAAACTTCTTAAGTTTCACGTTCGTGATGATAAGTATAAACTTGATAATGGTGTAAAACCAAGAGCGGTTGCTGATGATTTGATTTACAACTCTGGAAATACGTATTCGATTCCTATTTTTCTTTATCGAATTGAATTGGGGTCTTCAATTCATCCAGAGCACATTGATGTTTTCCATAGAGCAAGTCACGACGGACTTCTACAATTCTGGGAGCAGCAGGGTCACGATATGAAGATTGATGATTTGATGAATTATGACCCATTTTTGGGTAGAATCACGCACCCCTCTCAAGCACAGACCCCTTGACAGGTCTTAAGATTCCCTATATAATTGTGTAACACTTCGTAATAAAACGAAAAAATGACTGTAACGACTAATGAGCGTGGTCAGCAAAATATGTTTGCTAAAGAACCACAGATGTATTATGAGAATTATGGGATGTATTCCCCCGCAGAAGTAAAGGAGCGCATCAATGGGCGCTGGGCAATGATGGGAATTATTGCTGGGTTTATTTCTTATGCTATTACTGGCAAATTCTTCTTCGGCATTTTTTGATGGGATATCTTGCTTTTTCTTGTGTTACTTTGTTTATAATTATTTCGTTAGTTTTTTGATGCTATACCTACTATTATAAATAATTAAAATAAATGGTAGGTATAAAAATGCGGCAAAAAACATTTAATATCGGTGATAAAATATGGATGCTAACAGTCGTTGGTCATTCATTAGTTAAACAAAATAATGGAAGAAAAAGAAATTACTATCAATGTAAATGTGATTGTGGTAATGAAAAAATAGTGAATGTGGAATCTTTCAAATTAACAAATGGTAGATTCAAGTCTTGTGGATGTAAAAGGGCATCTGTTGGGGGAATATCTAATACTAAAGAGTATAGAATGTGGAAATCTGCACAAGAACGTGCTCTTAAAAAAGGATTAGAGTTTTCTATACAATTAGAAGATATAAAAATACCTTCAGTATGTCCTTTATTAAATCAAAAACTTATAGTTGGAGATAAAGATTATACACCATCACTTGATAGAATTGATAGTAAAAAAGGATATACCCCAGACAATATATGGGTAATTTCACATAGAGCAAATCAAATTAAAAATGATGCTACTCTAGATGAGTTAAAACTCATAACAGAAAACTTACAAAAATTAAAATGACTGAAGTAATTTTTACCATCACAAGCATTACTTTCTTTGTGCTTCTTGCACATTCTATTAACAAACTTTCCGAAACTTATTAAGGAGAAACACAATGGACAAAATTTTTACTGAAGCAGCAGAGCGTCTGAATGGTCGTGCCGCAATGATTGGATTTATTGCTGCTATTGGTTCTTATCTGGTTAGTGGTCAAATCATTCCGGGAGTATGGTGAGTATTAGAAAATCAACACACCTTTGAAATAACACTTAATGATTATTAACTCTGCCCCTAAATAAGGCAGAGTTTTTTTGTATATGCCACGCGGACAACTGACCAAGCAGGAAATAAAGAGAATATTGTTGATGTATAAGAACGAATTATACGAAGAAAATATCGGATACACTTCGGACCCAAAGGGACTTGCTCATAAGTATTTGAACAAGGTGTTGGATAAAATTGAGGAATACGCCAGGTAAGCACTCGTACCTATTGACAGGATTTCCTGACAATGTTATGATAAATACATCAACAAGTTAAGGAATGTAACAAATCCTTAAGGTTGTTCCTCTACCTAACCGAGACCTATGGGGAGGTTAAACATAGTCTCTCATACCCACAATGGAGTGTGTTGTGGGTAATATTATAACATCCAGAACCCCCTGGACTTATACCTACCCTTTAACGAAAAATGACTGCTACTATTGCACAAAGACAATCTACCAACTCCTGGGAACAATTTTGCCAGTGGGTTACTTCAACGAACAACCGTCTTTATGTTGGTTGGTTCGGAACCCTGATGATTCCTACACTGCTTGCTGCAACTGTATGTTTCATCGTCGCCTTCATTGCGGCTCCTCCCGTAGACATTAACTAATCGGTGTCCCTCATCCGTAAGGATGTTGACGAAACTGGGTGAAATGCTGGAAACCGAAAGGCAATCAGCAGCCAAGCCTCAAGTACACTTGAGGAAGGTTCAGAGACTACCTGAGAGGTTTAGTCCTCTTAATAACAGGTTTAAGTGCCCAGCCCCTTCTGTGAAGGGTGAAGATATAGTCCACACATTTACTGTTGACTTTTTCTTGCTAATGCTGTATAAATAATACAGTAGAAGCAAACTAAAATGTTAAACTTAACAGAAACTGATATTGCTTGGATTGCTGGTTTATTAGAAGGTGAAGGATACTTTGGAATAGATAATCGTTCTAAAGACCGTTATGAAGTTTCTAATATTCCGCCAGCACCTTTTATCAAAATTTCTATGGTAGATGAAGATATTATCCAAAGGTTGAGTAAACTTTTAGATAAATCATACTTCTCACCATCAAGAAAAACGGTAAAAGACAAACAAGTTTATACACTTCACATTGGAGAGAAAGAAAAGGTATTATTCATTCTGCAAAAAATACTTCCTTATATGGGAGTAAGACGAGCAGAAAGAATAACTGAATGTATTTCTTATCTACAAACTTGGAAAGAGTGGGTAGAAAATGGTGGAAGAGTAGAAAACGCAAAACGAGCAAATCAAATCCGTCAACAGAAACAACCTAAGTCAAAAGATATGGTTGTTTGTTAGATGTAAGCGACGGGATTCGTGAACCAGTTGCTGGTTCACTCATGTACGGAAACAACATCATCTCTGGTGCTGTTGTTCCTTCAAGCAACGCCATTGGTCTTCACTTCTATCCCATCTGGGAAGCAGCAAGTCTTGATGAATGGCTCTATAACGGTGGACCTTTCCAACTGATTGTGTTCCACTTCCTCATCGGTATCTATGCTTATATGGGACGTGAGTGGGAACTTTCTTACCGTCTTGGAATGCGTCCTTGGATCTGCGTTGCATACAGTGCTCCTGTCGCTGCTGCATCTGCCGTATTCCTGGTTTATCCTTTCGGTCAAGGTTCTTTCTCTGATGCGATGCCTTTGGGTATCTCTGGTACGTTTAACTACATGCTTGTGTTCCAGGCAGAACATAACATTCTGATGCACCCCTTCCATATGCTTGGAGTTGCTGGTGTCTTTGGTGGTTCTCTGTTCAGTGCTATGCACGGTTCTTTGGTTACTTCCTCACTGGTTCGTGAAACCACTGAGAATGAGTCACAGAATTATGGTTACAAGTTCGGTCAAGAAGAAGAGACTTATAACATCGTTGCCGCTCACGGTTACTTTGGACGCCTTATTTTTCAATATGCGTCGTTCAATAACTCCCGTTCGCTGCACTTCTTCCTCGCTGCTTGGCCAGTTGTAGGCATCTGGTTCACCGCTCTCGGTGTTTCCACGATGGCTTTTAACCTCAATCGTCGGGGTCCCGTCCTAGCAATTTGACGGTAAACTTTGGGTGAATTGCTGGAATCCCTCCTAAACGGGCAATCAGCAGCCAAGCCACAGACGCTTCTGTGGAAGGTTCAGAGACTAGGTGGTTTCTCAAGCGTGAGATGTAATACACCAATAGCGCCCAACATCCTACTGGGATGAAGATATAGTCCTCTCCTTAAAGATGGTAAATTTAAGGGAACAGAGTAACGGTTTTAATTTCAATCAGTCAATTCAAGATAGTCAAGGTCATGTGATTAATACATGGGCAGACATTCTTAATCGTGCTGGACTTGGTTTAGAGGTAATGCACGAAAGAAACGCACATAATTTTCCTTTGGACCTTGCTAGTGTAGAAGCAACTCCTGTTGCTCTTACTGCTCCAACCATCGGTTGATAAAATTGGAGACCCCTTTACGGGTCTCTTTTTTTATGTTATAATGGAGTTTAATATTTTATAAATAGTTAAAAGATTAAATACCATAATGAGAACTACGAAGATTTGTAGAACTTGCACAAAAGAACTTCCTACTTCTGATTTTAGAGAAGGTCGTAGAAGATGTTTGAGGTGTGAGGAAAAAACTTATGCCGAAAATTGGTCTAGTAAAACTCATATTATCTGTAATAAATGTAGTGTAGAAAAACCAATATCAGAATATTATAAGGGACATAAAAGGTGTAAGAGTTGTTATAGTGAAAGTTATAAACATAAGAGACCTTCTTATAGTGAGAAGAAAGACTATATGTTAAGATATACATATGGTGAAGACTTTGGATTGGAGCAATATGAAAATATCCTCCAAGAACAAAAAGAAGTGTGTGCTATTTGTTTAAATCCAAATACTAATGGTAGAAAGGATAGTAATAATCTTTATGTAGATCACGATCATAAGACTGGAAAAGTTCGTGGATTGCTCTGTAGTAATTGCAATAGAATGTTAGGATTGGTTGGTGATAACTTAAATACATTAAGTAGTGCAGTTAAATACCTACAAAAACACCAATGACCTTCCTTCTCATCCTTCTCCTCTTCCAACTCTTTGGACTCATTATGTTTATATTGTCAGTCGCACAAGAACTTTAATACATACAATAGTTACCTTTTAACTATGAAAACCCTAACCTTCACAGAAGAACAAGTTAAACTTCTGGCAGACGCATTGTGGATGAGACAAAGATGTTTTATTGCTGGAGATAAAAGATTCAAAGAATATGGAAAAATGTTAGATAATTTAACTGAAGATATGGAATATACCCCATCAAGATTCTGATTATGACTTACGATACAGTTTTTATTTCTGATGTGCATCTAGGAACCCCTCGTTGTAATACTCAAAAGTTTTTAAAGTTTCTCAAAGAACTTAAGACAAAAAAATTAGTTTTAGTCGGAGATATTATTGATATCCATTGTTTAGAAAAATATAATACTCGTTGGAAGAAAGAACATACGGAATGTGTTCATCAGATTCTTAACCTTGCAAAGAAGGGAACAGAGGTCGTTTATATTCTTGGAAATCACGAGGCACAGATTCGTCGTTATACGAACTTTGAGCACAAGAACTTCCAAATGGTGGATGAATATACTCATAAAGATTCAAACGGAAATAAGTTTCTTTGTGTTCATGGAGATAAGTATTCAGAGTATTCTTCTGGGTCTTGGAAGCAATTGATGTTCAATAAGGGATATGAAATTATTACACCGTTAAGTTTTTGGTTGGAAAGATTCTTTCGGTTCTCTTTGGTTTATGCTTTGAAAAATAGTGTTCGTGGTAAGAATTACATTAATCAATATGAGACTGATATTGCTTCATATTGTGCTCAAAGAGATAAAAAGTATGATGGTGTAATTTGTGGTCATATTCATTCCGCAAATATAAGAAACTTTGATAAACTGACTTATATGTGCTGTGGAGATTGGTGTGATACTTGTTCTGCGATTGTGGAAAAGAATGGTATCTACTCACTTGAAAAGTATTAATGATTAGTTCGGAGACACCTTATAAACTCGCAGAGATTATCAGGGACACTTTTCCAAACCTTTACAATCCACCCAAAGTGTCCTATAATAACTTAAAGACTGAAAAACAAGATGACAGAAGGAACGCCTGATATGTTAGGGCAACTTGCGATTGCCCTTGAAAAACTTGGATGGGATAGAACAGATAAACTAGAAGTGAATATCGGTGGGGTTGCTTTCAGCGGTATTGAGCAAACTGAAGGTGTAAATCCAAAGTGGTCAAAACCTTATGGGACGACTACCTATCAGAATGATGCTTTTATTGTGATTAAGAATGCAACTCGCAATCCAGTGGTTTCATCAAAGGCGCCTGGTGATGAATGAATACTGGATCGTAACTGAAACAAGAACAGGAAGAGTCATTGCTCATTGTGGTGATGTAAACGATGCAATAATGATGGTTGGAATGGATCCAAACAACCGTTCCTATAGTCGTTATCGTTTTATTTTAGATCAAATTATCGATGTGACTTCAACCACTGATAAGCAACTTCCCGGACAACTTGGATTGCCTCACGGCCCAGCATTGGTTCTAGATGAAGTCAGAGAAAAACTGTCAGAGGGTCAAGGGAAACCTGTGATTATATGAAAGTTAATACGACAATGCGAGAGCAAATAGAATACATTTATATAACACTTAAAGAACTTGTAGAAGTAATTAAAACAAAAAATAAATAAAAGAAAAGAAAGGTTTTTATGGTTCCTCTCCATTCGCCTCAAGACTACATGTTTAATCTACATGTAACAAGTAGCGGAGATGCAAGAAGAGTTTGGAGAAAACAAATAAAAGACAGTTGGAATAATAAATGTGCATATTGTGATTCTGATGAGAATTTAACAATCGATCACGTTGTTCCACAATGTAAGGGAGGAGCAGACATTACAAAAAATGTAGTCTGCTGTTGCCACTCTTGCAATCAATCAAAAGGTCATGAGCATTGGAAGTTGTGGTATGTGCAGCAGGACTTTTATTGTGAAGAAAAATTCAATAAAATAGAGGAGTGGATGAAACCCGATCCTCCAACAGACCTGTTTGCTTATCGCCCAAGACGTAATAATGCAACTTGAATAAATATATCAAAGGCAGTAAATACTGACCTCATGGTAGATACCGCATATTATAAATGGCAACTCCGATTAGAATTAAACGCTCTGCCGTGCCAGGTAAAATACCTGCACAAGGTGCTCTCCAATATGGAGAATTAGCATACAATATTAATGATGCTGAACTCTATGCTGTAAGAAATAGGGCAGGTATCGGATCGGAAGTTGTTAGAGTTGCAGCGGGCGCTACTGTTACAAATATTCTTTATGTTACTCCTGATGGAAAAGACACAAACACAGGACTCAAACTCGGAGACGCAAAACGAACAATCGGAGCAGCAGTCACAGCAGCAACAACGGGAACTGTTATTAAAGTTGCTGCTGGATCTTACGTAGAAAATAATCCAATTGCATTACCAAATCAAGTAAGTATTGTTGGTGATAGTTTAAGAGAAGTTTCCGTTACTCCTCAAAATCAAGGAGATCTATTTTATGTGAGTAATGGAAATTATATTGCTGAAATGTCATTTGTAGGATCTGCAAATACGGGTGCTATTTTTGCATTTAATCCTAATACTCCAGTTTATAATAATCAATCTCCTTACATTCAAAATTGCACCAACTTTATTCCAAGCAGTATTGGAATGAAAGTTGATGGAAGGCATTCAATTGGACCAACTAAATCAATGGTCCTTGACTCTTATACTCAATATAATGCTGCTGGAGTAGGGGTTTCAATTACAAACGAAGGTTATGCTCAATTAGTTTCACTCTTTACTATCTGTCCAGACACTGCAGTTTTTTGTGGAAGTGGTGGTGCTTGTGATCTTACAAACTCTAACGCTTCATTTGGCAATTATGGATTAGTTGCTGATGGTGTTGGTATAAAAAAATACACTGGAATACTTTCAACATCAAGCGATGCTAACTCAGATACGTTTGTAGTATCTCTCAATAATCATACATTTAATGTTACAAACGCAATTTACAATAATGTAACTGGCATTGTAACGATTACAACTGATAATGAGCATGGATTTGAAGTTGGAATGGGAGTTACAATTGCAGGTCTTAATTTTTCTTGTCCATCTGGACCTGGAATTGTGACCTATCCAAGTGGAAACAATGGATATGTTTTTGATGTATTATCTACACCAACAACATATACTTTTAGCGCTAATGTTGGAACTTCTACTTTACCACATACTTATGTTTCCGGAGGAACAGTTAAATTAAATGTGATTCGTCCATTCGATGGTCAGGTTATTTATTTTAATACTCTTTATTATACAGTATCTAAAATTCGTGTTGGTTCAGCTGGAACTGGATATTTAACTGCACCTATAGTTACAATTTCAGAACCACCTACAGACTGGGGTGTTACTGCTCAAGCAGCGGCAGAAGTTAGAAACGGTAGTGTAGTTAATATTGAATTGATTTCGAGTGGAAGAGGATATGTGACTCCACCCACAATTACAATTTCATCTCCTGACGTTGGTATCAATACGGCAATCGCAACACTTGAAACTCTTCCAACATACTATGCAGTTTTAAGTTCAACTCCCATTTCTGCAGGAATAACTACTATTACGGTGAATGAAAATGTCCCCTATGTAGTAAGTGCCGGATCTTCAATTCCATTCTTTAAACAGAGTCGAATTCTTGCTTCCGGGCACTCTTTTGAATATATTGGTTCCGGAACTAATATTAATTCTGCTCTTCCAAATCAAGGTGGTGTTCCAATTCAAGATAATGAAGTTGATATGAGAAATGGTGGACTTGTAATCTACACGAGTACGGACCAGGCAGGAAACTTTAGAATTGGTGAAGGTGTTGTTGTCAATCAAACAACAGGTTCTATTTCAGGTATTTTTTATTCTAAGAGTTTGTTTTCAACACTCACACCATTTATCCTAGCATTAGGAGGAGATTAATCAATGGCATTACCATTAAATGTATTCAAAACAATTACTAAAGTTGCAACAATAAGTCCAGTTGGAATTTATACGGCTCCAATTGGATACACTGGTGTTGTTTTACTTGCACAGTGTGCAAACATCAGCAATACAACTCATACAGTTTCATTTTCGCATCAAAGGACAACTTCGGGTATTGCTGTAACGACTGAAATTTTAAAAGATTTTGCAGTTCAAGGCAACGATACGGTAAGTTTACTTGCTGGTAAACTCACTCTTGAATCAAATGATGTGTTAGTTCTTTCTGCAAGTAATGCATCCAACATTAAATTTATCGCTAGTGTTCTAGAAACTCTTAACTAATACTCTAAATGGCAAAGTTTCTTTCCGGTAGACAATCACAATTAAATGTAGGTGTATCCTCAAGTACTGAAAGTAGAACAGTGCTTCAGGTTACTGGCAAGGTCGGAATCGGGACAACGAATGCTGGCGGTAGAAGTTTATATGTAATTGGCGACACAGAAATAACCGGTGTTACTACTCTTGCCTCTTCTGGTGGTATTACAACCACTGGTGGTGACTTGTATGTTGGTGGAGATCTTTATGTTGCAGATGATTTAGTATTTGACGAATTAACTGCTCGCAATGCAAACTTAACTGGTATTGCAACGATTAGAAATGCTAATATTACTGGTATTGCAACCATTGCCAATATCATTGGAACTGGGGCAACAATTGGTCGTATTGTTTCTGCCGGAACTTCATTTTCCCAGTTACAAGTTTCTGGTATTTCCACATTTAATAATGGTCCAATATTCATTGGATCTGGTACAACAACGGGGACAGCATCACAGAGACTTCAAGTTACTGGAGGTGCTTACGTTTCTGGTACGGTCGGTGTAGGAACCACAAATCCAAGAGAGACTCTAGATGTGATTGGTACTGTTGGGGTGCAAGCAAGTGGGTCCTCCAATCGTTTTGAAATTCAACATAATGCTGCTCTTAATTCTCTGGACTTTATTTTTATCTAATGAATACTGTAGCACGATTAAGATCTGATGGTGTACTTTTTGCAAATCTATTTGATGAGTTTTCTTCACCAAATAGAAATGTAAGTGTAGATCAGTATGGAGTTTTTTACTCCAATACAATGAAAGAAGGAACATTTTCAGAATTATCGGGCACTGTTCCTATGAGAATTGTGAATAATAAGGATTTGAGAGTCTATGATTATTTTGATGAATTGACTGGTGTAAACGATGCAACTCCTCCTAATCCATAAATTATTAGTTGTAATGTGGCAAATAAATAACCTTATATAAAGAAATAAGATGGCACTACTTAAGACTAATACAGGTATAGGTACAACCAATCCAACGTCTGCTCTACACGTTATTGGAGATGTATTAGTTACTGGTGTAGTTACATCGACGACATTTAACGGAAATATTAACTCTGGGGTTGGTACTATTGTTAATCTGACTAATACTAGATTAACAAGTGGTGTCGGCACTATCACAACCTTTAATAGTAATACTGCAACAATTCTTGATATTGATAATTTGAGAATGTTAAGTGGTATTGCCACTATTACTCAAATCAACGCCACAACAATTGTTTCTACTAATAATGATCTTGATCATTTAAACGCTAATTCTGGAAATATTGATGTAGGAATTGTAACTGATATTTCTGGTACAAGACTGAACTATACTGGTGTCGGCACTATTACAACTCTGAATAGTGCTAATACAAATTTTACCAACGTTATTGCTACTGGAATCAGCACCATCGCTGACATTAGAGCACAACGTGTTACTGTTACTGGAATTGTTACTGCCAATTCATTCCGCCCGACCAGTGGTTATATTCAAGCAGCAGACGGAACAAATTCGTTCTACATCTATAATAGCACTGGTAATGTAGCATTTCAAGGAACTATTGGTGTTAATCAAATTAACAATGCTAGTGGATTTCAAGTTCTTACTTTTAACAATCTTGACACTCGGTTAACTGGAAATCTTAATGTTGCTGGAGTCACCACCTCTTCAGTTTTTAATGGCAATATCTATTCTCTTGGTGTTTCTACTTTTAGGAATGGTCCAGTATTAATTGGAACTGGAACGTCTACAGGAACAGCATTTCAACCTTTACAGGTTACTGGAAGTGCTTACATTTCTAATAGTTTGGGTATTGGGACAATTACTCCAGGATCTAATCTGGATGTAATTGGTAATGCTTATGTTTCTGGAATCACAACTACGATAAATCTAGATGTTATTAGAGAAGTTGTTGGAACTAGCACGATTACCAATCTTTATGCATCGAATGGGTATATCAATGTCGGTGTTGTAACTGATTTAATCAACACCAGATTTATCAGTGGAATCTCAAGCATTACTGACCTTTATGCATCGAATGGTTATATCAATGTTGGTGTTGTAACTGATCTTACAAATACAAGATTTACTAGTGGTATTGCTACAATTACCAATCTTTATGCATCTAATGGGTACATTAATGTTGGTGTTGTAACTGACTTAACTAACACTAGATTTACTAGTGGAATCTCAAGTATTACTAATCTTTATGCATCCAATGGTTATATCAATGTTGGTGTTGTAACTGACCTCACAAATACTAGATTTACCAGTGGTATCGCTACAATTACCACTCTGAATAATTCAACTGGTACGATTAATAATCTAACCAATAATCTTCTGAATACTGGTATTGGCAGTATTGCCACACTGTATTCTTCTAATGCTTATATTAACAGCGGCATTGTAACTGATATTTCTGGTACAAGACTGAATTATACTGGTGTCGGTACAATTACAACACTGAATAGTTCAACTGGCACAATTAACAATCTAACTAGTAATCTTCTGAATACTGGTATTGGCAGTATTGCTACATTTTACTCTAGCAATTCTTACATCAACGTTGGTGTTGTAACCGATTTAACCAACACTAGATTTACCAGTGGTATCGCTACAATTACCACTCTCAATAGCACTCACACCAATCTTACCGACTTAAACGTATCAGGTATCAGCACTCAAAATATTGTAAGAGCATCTACGCTGGATGTATCTGGTGTTGGCACAATTACCACAATCAACAGCACTAATATTGTATCTACTAATTCTGACTTCACTAATCTGAATGCAGATAATGGGTACATTGTAACGGGCATTATCACTGAAATTTCTAATAGTAGGTTGACTAGTGGTATTGCTACGATTACTACTTTAGATGCAACTACTGCAAGTATCGTAACCCTATCTGGCACAAATGTAACTTATACAAACTCTGATTTTACTAATCTGAATACTAATAGTGCCAATATTGATGTTGGTATCGTAACAGCAATCACTGGTACATATCTGAATTACACTGGTGTCGGCACAGTTACAACATTAGATTCTGATACCGCAGCAATTAATAATTTAACCAGTGATTATGTTAATGTCGGTGTTGCTACTGCTACGATTCTAAACAGCGGAATTGGTACAATTACCAATCTGAATAATACTTTCCTGAATGTAAGTGGCGTTGCTACAATCACTACGCTGAATAGCACAAATCTCACTTCAACTAATTCTGATTTTACAAATCTGAATGCTGATAATGCCAATATTGATGTAGGAATTGTAACTGATATTTCTGGTACAAGACTTAACTATACTGGTGTTGGTACTATTGCAACTTTAGATACCACTAATGGTACAATTGATTATCTCACAAACACTGATTTAACTGTAACTGGTATTGCTACGATTCAGAATCTTGATGTCTTGGGAGACTTTGATGTTTTTGATTCTACTGCAACATTCCATAATAATGTTTATATTGCCGGAAACTTAAGCATCGGTGGAACTACATCAGTTATTACTGCAGCAGACTTGAGAGTTCTTGATAAGGAAATTATTCTTGGTATTACAACTAATGCTTTAAATCAAGATGTTTCGACTGATACTACAGCATCTCACGGTGGTATTGCAATTGCTTCTACAGAGGGATATCCATTAGTTGATCTTGCTCTTGCGGGATTCAGTAGTCTCCCAGCAACTTATAAGCAGTTGATGTGGATTGCCAAAAACTCTTTTGGAGTTGGCACCACTGATGCTTGGATGTTTAATTATGCTGTTGGTATCGGTTCAACACTGGTTCCAAATGATGTAAGACTTGCAGTTGGTAATGTACAAATTACTGACAAGCAAATCAATGCGGATACTCTTCAGGTTACAAGATTAACGAGTGGAATTGCTACAATTACTGGCGCTGACATTAGCAATCTTCATTCTAATAATCTATTTTCACAATCCGGAATCATTACAGATTTAAGTGGCACTCGATTAAATTATACTGGATTTGGCACAATTACAAATCTTTATAGTAATCTTGCATACGTTGATAATATTTCTTCCAATGTTGGATTTGCAACTGCCTTTACTGCTGAAAGATTAAACGTAACAGGAGTAAGCACTCTTGGTATTGCAACAGCAACAACTCTATATGTTTCTGGTGTTACCACAACAGGAAATCTTACAGTTAATTCAACTTCATTATTTCAAGGCGGAATACAAGCAAATTCAATCATTTTTGCAAATGGTGGAGTTCAAGGAAATCTTACAGGAAATGTAAATGGTAATATTAACTCTAGTGGAATCAGCACTCTTAATATTGTAAGAACTAATACTATTAATTCCAGCGGTGTTGTAACTGCCCCTACGTTTGTTGGTGACTTATTGGGTGTGGCAAATTATGCTCATGTAGCAGGATTCTCTACCTTCTCTGGATATGCCAATACTTCAGGATTCTCTACATTTTCCGGATATGCTGATTCTACTGGTGTATCAACTTTTAGTGGTTATGCTAATTTCTCCGGAGTATCTACATTCTCTGGATATGCTGATACATCTGGATTCTCTACATTCTCTGGATACTCTAATACTTCAGGATTCTCTACATTCTCTGGATATGCCGATTTTTCTGGAGTATCAACTTTCAGCGGTTATGCTAATTCTGCTGGTGTGTCCACATTCTCCGGATACTCTGATACATCTGGATTCTCTACATTCTCCGGATATTCAAACAATGCCGGTATAGCAACCTACGCTTGGACTGCCGGTGTAAGTACTTATTCCGGTGTTGCTGGGTATTCAACATTCTCCGGATACTCTGATACTTCAGGATTCTCTACATTCTCCGGATATGCCAATGCTTCTGGACTATCCACATTCTCCGGATACTCTGATACTTCAGGTTTCTCTACATTCTCTGGATATGCTAATGCTTCTGGTGTATCTACATTCAGTGGATATGCAAACAATGCTGGCATAGCAACTTATGCTTGGACTGCAGGGGTCTCAACTTACTCTGGGGTCGCTGGTGTATCAACAAGTGTAAATGGTGGAAATGCAAACGTATCTCAATTAGTTGTAACTGGAGTTTCTACTCTTGGATTTGCAACTATTTCATCATTATATGTTGCAGGATTTACTACCGTTGGGCAGGTACAAATTAATCCATCTGGAATTATAACTTCTTCAAATCCTGGTGTTACAACAGTCAAATATTATGGAGATGGATCTAATCTGATTGGTGTTAATGCATTCAATGTTATTAGTCAACCTTTATCTACTGCTCCAGTATATCCAACATTTGCATCTAATGTTGGTGTTACTTCCATTGGCATTTCTTCAACTCAAATTGCATATATTCCATCATCAAACTATTTTGGTATTGGTACAACCACTCCAGAATACAATTTGGAAATTGTAGGTAATGCTAGAGTTTCTGGTATTACTTCTATTACTAATCTCCAAATCTATGGAAATGTAAGTGCTGGAAATACGACAGGAAATGATGGGCAGTACTTAAGATCTACTGGTATTGGTGTTACTTGGGATTCATTCCCAACATTAAGAACAACAGGAATTACAACTGCAATTTATGGGCAGACAGTATTTAATTTTGCTTATAACGTTGGTTTCCTTGATGTCTATGTAAATGGTGTAAAGTTAACAAGTAGCGAATATATTGCTGTTAATGGGGCAAATGTTACTCTTGTTTCACCAACTTTTGCAAATGATATAGTTGAATTTGTTTCATATAACACATTAAGTACTGGGTCTGGTAGCGGAGGTGGGGGATCTATATCTTTAGATAGTTTAACTGATGTAATAATTACAAATCCTCAATCTGGAGAACTCTTGGGATTTGATGGTACTTACTGGATTAATGATTATACATTTACAACTACAACAGCAACCGTATCACAAGTACCTATTCATACAATTTCTTCAACAGATTATCGTTCCATCGAATATATGATTCAGGTTACAAATGGTATCAATTATCATTTAACAAAAGTCTTGGTTCTTCATAATGGAACTACCGCATATAATACAGAGTATGGAACCATCTCAACTGGACCGGTACTTGCCACCTTTGATACTGATATAGTTGGCGGAGCAATTAGACTTCTTGCAACACCATATAGTTCTTCAACAATGACTTATAAGATTAAGTTTACTGCGATTAAGGCATAATAAATACTTAAAACCCAACGGGGGAAAGTGAACCTGTGGCGAATCAAAATTTTAAAGTCAAAAACGGACTTGAAGTAGGAACTGGTGTAACGATAAGTGCAGGTATTATAACTGCAATAAGTTTTATTGGGAATGCTAGTAATGCCATATATGCGATCACTGCAGGAGTAAGCACTTACTCTGGAATATCTGGTGTCTCTACTTTTTCTGAATATTCCAATACTTCAGGAGTGTCTACATTCTCTAATTATTCCGACACGTCGGGAGTGTCTACATTCTCTGGATATTCTAATACTTCAGGAGTGTCTACATTCTCTGGATATTCTAATACTTCAGGAGTATCTACTTTTAGTACATATTCCAATACTTCAGGAGTATCTACTTACGCATCTAGTGCTGGTATTGCAACCACGACAACCAACATACCAAACTTAACTGGTGACGTTATTTCTAATGGAACAGCAACATCTATTGCTTCTGGAGTAATTATTAACTCAGATATTAGTGCTTCTGCTTCTATAGAAGTTTCTAAACTTTCTGCATCAACCATATCTGGCGTTACTCTAGGAAATAATTTAAATACCCTCACTTTAAATACTTCTGGGACTGGGTTAAGTGGTTCTACAACTTATAACGGATCTGGTTCTACCACATTTACAGTAACATCTAATGCCACTTCGGCAAATACAGGTTCTACAATAGTTTCTAGAGATTCATCAGGAAACTTTAGTGCAGGTACTGTTACAGCAACAGGTGGAACATTTACTGGGCAAATTCAATCTACACAAGCAAACTCCACATCAACTGGTGGGGGACAAATTTATTTAAATGGTTCTACTGGAAACAGAATTGATTTTAACAGTAATGGTGTTGCTGCACCAACATTCACAACAAGAAGTGCTGGTACCAAAATTGTTCTTTATCCACAACTTGATGCATCTAATGCAGATTATGCATTTGGTATAGAATCTTCTACATTATGGTCTTCTGTTCCAACTACAAGTCAGCAATTTAAGTGGTATGCAGGAACTACTAATGTTGCAACTCTAACTGGTGCTGGAAATTTATCTGTAACTGGAACAGTCTCAGGAACTAATATAACATCTGCGGGAAATGTCAGCGGTAATGCTGCTACTGCTACAAATATTTCAAATACAGGAACAGTCACTCTTGCATCTGCTACAGAAGCAAACTCAATTTATATTACACAACCATCATATACTACAGACCAACCAGTTAAACTATTAAATTTTGATTGGTATAGTAATCTATGGTCTTTGGGAAATATTAGAAGTGGTGCTACGCCATCTAGTGGATTTGGTGTTTACTATACAGCATCTGGAGGTTCAAGATCTGAAATATCAAGATTTACTACAAGTGGATTATCCGTAACAGGATCAATTAGTGCCACTACTGTAAATGATAGTAGTGGAAATGTTCGTGCAGTTCCACAAAACTCTCAAACATCAGCATATATTCTTGCAGCATCAGATGTTGGAAAGCATATATCAATTACTACTGGTGGTGTCACAGTTAACTCTGGAATATTCAGTGCAGGTGATGCTATATCAATATACAATAATTCGGGAAGTAACCAAACAATTACTCAAGGTGGTTCAGTAACAATGTATTTGGCAGGAACTGCAACAACCGGAAATAGAACTCTAGCACAAAGAGGTGTTGCTACGGTTCTTTGTGTGGGAACTAATACTTTTGTAATATCTGGAGCGGGGTTAACTTGATATGGCAATTCTTCAAATGTTCTTTGCAGTTAGCAAAGAAACTTATTGGATATCTATACTATCCTCTCCCTCTAATAATATTGCTGCTGGTGTTTTTGATATTTCTGTAGATTCTTCTGGAAATTTTTACGGATGCATTAGTACTGGATACACACCAGCAAATCTTTTTGTATTTAAATACAATAAAACTGGAGTTCTTCAATGGCAAAGATCATTAACTGGGATAGATTGTTATGGATATTCTGTTGATGTAGATTCATCTGGAAATGTTTATGTTTGTGGGCAAATAACTTCTGGATCTGGTGATTTGCTAGTTGCAAAATATGACACTAATGGAAATCTCCAGTGGCAAAGAAGTTTAGGAGGATCAAATGTCGAGTTAGCCAATCGACTTGTTGTTGATTCTTCTGGAAATATCTATATTGCTTCATATACACAATCACAGGGGGCTGGAAGTAGAGATTTATTAATTGTAAAATACGATACAAATGGAAGTTTACAGTGGCAAAGAGTTTTAGGTGTATCAACTTCAGATGATGCACTTGATATTTCAATAGATTCTTCTGGAAATTCTTACGTTGTAGGACTTATTGGTAGTAGTTATGGTGTGGTTGCAAAATATGATACTAATGGAAATCTACAATGGCAAAGATCATTAACTGGTAATTTGGCAGCATTTCGGGGAATTGCTACAGATAGTTCTGGCAATTCATATTGTTCTGGAAGTGTATATTTAGGGTCAAATTCTGAACTTTTTATTGTAAAATATGATACTAACGGAAATCTTCAATGGCAAAAATCTTTAGGATCTAGTGGATCAACATTTGAAAGTGCGTATAATATTTGTTTAGATAATTTTGGATATGTTTATGTCGTTGGGGCAACTAATGCTTTTGGAACTATTGATACTATAGTTTTAAAGTATGATACTGACGGAAATCTTCAATGGCAAAGAAGTTTTGGTGGAGCATTAATTATTGAGGATGGATATGGAATTGACGTTGATAGTAATGGTAATCTATACTTTGCTGGTGTAACTTTTGATCAAAATGCACCTACTATTGAACGGAAGATATTTATTGTAAGAGTTCCTGGAGATGGATCTAAAACTGGAACATATGGAGATTATAGCTATTCAATATCTAATTTAATCGCTGGAACTACTTCATTAACAAGTTCAGCATCTTCATTGACAAGTTCTACATCTACATTAACAGGTTCTACACCAACATTAACAAATTCCACACCATCACTAACTTCTACAACTATACAAATTCCTTAATTGAGTGACAATTTCGCAACTCTAATAAATAACTACAAAGTTTAATATCTGATGGCAAATAACAGGGAGCTATCGCAACTAGGGTCGTTTACGATAGTTAACGATATCAATGGAAACATTGGTATTGCAACTACGACAGCTCCCTCTGTAGGTATTGGAACCACAAATCCCCAAGCAAAACTTCACGTAGTTTCCGATGCAATCATTGGTGAACTAAAGATTACAAGCGCAGGAATTGTAACTGCAAATAATCCTGGAGTAACAACTGTCAAATATTATGGTGATGGATCAAATCTAATTGGTGTTAATGCATTTAACGTTGTTGGGCAACCATTAATTTCCAATCCAGTTTATCCAACATTTGCATCAAATATTGGTGTAACTTCTGTAGGAATTGCAAGTACACAAATTGCTTATATACCAAACTTTGGTTTTCTGGGTATTGGAACAACTGGACCAACTCAAAGATTAGATGTCTTTGGTAACTTAAGAGTTCGTGGTGGAATTTATGATTCCACTAATAGTGCTGGAAACTCTGGGTTCGTTTTAACATCAAACGGTGCAGACATTGTTTGGTCAAGTGCAGGTGGAATTGGAATTGTAACCAATGCTGCAGGATTGAACGGTCAGTTACAATTTAATAGTGTTGGTATATTTTCCGGAACAAATGAAGTTTGGTATGATGTAACAAGTGGAAATCTTGGTATTAATACTCAATACCCAAGATCTGATTTTGATGTTGTTGGTGATACAGAACTTGAAAGAGTTAGAATTACTGGTGTTACCACAATTGGTCAGGTTCAGATTACAACATCTGGTATTGTAACTTCCGCAAATCCTGGAGTTACAACCGTTGTCTATTATGGTGATGGATCTAATCTTTTTGGTGTAAGTGCTTTTGCAGTTATAAATCAACCGATTGCAACTGACATTGTATTCCCAACTTTAGCAAATAATACCGGGGTAAGTTCGGTTGGTATTGCAACCACTGGAACAAATAGTTTTGTATTTCAACCATTGACCGGAAACATTGGTTTGGGAAGCACTCAACCTGCTTATAAGGTAGATGCTGTTGGAGATATAAATATTACAGGAGATTATAAAGTTAATGGTCGTAGCGTTTTGGATGACGCTCTGATTTATTCAATTGTATTCGGGTAGTATAAATGGCAAATACGTTTAGATTAGCAACTAAAGCAAACGTTGGAGTTACTAGTGTTGGCATTTATACTGCACCATCAAATGCAACTTCAACAATTATTGGAATTACATTAGCAAACATTAGTGGGTCTGGAATTAATGTAACTGTAGGAATTGCCAGAACCTTTGCAGACGATGTAAGTATATTGAGAAATGTACCGATTCCTCAAGGATCGACTCTTGAGGTTATGCAGGGAAATAAAATTGTATTAGAACCAAGTGATACACTCACTGCAAAAAGTGATGTAACCGCAAGTCTTGATGTAGCAGTCACTTTATTGGAGATGACTTGATATGTCACTTACCAAAGTTAGTGGTGATGTAATCCAAGGTACTATTAATCTTGGTATAGTTACAGCAACAAGAATTGATGGTAATGTTAATGGTGATGTAAATTCTACTGGGGTTTCGACATTCACCAAAGATGTTTTAATTAATGGACTTACGGTAGGTAGTGGAGCAGTTACTGGAGGACCTCCAGGTAGAATAGAAAATACTGCTTTTGGTTACGGTGTTCTTGGTTTTAACCAACTTGGCGAATTGAATGTTGGTGTTGGATACTTGGCGATGAGATCAAATGAAGATGGCAATGGAAATATTGCTATTGGTGCAAATTCACTACTTAATAATGTAAATGGGGATAATAATACATCTATTGGATATTTTGCATTACGTAATGATATTGAAATTTATGAAAGTGTTGCCGTAGGTGCATATGCATTATATAACTCCACTTATTCTACTTGGGATACTGCAGTTGGAACCAGGTCTCTTTATAATCAAATAAATTCTGGGTATGAAAATACTTCTTTTGGATCTCATTCTGGTTTTAATATCAAAACTGGAAGATATAATCTTCACTTAGGTTCTTTTACTGGATTATCTACAACAGCATCTAGAAGAATTATAATTGGTACTGGAGAGGGTGACCAAAATTACTTTGATGCACCAGACACCAAAAAAGATACTCAATTTGCTATAGGTGTAAGAATAGATTCTAACCCATCAAAGTATTGGTTAGTTGGTGATGAGAACTTTAATATTGGTATAGGAACAACAAATCCAGGAGCAAAATTACAAGTATCAGGTGGTCAAATTTTATTAGATAATAATACAAATTCTTCAGGAAATAGTTATATTGGTTTTGGTACTAATAATATTACAAGAATAGTAGGAAGAGATGGTAATACTTCACCTGCATTTTTAACTTTTAATATAGGTACTATTGGAGAATCTGCAAGATTTGATAGTGTTGGTAATCTGGGTATAGGAACAACAAATCCGCAAACAAAACTTCAAGTTGGAGCAGCGACTTCCCAATCAGTCTTTATTACTTCTACTGGTAATGTAGGACTTGCTTCAACAAACCCAAGAGTGTCTCTGGATGCCTCACAAGAAACCGATGCGATTGCACTACCACAAGGCACCACAGCACAAAGACCTTCTGGAAATGCGCCATATATAAGATACAACACAACCAACAGTGCTTTGGAGTTTTATAACGGCACTGATTGGGTAGAGATTATCAGCGATTATTTTCCAACTGGTTCAGTTATTTTAGGTTGAGGTAAGATATAATGGCAAACGAATATTTACAGAGGACTCCTACAAGCACTGGTAACCGTAGAGTTTTTACTTGGAGTGGGTGGATAAAAATTAATTCTATAAGTAGTACTATAAGATTATTTAATTCAAGTCCAACAAAAGATAACTTAACTGATTTAAGAATTAATACAGCAGGTTCAATAGATTTTTTTGATAGACAAGGTAGTGATGCATCTACTGAACAAGTTAGGTGGATTCCATTATTAAGAGATTTTGGTTCTTGGTATCATATTTTAATTAATGCTGATACTACGCAAATTGATGCTGCGAATAGAGTTAGATGTTTTGTGAATGGTGTAGAATTATCAAGAGACGCTGCAGCAACTCTCCTTAATAACTCTGTTTCTGTTGATACTCCTCCAAGAAATCAAGAATTTCATAGATTAAATGGTTCTGGAAATATCCATTATATTGGAGCAAATTTAGACAATTCTTTAGAAGCATTAAACAAAAATGAATTTACAGATGTTTTCTTCATAGACGGTCAAGCACTCACACCAGATGTGTTTGGTTTCTATAAGCAAGGAAAAGGTTATATCTCTGCTGGTTCTACACAGGCAACTGATTTCCGTCCAGGTCAGTGGGTTCCAAAAACACCAAGAGTCATCAAGACTGAAATCAACCGCAGAGGTGGTTTTGGAGTCAATGGTTTCTATCTACCAATGAATGATAGTAGAAACTTTGGTGCTGACTTTCACGGTGAACCTAACAGCATTATTACTTTAAATGAGCAACTACCACAACCAAGAGTCGGTGTTGCAACAACTGCTTCTGTTGGTTTAGGTTATACTGATGTTTTAAGAGCAGACCCTTATGCTGCGAACTTGGTGCTTGCAATTCCTGGTGTTTCTACAACTTCTAATCCAAATTTAATTAGTAATGGAAATTTTTCAACAGGTGATTTTACAAGTTGGTCTATTAATGGGACGACAACTCCAACTATATCATCTGGTGGTGCATTATTGACAACTGGTGTATTGGATGGTGCTATTTGGCAGAGTGTGTCTTCTGCAAATACCAAATGGATTATTAGATGGACAATTACCACGAATAGTGGTGGTTTTTTTGGATTGCTGTTAAATAACAATGGTCCAAATGGTAGTGGCGGATCTCTTGTTTTAGATAATATTACAACTTCCGGTTCATATTACTATAATGGTACTATTACAGCAGTAGAGTTTAGGCACAGAGGTTCTAGTTCTGGTATTATTGATAATATAGAACTTGTAGCAATGCAAACTTCTATAAAAGATTACTCTGCTGATATTAAAGGTAGTGGAACTAATAAGACTCTTACGTCAAATGCCACTGCTGGTATTGATGATAGAATTCCGTCATATTATGGAAGTTCCTTGAGTTTTGATGGTAATGGAGATTATTTAAGAACTTCTAGCAACATCAGTGATTTTCAATTTGGAACTGGTGATTTTACTATTGAAACTTGGTTATGGAAATCTGCTAATGGAACAAATAATTATGATGGAGTTGCAACTCTTGGAGCAAATGGTAGTGCAAATGATGGATGGTTTTTAGAAGTATCATCAACTAGAGGATATTTGTTTTGTTCAGCAGGTGGTATCCTCCTTCAATATAATGTAACTCCAAATACAAGTCAATGGAATCATTTAGCAGTGTGTAGAAAAAGTGGAACAACCACAATGTACTTAAATGGCGTTGCTGTTGCAGTTACTACAAGTACGTACACAGTTCCGGCGACAGCAACTACTCTTGACATTGGTGGATATGCTGTTGGTACTGGAAATTACTGGTTTAATGGTTATATACAAGACCTTCGTGTATACAAAGGTGTAGCAAAATACACGGGTGGTTTTGATGTACCGAGACCTTATACACCAGTAGGTATTGCGACTTGGAGAGCAGTTGCTGATACGACTGCGAATAACTTTGCGACTTTGAATCCATTAGATAAACGAAGCACAGGTTTATCTTTATCAACTGGAAATTTATATCTTTCTGGTGGAGTTTCGAATGAATGGAGTACGATTAAAGGAAATGTGGGAGTATCTACAGGAAAATGGTATTGGGAAATTTCAAATATCTATAGAACTGGCAGTGGATCTAATTCCTTTGGAGCAGTAGAACAATCTCATAGAGTTGAAGGTGATATTTATATAGGAAAACCTGGATTTGGTTCTGGATATTCTTATGGTGATGGTGTTGTTCTGACTACTAGTGATGTAATTGGAATTGCTTTAGATATGAATAATGGAGTGTTGACTTGGTATAAAAATGGAACACAAGTTCAAACCCAAAGTGGAATAACTAGTTCTTGGATGCCTGCAATTTCACAGGCACAAACTAACCCATACTGCACTATAAACTTCGGTCAAAATCCAACATTCTCTGGAAACACCACAACAGGAACCTTCACAGACTCAAACGGCAAAGGACTCTTCAAGTATCAACCACCTTCTGGTTTCCTAGCATTATGTGAGGATAATCTACCCACACCAGCAATTTCAGATCCTGGTAAGTATTTTAAGACTGTGCTTTATACTGGTGATGGTAATAATGCTAGAAGTATTGTCGGTATTGGATTTACTCCTGATTTAGTCTGGATTAAAGATAGAAGTGTTGCATATAATCACATTTTAATTGATAGTGTTAGGGGAGCAACTTATAATTTACATTCTAATAACACAAATACAGAAGCAACTGCTACATCTGATGGTGTTACATATGGAACTGTAACATCATTTGGAGATAATTCTATATCTTTATCTAAGGGTTCTACTGGTGCTTGGACCAACAATAATGGAGAAAATTATGTTGCCTGGTGTTGGAGAGCAGGAGCAGGCACCACATCCACAAACACAAATGGTTCAATAACATCTGTGGTCTCTGTAAATCAGGACGCTGGGTTTAGTATTGTAAGTGGATTGAGTGGTGGAAGTGGAGCTTCATCCTATGATAGTTATGGGCATGGATTAGGAAAAACTCCAAGTTTTATCATTGTAAAAAATAGAGATTTAGTTGACTACATGTATGTTTATCATAAATCTATATCTGCTGGTGCTTATTTAATTTTAGGAACAACAAACGCAGCTGCGAGCGCAGGAAGTAGTATTTGGGGGACTTCTTTTGGTCCAAATTCAACAACATTAACAGTTAGACAAGCATCTTTTAGCTCTGCTGCGAATCAAAAATTAATATTTTACTGTTGGGCAGAAATTGAAGGTTTCAGTAAGTTTGGAAGTTATGTGGGTAATGGAAGTGCTGACGGTCCCTTTGTGTATTGTGGATTTAAACCAGCATGGGTGATGATTAAAAGAACCGATGGTGGTTCTGAAAATTGGATTATGTTCGATAATAGTAGAAAGTCTGTTAACGATGGAGATCAAAGAGCATTATTTGCAAATATAACTGATATTGAAGGTACTGGTTGGCCAATAGATTTTCTTTCCAATGGATTTAAAAATAGATATACTGGTTCAACTAACCAATCTGGAGCAACTTATATTTTTGCTGCTTGGGCGGAATCTCCGTTTTCTTATAGTAATAGTAAGTAACTAAATATTAACGCCTGGATTTGACTGCAATCGTTTCAGGTTTGGAGAGTAGAAATACTCTCCTTTATATTATAAATACTTATGCAGTCAAATCACAGAGTAGAAATGAATTATTTAAAGGTTTATTGTAACCTTATAAGAGAAGCAGAACGTAGAGATGCTCCAGAAGGTTATACAGAAAAACACCACATATTTCCCGTAAGCATTTATGGAAATAATAATAAAGTTGTAGTGCTTACTGCAAGAGAACATTATATTGCCCACGCTTTATTAGAAAAGATTTTTATTAAGCGTTATGGTGAAAATGATAGAAGAAGTATTAAAATGATTCACGCTTTTTATTGTATGAATAGTGCTAATAAGAAAAAATATTATAATTCTTACTTATATGAAAGTTCAAAAGATAATCTTATAAAAATAATGAAAAATAGAAAACCTGTAGATAATGTCGGTAAGTGGAATATTGGAAAGATAAGAAGTGAAGAAACCAAAGAAAAAATAAGACAAAAAAGAATGCAACAAGTTTTTACGGAGGAAATGAATCAAAAAAGAAAAGACACTATCAAAAAATTATGCTGGTTACATCATCCAATAACAAAAAAGAATTGTAGGATTTTGCCGGAAAAAATTCAAGATAAACTTAATGAAGGATATGTGATGGGAAGATATTATGTTCCATCTGAAAAGGCAAGGCGAAAGTTAAGTGAAAAGACAACTTTACAATGGAAAAATAATCCTCCAAGAAAAAGAAACTAAATAATAAAAAGTATCCAAAATAAGAAGTGTATTTAGGAAATCTTCCAGTTAATGGCGATAGTAATAATTCTTTCAAGATACTTGACGACATTTCGTCATACACTCTGACGTTTGATGGTAGTGATTCAAGTATCATTTCACTGGTCAATGATACAATCACGCTCAACAATCACCGATTCATTACAGGACAAAGAGTTACTTACAGCACCACTGGAACTGCAATTGGTAACTTAATTTCTGGTAATGTTTATTATATTATCAAGTATGACCAGAATAGTATTCAACTTGCATTAAGTTATGTTAATGCAATAAACGGCACATTCATTCAAATCACTGGACCAGGAACTGGAACAAATCATACGTTTAACGTTGCTTTTGATGGAATTAATACAAGATTCAAAGCAACTTATGATAATGGCACCAAAGCAGAAATTACAAGAGCAGCACAACTTCAACTTTCTGTTAATGGTGTTATTCAGCAACCAAATGATACATCAACTCCAGCAAATGGATTTGGATTTGATTTAGATTCTGTCATTGTATTTTCAACACCACCAGCAGTTACTGATATCTTCTGGGGAAATTTAGTTGCAAATAATTTCCCAACTTTTGATATTGCAGATAACACTGTTGATAGTTTCACTGGTGATAATGTAACAACTGACTTTACGCTTTCCAAGACACCAGCAAACAATCAGAATGTTTTAGTTGCATTAGATGGTGTTGTTCAGTATCCTTCAGATGCTTCTGTAACAAGAGCATATACTGTAAATGAAAATGTTATTAGTTTTATATCACCACCTGGAAGTGGAGTTGAAATTCAGGTAAGACACATTGGTTTTGCTGGTGCAACTTCAAGTAATGTCACTGGTTTTTATGGGCGCACTGGAAATGTAGGACTTACAACTGCTGATAGTGTTGTTGTAGGTTCTATTACAGTTGGACCTGGTGGCATCAATACAACTGGTGTTGCCGTTTCAATGGGCAATGTGATGGCAGGAATCATCACAGCATCCAAGTTTGTTGGTGATGGTTCTCTGTTGACTGGTGTTGTGTCTTCCAAGTGGAGAGCAAACACTGCTGGTATTACAACCGAAAGTTCTGTTGGTGTCAATACAACAAGTGTTGATGTATCAGGACTCACTGGTATTGGCAACTCATTTAATGGTCTTTATGTTTCAAATGGTATGCTTATCTATGATAATGCCTTGAATGGAAATCATTACATTGGAACTAACTTTAATGGTTTGATGGCAGGTCCAGTATCTATTAATGGAACTTTGACAATTGATGGCAACTTCGTTGTAATCTGATAAATAGGAGAATGGGAGCAAGATAAAATGACGATTATTACCCCAACAGGTATTATTGGTATTAATAGCATTACTTCAAGTGGAAGTACTTTAGTATTTCAATCTGCAAGTGGTACGTCTCCTGTTGTAACCGGACTGGATAATATTAGTTCTGCAGGCGTCATTACTGCTACCAGATTTGTTGGAAATCTAACTGGTAATGTGAATAGTAGTGGCGTTTCTACTTTTACAAGTGGTCCTGTTATAATAGGAAGTGGAACAAGCACAGGAACAGCAAGTCAGACTTTACAGGTGACTGGTGGTGCTTATGTAAGTGGTAATTTGGGTATAGGGATAACAAATCCAAATTATAAAATGTTAATATATGGGACAAATAACTCAAATGAAATTAGACAATCCGATGGCACTGTCGTAAGTCAATGGTATCAAGATTTTAATGGTATTGGATATTTTGGTACAGTTAGCAATCATCCTCAAGTATTCAGAACTGGTGGTATTGATAGAGTAAGAGTCGATGCTTCTGGTAGATTGGGTGTAGGAACTGAATATTCACCTTCTGCAAGAGTTGATGTATCACTTGATGGATTTGTTGCAAATACACTTTCCCAAGTCAGATCTAATAGTTGGGGTGCTAATGGAATAATTAATTTATATAATGCGAAAGGTGGGACAACAGGAAATGAAGTACTATTACTTGGTAGTCAAGCAGGTGGACTTGGACAACTTGCTTCTGGAATTGGATTTGGTAGAGAAAATGATGGAAACTGGGGAACTTATTTAAGTTTTAAAACTCATAGCACTTCAACTTCTATTATTGATGAATTATATGAACGAGTAAGAATTGATTCTTCTGGAAATCTTGGTGTAGGCACTGCAAATCCAACATCAAAACTTCACGTTGTAGATGGTAATATTACCGCCGGTGATGTTACTTTAGGACAAACGCACATTGATATTATGAAAATGTGGCGCACTGCAGATATTCAGGGATATAAATCTGATTATGGTGATGGTGGGTCAGTATCTTATACGTGGGATAATGGAACTGTAAGAATTGACACTTCTGTTGGGAGTCATAATTGGGATGTTGGAAAAGTAAGACTGCCAGCAGGCGTATATCAAATATATTTGCAGTATAGACCATCTCCAACTCAACACGGATGGAATGTCTATGGGACAAATTCAAATGCACATAGAATTAGATTACAGAGTGATGCCGGATACGGATCTTATACTGAATTTTTGGTCGTCGCCGCCCAACTAAATAAAGACGTGGGATATTCAAGACTTTTTACTTCTGGAACGTATCAAGTTACAACAGAAACTACCTATCGGATAGGAATGCAAACAGACCCCTATACTACTGGGGGATATAAATGTTTTGTCGAAGCAGCATATTTAATTAAATTAAGATGATGGAAGAAGATTATCAGTTATTAAACGAACAAAATGTAGATCCTAATTTAGTTATTCTTTTCGAATGTAGGAAAAAGAGGGAAAGAGAATATCCTCCTTTAGTTGAGTTTGTAGATGCTTATTATTGGCATTTAAAAGGTGATGATACAAAAATGAATGAATACATTTTAAAATGTGATGAGGTCAAAGATAAGTATCCTAAACCTCAATAAATACCTAAAAAACTATAATGGCATCAGAAATTCGTGTAAATACAATAACAGATAGAAGTGGAATCAATACTATAACATTTGCTAGTAGTGGTTTTGCTTTTTCTGGTGTTACAACTGTTGGTATCTTAAGTGCCACTGGAAACTCTCTGTTTTCTGCAAATTTAAATGTTACTGGGACTGTTAATGGTAATGTAAATTCAACAGGTGTATCTACATTTACTAACGGACCTGTTTTAATTGGTTCAGGAACTTCTACTGGAACTGCATCACAAAGACTTCAGATTACTGGTGGTGCTTATGTTTCTAGTTCTGTCGGAATTGGTATGACAAACCCAACAGCAAGACTTGTTGTTGATGGTGGCGGATTATCAAGTATCGCTCTTCGTGATGATAGTATTGAAAATCATAAATTTGATAGTGATACTGCTAATATTTCAATCAATTATACTGGATATCTCGGTGGAACTACAAGATTTCGTGATTTTTATGTTTATAATGGCAAATATGCACCACTTTTAAGAGCAGTAGGAAGCACTGGAAGTATTCTAATTGGATCAACATCAGAAACAGGAACCGCATCACAGAAACTTCAAGTTACTGGTGGTGCTTATGTAAGTGGTAGTCTTGGAATAGGAACTGCAGTTCCAAGTACAACTTTACAAATAAGAGGAGATGGTGGTGGAGGTTCTGGAACACCTGGAAACTATCGTGGTCTTATTAGAATAGATAATACTAGAGCAGATCCATGGGCTGGAATATCATTCCCAGATAGTGTTTCTGCTGCAGATTCTCAAAGTAATAACTACTATTTTATTGGCAGAGGTCCATCATTATCCGATAGAGTTTTAAGCGTCCACCTTCCAACTGCGACTGATTACGGAAGCGGATCTCAACCAATTTTTGGAGTTTTTAGTACAGGATCGGATAAATTATTTCATATTCAAGCTTCAACTGGTAATTGTTATTTAAAAGGTAGTCTTTCTGTCACTGGTAATACCACATCAAATAGATTTACTCTTCCTTATGGTTCTGTAACAACATATAAAACTAATAATCCAGCATCAAATGTTTTCATAGAAGGATCTCCAAATACAACTGATTGGTGGTTATTCAGAGATCCTGCAGATACTCTTTCAAACTGGGGAATTTATCATAGAAATATTGATAGTGTTCTTTCAGAATCTGGTGAATACTCTATTCCAGGAAATAGTATTTCTTTTGTTGGTGGAGGTACAAACAGTCCTGGAGTAACAATTGATCTTGCATTCGGAGACTTGCAAGTTAAAAGAAATATAAAAATTGGTAATAATAATATTATCCAATGGGTAGAAGTTACACCAGGTGTCACAGAATGGTCCTGGTCTGCACAAGTTACTTCACAAGCAATTACTCTAAATCCCTCCACAATACCATCAACTGCTCGTTATGTTCTTGCAGACGTTTTTGTAACTGCTAGTACAGCAGATCATTTAAATGTTGTATTGGGTCGTTCTTCACTTACAAGTGAAAAAAACTGGGTGGATGTTAGAGGACAACAACCATCCTCTCAGTTTGGCACATTAACTCGTCAGGCAGTAACTTTAACTTACCATGGTGATTCTGATAATTATTCCCCAAATTATGGCGAATGGTATTCAAGTCAACCTATTCCATGTAGTGGAAGGACTATCTATTTCAATAATAATGGATATTCTGGAGGTAGTGGTTGGGTATATGTTATTGTAAGATCATACTCTCTATGATAAATACCTAAAAAACCATAATGTCATTTACCAAGATTGCTGCCGCTGGAATTTCAAGTACTGGAATAATTACACTAGAAAACATTTCAGTTTCTGGTGTTACAACTTCTTCTGGCGGTTTTGTAGGCAATCTAACTGGCAATGCGACAGGGTTAAGTGGAACTCCCAACATTACTGTCGGTTCTATCACTGCTGTGAGTGCATCTTTTAGTGGCAATATTAGTGTTGCTGGAACAGTTACTTATGAGGATGTAACAAACGTCGATTCTGTTGGTGTTATTACGGCAAGGAGTGGTATTGTAGTTTCTTCTGGCAGCACAGCAGCGCCATCCATAAGTCCTCAGGGCGATAGTAACACTGGTATATCATTTCCATCACCAGATACCGTAGCGATTGTTGAAGGTGGTGCAGAAGTTCTTAGAGTTAATTCAAGCGGTTTTGTTGGTGTGGGAACTGTAACTCCATCATCAACAATGGACGTTTATGGTCAACAAGCAAATACAGGATCAACCAGTGCCGTAAGTCCTACAGGAACTTTAAGACTGGCATTTGACGGTGCATCTGCTGGAGGATCCTATGGATCAAGTTTAGTTTTCTCTCAAAGATGGTTTAGTGGAACAAATGCTCAAACTGCGGTTGGACAAATTGCAGGCGTTAAGATTGCAGGAGAGGGTAATTTTGGTGGAGGTCTTGCACTCTTTACAAGTAATGGATCCTCAAACAATTTGTTAGAAAGAATCAGGATTGATAGTTCTGGTAATCTTGGTATAGGAACTAATAATCCAGTAGTTTTACTTGACGTATTTAAAACATCTTATCCAGAATTAAATGTAAGAACAGGAACAATCACTGGAACCTATGGTATTGACACTGCTACAAATACTTTAGTTGTAGGATCAACTACAACTCATCCTCTTTCAATTCGCACAAATGGTACAGAAAGAATAAATTTAGCAAGTACTGGAAATTCAACTTTTTACACTAATAGCACTTTTGATGCTTCAAATTATTTCTACTTACAAAATAATACAAACTCTTATGGAAGAATTGGTCTAGTCATTAGAGGAAAAACTTTTAATGGTGCAAATACTCCAAGTGCTAATGATTCGTGGAGTTTATCTAGTGGTAGAAGTACTGTTAGATTTGAAGCATACTTGACTGGAGATACAGATTATGATCCAAAATTTTCTATACAACATTTGTTGGCAGCATCAACAAATGCTGCTATTGGAGATTTAGGATTCTTAGCAAAAGGATATTCGAGTTCTACACCCGCAATGGTTCTTACTGCTGGCGGCAATTTTGGTATTGGAATTGCCAGTCCTTCTCAAAAGTTGTCAATTTCTTCTGCTGGTGCAGTAAGAAATGAAATAATTTGTACAGATAATAATGCCGGTGGTGCTGGTGTATATTTAAGAACTTTAAATAGTGGCACACAAGTTTCAAATGCCACTTTAAGAACAACAAATAATGGAACTTTTGAAGTATATACTGGTACTTCTTCGGAGACAATAAAATTATCAATCGATACATCTGGAAATCTAATAACACCAGATAATATTGGTGGTGGATTAAGCATTGGATATAAGAAAGTAGTAACAATTACTGGCAATTTTACTGCAAATACTTGGTACAATACTGGAATAGATAGAACAACTGATACTGGAATTTACCTACTTAATGCTTGGGTTGATACTTATGCTACTGGACAATCGTATCAAGAAACTTATATTGGTTGGTTCGTTATAGCTAATAGGGCTACTAATTCTAGTGTCGCTGACGTTATAACATTGCACAGAAATGGACACGCACCTAACGGGGAAGTATTGCAGTTTAGAACTTTAAGAACTCCCAGTAGTATTGATGGTAGGACTTATCTCCAGTGGTTATCTAATGTGAATCTTAATTTAGATGGATCTGGTGGTAGAAATATTCAAGTTGCTATACATAGATTAGCAACAGCATTTAATAATTGATTATGAATAATCCAAAAACACAAGAAGAACTAATAGAAGAGTTTAAACAAAAATTTATCAACGAAGTCAGGCAAGAAAGAAACAAAAGACTTGCAGAAACTGACTATATTCATATGCCTGATGTAAACATATCAGAGGAATATAAAACTGCTATGAATACTTATCGTCAACAACTTCGTGATATTCCTACTATTACTGAAGAATGGTTGGTTGATAAGGACTTATATTCAGTTAGTGTCTGGGGAGTACCTTGGCCAGAGAAACCAAACTAAATACCTAAAAAACCATAATGACACTTGATCGTTTAACGCAAATTACTTCAGTTGGTATTGCTAGTGGAATTACTCTAACGGGAGTTACTAGTACTACTACATTATCTGCTACAACAATATTGGCGGCAAGTGCTACTGTTGGTTCTGCGGTTACGATTAATACAAGTGGTATTAATGCGGGTATTATAACTGCTACTAGTTTTAGTGGAAACGTTACTGGTAACTTGATTGGAAATGTTAATGCTGCTGGACTCTCTACATTTTCTGGTGGTATTAATGCGGGTATTATAACTGCTACTGGATTTGTTGGAGATATAACCGGTAATGTGAATTGTAGTGGTGTCTCTACATTCACTAACGGACCTGTTCTGATTGGTTCTGGGTCTTCTACTGGAACCACATCACAACCACTTCAAGTTACTGGTGGTGCTTATGTAAGTGGTTCTTTTGGTATAGGAATTACAAATCCACAAACTGCATTGCATCTTGGTGGTGGTGGAAATATAAGATTAAACAGAAGTGATAACTCAAGATCATCCATAATTTTTCATAATAATGATGGATTTAACATCAATGCCAATACTGTCGGTGATGATGTAATTATTAATGCTGGTAATGTTTCTGGAAGAATTTTACTACAAAATAATTCTTCATCATCACTAATCGCTCAAAGTGGAACTGTTTTAATTGGTTCAGCATCTTCAACAGGAACCGCATCACAGAGACTTCAAGTTACTGGTGGTGCTTATATAAGTGGCAATCTTGGATTAGGAATATCGAGTCCGAGCGCAAAATTATCTGTTGATGGTTTTGTATCAATTAATTCTAATACTGTAGATCCGAATTGGAATTCTCAAATTTTAATTACTGGCAATTCTACATATACACCAAAATTAGTGTTATCATCTAATAATGGTTATAGATGGAGTATTAGAAATGATGACCCAACATCTAATGGTGAGTTAAAGTTTAGATATGAAGAGGGTAGTTTAGATGCACTGACAATTACAAGAACTGGTAATATTGGTATAGGGACAGCAAGTCCTGCAAAAAAATTACACCTTCAAACAAGTTTTGTTAGTGGAGCAGCAAGAGGGGGAGGATTTACTCAAACTTTATTTGAAAGTAATAATTCTGGTACAAGTTATTGGGAGTTTCAAGCAAACTCATCTTCAGCGAATGATATTCTATTTTCTAAAAGTAGTACTGGTTCTTATGGCATTATTGGATACGATCACTCTACCGATTCTTTAAGATTTTTTGCAAATAGCACGGAAAGAATTAGAGTTGGTGCTGCCGGAACTGTAACTCTTAGTGCAACTGGTGGCGCTACGATTAATGGATATAATGCTGATAATAATCAACTAGAGATAGCAAAACTTTCTAGAATGGGATATGCAACAAATTATACAAATTTGTTGATTGGAAAGCATTTACCAAACTCAACATCATATACCTATCAATCATTATCATTAAATTATGATCCAAGCACAAATGCCAGTGGTAATTTTGCTGGATATGGTAATGAAATTTTTGTTCCTAACAATAACCAAAGTATATCATATTATACTCGTATAAAGCAACCAAATACTTCAAATAATAATTTCAATGATTTGATAGTTTTTGGTCCTAGTGGCCAAGTAATGATGCCCAATCAACCGTCCTTTAGAGTTTACTATCCTGCAGGATCTGCTAATTCCATAATTACTTTTGGTGCTACAGAATATAATATTGGTAATCATATGAATGCATCTACTGGAGTATTTACTGCTCCAATTGCGGGAAGATATTTTTTTACTTTTTCTATTTTAAGTGGCAATCCATTAGGTCCTTATATTCGTATAGGTTTCTGTAAAAATTCAACTACAATGGATACAACTTTAGGAGATGCTCTTTGGGATGGTTTAACTACTTATGGATCTCCAAGTATGGCAATGATTTTTAATCTTGCTGCAAATGATACAATTAGATTAAGAACTGAAGGTAGTCCAGTATATGGTGCTACATATGGATCCTTTAGCGGATGTTTAATAGGATAATAAATATTCAAAAAGACTCAATATGAACTACACAATTACTTTAACCGAAGCAGAAGATCTAGCACTTCAATATATCGCCGCAGATCCTCAAGACTGGATTGATAATGCTGCTACAAACCGTGCTCGTATTGCGATTGATGAAATTTGCGACCTCTACGTAAAGCATAAGTTAGATAACAACCAACCCATCACCGCAACTAATAAACCTGATATGGTTCTTGCTGCTTATGCAGAAGGTTTAGTCAAAACTGCAGCACAAAGAAACGAAGAAGCATCAGCACAGTTGCCACAATAAATAAATAAAAAACCATAATGTCTTATCTGGGTCGCCAACTTACATCAGGAAACTATCTGAAACTGGATGACATTTCATCACAGTTTAATGGTTCTACAAAGACATTTAACCTGACTTCTGGTGGAAATCTCTTTTATCCAGGTTCAGCATATTCAATTCTTGTAGTTCTTGGTGGTGTTGTTCAAGAACCAGAATCAGCGTATACGATTGACCAATATCAGATTACCTTTGCATCCGCACCAGGAGCATCTGATGACTTCTTCTGTATTGTTCTTGGAGTCGCACTAGGAATTGGAGTTCCAGGTGATAGAACAGTTACTGGAGATAAACTTTCACAACCTTTCAACTACAATTCTGGACAGTTAACTCTTGATACTGTCAATGATAGAGTTGGTATTAATTCTTCAACACCAGGATATACATTAGATATAACTGGCGATATTAACTTTAATGGTTTATGCTATCAAAATGGAAGTCAGTTTTTTGCTTCTCGTTGGACTATTGGTGCTGGAACTACAATTTACAGAAACTCTTTTGTTGGCATAGGAACTACACAACCAACAAGTGCTTTGGATGTGCAGTCGGGAACAATTAAGATTGGTAGTAATACTTTAAGTTCTTCTGGTATTTCTACTTTTACAACGCTTAATGCTACTACAGTAAGTTCTACAAGTATTGTAGTTTCTTCTGGATCTACTAGTGCCCCATCTATAAGTCCAAGTGGAAACTCAAACACCGGTATATTCTTTCCATCGCCTGATACCATTGCGTTTGCTGAAGGTGGTGTAGAAGCATTAAGAATTGATAGTAATAGTGGAACATTAGTTGCAAAACAATTAAATATTTCTGGAGTTTCTACTTTTGGAAACACTGTCGTTGTTGGTGGTGCAACAACTCAACTGATTGTAAATGGAAATGCGAGAATCACTGGTATTCTTACCATTGGTACAAGTAGTTTAACATTTGATGGTAACTCAAATACGATTACTGGTCTTTCTACAATTACTGGATCTTCTAACTTTGCAAAACCAAATCTTTCTGGTATAAGTTCTACTATTTCTTCAACGGCAGTAGATGTTTTTGTGTATGATACTCGCAAGGACTCTGATGGTGGTCAGTGGAGAAAGAGAACTAAACATACTTCTTGGTATAATGAAACACTGAATACTGCAACTCGTGGAAGTCGTAGAGATTTTCCTGCGGTGGCTATTCTTGTATTGGAAGCTGGCAAATTGACAATTTATGATGCTGATGATCCTGATATGCCAATGTGGATGGTTTTTAATACTGGAAAAACTAACCCTGGTTCAACCGTATTAAACTGGTGGACAAATCAAGATGGACTAACAGTTTTAAATACGACATTTGCATTGAACGGAAAACTTGTAGTTGGTGTGGGAAATGGAATTGTTATATTTGATTTTATTAGTGACGACACTAGATTAGGATACGGACCTATTGGAAGTGATAGATACGAACTTTTTCCAAAAACAATTATAACAAGAAACGGATTTACAAGTCAAACAGCAGTAGGTAATGGATATGTTTTAGTAAATACTACCGTAAACGATGTAGCAATGACTGTGCTTCCAAATGCACCGATTGATAGCGCTACTGGATTACCTATTCCTACGATTGCTGTTGCTACTAAGGGTGGAATCAGTATAATCACAGATTCTGGAACCGTATATAACCTTACCCCAGAAAGTGACCCTG
>JACCDP010653591.1_pt1 | contig 51227 bp, 99 predicted proteins | sample 7445841 | NCBI WGS metagenome assembly JACCDP01 (sample SAMN15323441, study PRJNA562643) | freshwater metagenome | isolation source: river surface water | place: USA:Blue River Watershed | collected 2017-08-17 | reverse complement strand
GTTTGAACAATTCTACTCTTGTTACTGAATATTCACCAAGAGAAATTTCTTTCTTTTCTAATTGAATTTGCAGAATAAAAATTCTGTTTTCATACCATTCTACGGCACTAATTTGTTTACTCATCTTATTCTGATTTAAAGGTTAAAATTTTAAAGTCCATGTTTTTGTAAGCCACCCAAAAGTTATTTCTTTTCTGCCGTCATTGTACTTGCAAAAAGTAAGAATGGGTAGCACTAAAAATAAATATTTGATATTATTCATCCTATTCTGATTTAAAGGTTTCATTGTAGTATTGTTCTGTTGTTCTATTTGAATCTACTTGACCATTGCTATAACCAACAGAATAAGCATCTTTTATCTGCTCCTCAAACATTGCATTGGCTTTTTCAAATTCTTCTTTGCTTATCCTTCCTTTCTTCTCAAACATTATACTGTACATGTATTCTACTGCTGTCTGTTTTGTCATATTGCTCATTTTTAATTATGGTTTAATATACGAACTTTATCTCAATAACCCTAGTCCTAAGTGGCTTATGCAGCCACTTCATTATTATCTGATTTTGCAATTGCAGGACGTCCACGCTTAACTACTCCTCCATTTGCTTCAGCTTTAGCTTTTAACTCTGCTAAACGCAACTGCCTTGCTGAATTTGGATTTACTGGACGGCCTTGTCCTATACCGTTTGCTTTGTTTTCAGCTTGCTTTTTCAAACGAATTTGTCTTTCTGAATCAGCTACTACAGGTCGTCCTCTTTTCAATTCGCCGTTTGCTTTTTTAGCTGCTAACTCTGCTAATCTGATTTGACGAGCTGATGTTGGATTAACTGGACGTCCTGTTTTAATACCTTTAACTTCTGAATTTTTAACTATATTTTTCATAACTTTTCTTTTTTAAATTTAACTTATTTTCTTAACTTATTTATACTTTAATATACGAACTTTAATTTAACTCTCTTATTCCTTAATTGTATCTAATTACACAATCATCAAATTCCAAAATACCTAATAGGGCTGGATTTAAAATGATTCCACAAGCCAACTCCTGCTTGATCAATAATCTCATTAACTTAATTTCTGCTTTTGTCATCTTACCCAATAATTAAACTTAATAAATAAACCACTAATATAGGAGTTACAATCACTAAAACCACTTCTCCAAATAACTCATTTAAACTCTCTTTTTCTTTCATTTTATCTCTTTTTATTATACTGAAATATACGAATTATTTATTAATATTAATATTCCTTTATTAATTATTTTTTATCCACAAAATAAAATCTTTTAATAACTCCTCTTTATTTTTATAATTTACTCCCCTACCAAAATCAATATTTCCATCTTCATCACAATTATCACTAATTCCATCTAAATAATCTTCACAAATTTCATTAATAATATTTTCAATTTCTTCAAATTTCATAACTTTATCTTTTTAATTATACTGAAATATACGAATTAATCTTCAATAAACTTATTCCTGTGTTTATTTTTTCTTGTATACTTCTTTTTATTCCTGTATACATTAGGTCTAGTAGCTTTGATAATTTCTTCCTGAGTAACAACTATTGTTTTCATTTTATTTTTATTTTCCATAATATACGAAATATGTTTTAATAAAAGACGTCCTGAGCAGTAAGGTGGCCTGCAATTTATTGCAAGCTTCTTTTTAATTTATTGTAGATGAACGTTGCGTGTAGGACCTGGGAGTACTTATGTGCCTTATAAACTGTTGCTACTCGTTACCCGTTTCCAGCGTGTTCCATGATACATATGTGAAGGTAATGCCCTTTTATCGCTTTTCCAACTATTTTTTAATTAATTTTCATTTATTTTTATCCCCCCTCTCCCCCAAGGGGGACGGGGGGTTCGCATTTTTTGTATATATTTTTGGAAAGAAATACAAAAGGACGTGGTTGCTGCATGGAAGGGTTAGACTCTACACTTCCTCACCCCATTATTGATGAAACATATTTTCCACATATGATAATTTTCATTCTTTGATAATTGACGTTTTTCATTTGGTAATTGATATTTTGTGATGATTTCCATTCCCTCGGTAATCTTCATTATCTATTGGTGATTTTCATTTACAATTTATATTTACATTTCATATTTACAAAACATAAATACACCTCATATTTACATTCTACCAATACAATTCATATTTACTTTTGACGATTTCCATTCCCCATGTTGATTTTCATTCCACACATTGGTAATTGATATTTTGCGTTTATCTGTTGATAATTTCTATTTTTGACGATTTCCTTGATAATTGATATTCCTCGTTTTATACACGTTTATCTTTGTTGATTTGTGCTTTAAAAAATTCATTTTCACCTACCATTTCCTCATAAAACCTATACACATCAATGTTTCCTTGGTTTACATTTTCCAATAACAAGTCAATATCTCTAATAAACATTTCTAATAATTCTCTATCATTCATAACCTTTATTTATTAAAATTGTATTAATTCAATCAACATTTCCCCTGTTAATTTTCCATTTCTAGTTATTTCATAATTCGGATCCATTCCTACTTGCATCGCATAATTAATCAATTCATCTATTGAACTAAACTCCTCTACAAAATAATTACAATTTAAACTATACATTTTTTTTTCTTTTTTATTTATACCCTGAATATACGATCTCTATTTTACTAATCTATTTCCTCTTCTACAGTAATTACTTCACTTCCCCAATTTATATCTTCATCAATTGCTTCTCCTCTATCTCTATGTTCTCCGTTTTGTAATTGTTCTAGTGCTTCCTCTAGTGAATCAGCATCAATGAAATACTCAAATGTAATTGTTGATGCTACTATTGTTTCAAATCTGAATTGTCCCATTTTATCTACTTTTTACTGATTCGATTACTTCTGTTCCTGAATTGATCATTGCTATTACTCCACCCCATTCATTTTCATCTGCTTCCCATTCTATTTCGTGTTTTGGATGTTTCATTTGCCAATTTGATACAGCAAATCCCATTCCATCTAATTTAAAATCACCTTCTTCATTTTTCTTAAATCTTAAATAACCAACATTATCACACATACATGATATTGTTTTAAATATGACTTCTCTAGCTCCTTCTTTGATAGTTAATTTAGGTGGGTTTTGTCTTAATTCTCTGTACTTACTCATAACTTTTATTTCTTTTCTTAATTTATACTTTAATATACGAAAGCCCTCTTAATTGAGGGCTTCCTTTTTAAAATTTATCTTTAAACATTAATTTTAATTTATCTTCTATTCCTGAATCTCTTAGGTTTTTTTCTTCTTCATCAATCAACTTATCTAAATCAATACCTAACTTTAATAAGCTAGCTTTAAACTCCCTAAATGCTTGATAGCCCGGTTCAACTTCAACTCCTAGAAATTTAACATCTCTAATATCTATACCTATCTCAACTTCAATCCCATCTTTACCAATAAATGCTTGATGTTCTAATGTTAACTCAATTGCATCGTTGTTACCTAATTTTACTTCTGTTTCGAAGCTTACCATTAATGTTTTACTTGTGATTTTCATAACTTTTTTCTTTTATTTTCTTAATTTATACTTTAATATACGAAATCTTTTTTATATCTTTTAGTCCTCTAAATACTGCTCATGTATTTCTAAAACACCATCCCCATCAACAACAAACGGATCTTCATCACTACAAAACCCAAATAAACCTGTATCATACACCATGAATTTATCTGCTTCAAACTGTACAATGTGAAACCCATATTCGTTTAATTCTTTTAATGCTTTTTCTACTGTCATAACTTTTATTTATTCAATTTCAATTTCAATTTCAAATCACTAATAGTCATTTCAACAAAACCTGCAGTCATGATAGGTGTTTTTCCATTCTGCTCTGCTTTTTCAATTTCAACAATCATATTTGCTTGTACTTTGTCTAATCCATCATTAATTAGAAACTTCTCAAAACCATTTAATTTACTCATAACTTTTATTTCTTTTCTTAATTTATACTTTAATATACGAAAGCCCTTTTATTTAAGGGCTTCCTTTACTAAATTTCTATTTTATTACTACAATCCTAATCCTTCATTGATTGATTGCATTACATTGTTTTCACTTGGTCCACATTCATCATCTTCTTCAACAACAAATTCATCTAAACATTCTGTGATATGATCCATTACATCACGAACATTAATAGATGCATCATCTATTTCAATTGTGTTTCCATAGGCAATTTCAAATGTAATGTTATCCTTATCAACTAAATCATTACTATTGTAATCTAAAGTTCGTTCAATTCTATCTGCAATTTCCTCTGCTAATTCCTGAGTGATTCCTACTTTTACTTCTGGTGTAATTTGTTCAATCAATGCAATTACTTTATCAATATCAACTTGTGATGATAATGTTTTTGCTGCTTCTAATTGTGCTACTAATTCTTCTTTTTTCATAACCTTTATTTTTTTTCTTTTTCTTATTTATACTTTAATATACGAACTTAAAATGGATAACCTATGTCCTTTGCTCCAAAATCATCTGCTTCCATTTGTTCTAGTATTGCTAGTGCTTCTTCATCACTCATATTACGCTGCTATATTTTTATTTTTTTCCATAATCAATTTAATTGCCTCTTGATTTTCAGGTAATGTATTGTCTGGTTTGATTCCTAATGTTTCCATTATTTCATTTACACCACACCATTTTGCTCTAGAACGAGTTGTAACTTCATCTTTTTCTCCAAATATCTTTTCATCTACTTTTACTTGTAAAAATAGTTCCGCTTCGTATTGTTGAATTGCTTTAATCATTTCTTTTTTTATCATAACTTTCTTTTTTATTTATACTTTAATATACGAAATTAATCTTCATCTTCTTCGTCCTCTATTTCAAATGTTTTAGATTTTAATTCAAGTTCCAAATGTAACAATTCACCCTTTAAACGCTGCAAAAACGATTCATTACCATCATCACCTGCAAACAACCAATCCATACGTTGAGCATATATTTCTGCTTTACGAAGCATTTCATAACCTTTCTTAAATTCTTCTATAACTTCATCAGGGTATTTGTAGTGGTTTAGGTCCTCTGGGTATTTTTCATACCATTCTCTATCTCTATGCCAACCTTCATCTTTTAATTCACGTTCTGTTTTTGGGGTACCACTTTTAGATATTTCTCGTTCGACACGATTAGCTATATCTCTAATGCGATATTGGTTGTAATCAAATGTTCCTCCACTCATATTTTTTTTCTTTAATTTATTGGAATATACGAAATTTTATTTAAATACCTTCTTCCCCTAATTCAACTGCTAAATAACCAATAGCACTTTCTCCATACTTGTTTACTAACCAAATACCATCTTTTGTTAAGCAATAGATATATTCAGCTCCTCCAGTATGACCACTCTCAAAGAACGCTTCCATATCTGAAAATGTTAAAATGTGTAAATCTTCTCCTCTATCTCTACAATACGCTACTGTAGTTAAAATTGAATCTTCTAATGAACTGATACTTCCTAGTTCAATTAATTTCTCTAGTTTTTCTTGATCGTAGTGTTCAAATAATGTTTTACCTACTCCATCTACATACCCATCAAAATGACAATAAATTGAATCTACTGTTCCGTCTTGATTTTCAATTGCTATTCTACTTCTTGTTGCCATATTTTCTTTTTTTATACACTCAATATACGAAATTTCTTTAATATCTTCTATTCCTCTACTTTTTATCAACTATTATTTCAACTTTAATTTCCCCATCTACAAAACGACTAACCTGAAAGTATTCTATTTCATCCATTGCTTTAATGTCTTTCTTTAATTTGTTTAAAGTTGTTTTATTTTTAATTGAGCCACAACTAAATGCAGGTGAATCAAAATACTTGATTCGATATGCTCCGTATGGGTTTGTGTTTTTAACTATTTCATAATCATCGTCTGTTAATTCACTTAGTTTTTTAGTTCTATCTTTGATTGTTGCTGAATAGTGGTAACCACAGTTTTGGCAATTTACATATTGTTCCCCTGTTTTGTAATAGAAATCACTAAACGCTTCGTGTTCACAGTTTGGACACTCTATTTCATCTATAAAACTTCCCATTTTAATCTTCTCTTGTAATGCTACTTAAACCAAACAATTCAGCTAATACTGTTTCTTCCATTTCTTCATAACATGTACGCTCCATTGATGCTAATATCTCAGCCACAGTTGATGAATCTTGTACTCTTTCAATAGCTTTCTCAACTAAACGAGTGTTTGATTTGATTGTTTTAATAATATCTTCAATTTGATCTACTGTATCTTTGTCAATATCTTGTATTGATATTTTAATATCTTGTAACATATCATGTTCAAAATCTTTAATATGTTCTTCTAATATATCAATTACTCGTTGTTTACCTTCTTTAAAATTAAATTTCATAACCTTTTTATTTTCTTCAAATATACGATCTTCTTTTTGGGTAGAAACTTCCCCTATTTTGGTAAAGTTCTTTGCATTATAACTGCCATCCATTTGTTCATTATCTAATCCATCTCTAATCCATTCTACTATAACTTGGTGATGGATATCTCCTCCAAGGTTATATGTATAAGATTCTTTGAATATAGCTGTTGCTCCTTTTTTAGCAGCGCATCTATAATTCCCATCAAATTCCAAAATGTCTCCTTCTTTAAACTCCATAACTTTTTCTTTTTTATTTTCTTCAAATATACGATCTTCTTTTTGCTGAGAAATTTCCTCTATTTTGGTAAAATGATTTTCAAAATAACCACCATCTTCTTGATTACCTGATAATTCATCTCTAATCCATTTTACTTTAAGCCATTCTTCATCATTCCATCCAGTGTAATACTCTTCAACTATAGCTGTTGCTCCTTTTTTAGCAGAATAACTATATGCTCCTTGAAATTCTACTACGTCTCCTTTTTTAAATTTCATAACCTTTATTTCTTTTATACTATAATATACGAAAGCCTTTTTATTGAACTTATTCCTTTATTACTTTAAGTAATTCAACTTTAGTTTGGTCAATAGCTGATAGAATTCGACTTAACATTGAATCTAAAGATGCACCTGTTGGTTCTGAGTAAATTTTGAGTTCGTTTTCATAAGCAATTTCTAAGATTCGATTAATTTCTTCATCGATTCGATCAAATGATTTTATAATTTCCTTTTTCATAATCTTTATTTCTTTTATATTGTAATATACGAAAGCTCTCTTAATCGAGAGCTTCCTTTTTTACTTGCTTTGAAAATTTATCTAACAATTCCTCTAGCTTCATTTTATCAAACTCAGCATCATATTTTTTATGTATGTATTCTTTATTGTTGTAAGTATCTAATCTAAATTGAACAAAACTACCTGATTCAAATTTAACTTCAACAACATCAAATGAACCACTATACTTTCCATATTCATTTCTAACAGTTATTGTAGTATTTGGATATAGTTTTGTATATTTATCAACTATGTTTTGTTTTAAACTGTTTCTCTTTTTATATTCTTCAAACAATTGTTTTTGACGTTTATTGAATTCCATCAATTTATCAAACAATGTTGTAGGTTTAATATAACGATAACTATCTTGAACACCACTACAATTAACTTTATCTTTTTCAAATTCAATACCAAACGTATAATCAATTAATTCATTTGGAGCTGAATATGCATTGAATTTTTTTACTTTTACTCCAATTCCACCTTCAATTGTTTTGTATGTTACTTCAGCTTTAAAATCAGTTTTATTATAGGTATAACCTAATGTCATTTCCCTAGTAATAGTTTCTATTTTAAATGTATTTTCAAAATCAACACCTTTAACAAAACCATTGTTAATAAGTAATTGTTCGCGTTGCTTATTTATACTTTCATTTGTGTTAGCAATATCTTCTCTAATTTTGATAAATTCTGCTATCATTTTTTCTTGTTCAGGTGTAAATAATATACCATCAAATAAACTTAATTGAATTTCTTCTTTCATAACTTTCTTTTTTATTTATACTTTAATATACGAAATCTATTTTACTTTTCTTTGTCCTTCATTAATTCTTCTCCAAAATCAGAATTTTTACACCACAATTCCCACATTGCATTAAACCATGCTGGGCCATCTTCTTCATAGGTTAGTCCTTCAACAGTTGCATGTGTGTTTCTAACTAAAAACGCTGTCCAATTTAATAACCAAGGTTCCATTTTCTTAATTTACTTGAATATACGAAATTATCTTTTAATACCCAATTCCTCTAATGTTTTTGGAGTATAATCTACTCGCTCACAAGAAACACAAATGTAACGTTTATCTGGTTCCTCAAAACATGAATCTAAAAGCATCACTTGTTTGTCATGTATATGTCCATGAATGTTTTTTGGAAAACGATGTTCAAGTTCCATTGGATGAATTGGACAATGCGTTAATATAGCACCTTTATATTGAACCATTCCAGCTACACTTTCAACATGTTCAAGCAATTTTTTAACATCTTGACGGCGATCGTGGTTTCCTAACACAACGTGTTTTAAACCGTTTAAACGATCAAGTAAATAGTATGGAGCAGATTTTTCCATAGTCACATCACCTAAAATATAGGTAACATCTTGTTTTTTTACCACACTGTTCCATTTTTCAATGATGTGCTCGTCATGTTGCTCTACAGTTGAGAAACCTCGGCGAGTAGCCATGTTGGTATGTGATAAATGTAAATCTGCTATAAAACGAACTACTGACATTTTCTTTTAATTTGCTGGAATATACGAAATTTCTTTTAAATTAACTATTCCTTTTCTAAAGTCACTCTAATCATTTCTTTGATAGCTTCTATGTCTACTTCAGTAGCATCAATTGCATTAAAGCATTCGAACTTGGTAGTTTCTAACCCAGATTCCATTACTGTTAACACATGATAGTCTTGTAGATTTGTTTGTAGGTTTTTAGATGCTTCTTCGAATCGTTCTCTATGCTGCACTACAAGTTCGGCTGGGAATCTTACTACAAATATTGGTTTACTCATTGTTTTCTTTTTTCTAATCGTTTTATATATTCTTCTTCACATAGAGTTGTCCACCAACCTATATCATTTCTCAATTGTCCTGGTTTACCTGTTATCTCGCATGTTTGGTAACTTAAATCTTCTGCTTTGCTTATACGCGCATGCATTTCATCTGATCCTTCATTGATATAGAAACGTAGACCACCAAATTTTTCCTTTACTTGGCATATTTCTTTGTTCCAACCCAATTCAATTAAATCAACAATAAGATCTTTTATTATTTGATACCAACCTGAATCGCATTCAAAGAATCCTGCATTCGTTATTGGTTCTCTATCTAAGTAGTATCCAAGTTTTAATCCACCTATGGATTGTAGGAAATCGTTCATTTCTTGTTCTGTCATAGCTTTTCTATTTCTTGTTGTACTTCATACCAATACTTTGTAAACGCTTTTGTATCTTCTAACGTTTTAAAAAAAGAATCACAATTAATTATTTCATCAATTACAATTAAAGCACATCGTTTTGCTGTTGGATGATAAATTATAGAATAGTCTGCTAGCTTCTGTTTTTTTATGTTCATGAACATTTCAACTAGTTCTTCTGCTTTTTCTTTTGGTGTCATTTACTTATATTTTCGAATTATTGAAATTATTGTTTTAGGATCTTCAGCTAGTTTAATTTTATCGTCGTTTTTAATTCCAAACCAAGCAATGTTGAAACCATGATTTGCTGTAAAATCTTCTTGTTTAATGCGATTGCCATTTACTTTGTCTAAGTAGATCCATGGATAATTTCCAACCAATTCTATTTCGATACCACAACGCCTTAATCGTTTAACCAATATTGAAATTACGTCTTCTCCCATTTTTTTAATTTACTTTAATATACGAAAGCTCTCTTACGAGAGCTAGTCCTTTATTTTTTTAACCAACCTATTTTAACCAAATATCTCAAAAATGCTTTAAATTCCTCTAAACCTATAGTATCAAACATATCCAATGCATCATCTATTGATTCAGGATTACCTTCTAACACACCAAACATAAAATTTGGATTATCAACATCATCTTCAACCCAATCTTTTCTATCTAAAGGACGTTTATCTGTTACTTTAATGTATGGGTCCGGGTAATGATCATCTAATGTTTCAGCTCCATCTAACATAATTACAGTTGCAACAAAACACCAATCATTTGATTCCCAAATACGTTCCATACTGAATGTAATGTCTTTTTCTTCGATTTCTATTTCAGGTGTTGGTTCAATTTCTCTAACATACCATACACCGTTTACTTGAATTCTTTCTTCCATTTCTTTTATTTTGCTTGAATATACGAAATTTTTACTTTAAAACCTATTCCTCTAGATAGTTGAAACAAACAGCCATATATGTTGGTACATAAAACATTTGTCCGGCACATTCGTTGTATTTTGTATGTTTTTCGTGTGGTTGGACTTCAAAATATGACTTTTCCTCGTCATACGAAATTAGACGTGCTTTCATAGTTGGAGAGATGTTGGTAAATGTTACTCTACCAACTGCCTCTCTGATATGGTTAAGCGTTTTAACACGTTGTGTTACTTGTCTCATTTTTTCATTCTATAAACTATGAATGCAATCAAAAGAGCTGTTCCTGCAATTGTTATTACAGCTAAAACTGGTATCCAAAGTGGAGCTGTAACCCACCACCAACTCCAAGTAATATGGCCTGTTAATTTTAAAGTCATGAATATAAGGAATAGGATCATTCCAATTCCAAGTCCGTTTGATGTTGTTTTTTTATCGCTCATTTATATATTTTTCTGTTATTTTAATTTGGCGCTCCAATATGTCTATGTATTTGTCGCGCGATTCAATATTTTCTTTTAAAATCTCAATTAGTTCTTGTTGGAATTCAATTATTTTCTTTATTTTTTCCTCCATTTTCTTTTAATTTATTCTCAGTTTCTTTTATTTCAGCATAAATCATTCCATATAGAAGTAATAAGATAAATCCTATTATTGTTATTTTTGGAATGAAATAAAGCCCTGCTACTATAGCGGCTAGTGTTAAAAATGTTGTTGTTGTTTTTAAATGTGTATTCATTTTCTTTTTTTAATTTATGTTAATATACGAAATTTCTTTTTCTAATAAACGTCCTTTTTTAAAAAACCTGCCGTATATTCGTATCTACACGGCAGGGTAAAAGAAACGGTTATGAAGCGTTTTGTAGTCAGGACAGGATTCGAACCTGTAATGGAGATATTATTTCAACCTCAATGGTTAGCGTCTCACCATTCCGCCACCTGACTATTATTTACTTAACAAATATTTCACTAAGTGGTAATGATACGAATTTGTATTCATACACTTTATTTGGTAATGTCCCATCAGTACATTCAACTATGTAATAGGGCATTAAGCCAGAACTTGACTTACCAACTATTTTACCGTCAAAGGTTGTTCCACCTATTCTAACATTAACCTCAACACCATCTTTTAATTCAGGTGTTTTAACAATTTCTTCAAATGTTCTTTCCATAATTTTAATTTTTTTTCTTTTTTTAATACTTTAATATACGAAATCTCTCTTAGATCTCCAAATTTTCTCTAAATTTCCATTTAAAACCACCTGCGGTTTTTTGCTTACCTGAACAGCAATCTTTAATTCCATTTTTCAAGCCATTTAGTTTCATATGTGAATGTGTTGTATGAAATAAGTGAGTAGCTGCGTCTATAACCATGTTAAATTCCCCAACCATATTCCCATCTAAATCCATTTGGATCACCGGTTTACCGTGTGATTTTTTTCTAGCCGCTCTAATATTTTCTAAATGGGTTTCGCTAAATGGGTTTGGTACACCTTTTTTGGTTTGGCTTATTTTATCACCCCATGTTACGTTCCATCCTTTTTTTGATTTACTCATTTTATTTTTAGATTTCTCTGTAAAACGAAATTGTTTTTTGTTTTCACCATGTTTTTTCTTTCTTTCCTCTGTCCAAGCTATAGAAATAGTTTCGTTATCGTGGTGGTTTGTCAATTTAAAGCCTAGATATTTCATATAGCGTATCCAAAACACCTCCAAAAAATCTACATTTTCTATATCTGTTTCCTCTAAAACAGTATTAATGGTTTCAATGTTGTTTTTTCTATACCATCTACAAAGTTTGTCTGTTTTAGATTTTGTATTTTCTCTCCAAAAATGTTCGTTGATTCTTGTTGTTACCGGGTTACGTGTTGTTTTACCAACATAACATAAATTTGGATGGTTTGGAAATTCAATTAAATATATATAAGCCATGGTCTGTGAAAATGGGGTTCTATTATACATATTGCCCCATTTTCGCAAATCGCATTTTTACATGAAACTTTCCGCAAGTTCCCACAACTCACTATTGATTTTAACATCTTGTTGAAAGTTCTTGATTTTTCTAGCTTTGCGGATTTTAGCACCTGAGATGTATTGGAAATCCCCTTCAATAATTTTTTCCTGGATGCGATTGAATACTTCCCACAACCCGTTTCCTTCATCTTCTTTTCGAGTTGGTTCAAGTAACTTATCGAAATCTATTTTTACATTATCTATTTCAGCTTCAGTGAATCTAGTTGCAATTGCTTTTTTAGCAAATTCAACTGTTTGCTCTTCGCTTAGTTGGATTTGTTTCATTTTGTTCATCGATTCAACCGTAAGTGGAAGTTGATCAACTACTACTCGAATCTGTGCTTGCAACTCTTCAAATGTATAACCCATATGACGAATTTTCAAATCAGAGAATTCTTGAGTGGAAACAACCAATCCATTTTCACACACCATTCGGAAAATTGCACATTTAAATGTAAATGCATTTTTTCCGTCATTTGAATTTGTCAATAGGATTTGTGGAAATACTGTATCACCGTCTGCACCATTAATTACTACATCAGGATTACGGAATACAACTAAGTGTTTTTGGAAACCAATGCTATTTTTGGCTCGTGCTTTAACTTCTTTAGCATCAACTACATTCCATCCTAATTGAGCCATATCCTCAATTACTTTAAATGTTGGGATGTGTGTAAACTTACTTGATACACTTGGACTTGCCGTTTCAGTGAAAATTGATCTTGCTCTTTCTTTAATTTCACTTGTTTTTAAAAAACCATCTTTGCTTAAATCTAACATAACTTTTCTTTTTTTTAATTTAACTTTCTTTCTTTAATACTTTAATATACGAAAACTTTTTTACTTCTCCAAATTTTACTTGTAAAATTTACTATCATCTATTTCAAAATCAAAATCGTCTTCTACCTTGTAATAGTCATCTTCTTCATCAACCAAATCTTCAATGTCGTCTTCTGGGTCTCTATATTCAGGTAATAGTCCTGCTTTCTCTACAATCCACCATACTCTATCTTTGTATAGATCAATTGATGTACCATTTATTTCAGTAATACCATTTACAGTCAATACAGCTAATTCAGCTATGAGTTTGCTTGTGATTTGATCTACTTCTTCTATTGTTAATTCACCTGCTTTGAAACGTGTTTTTAGATCTAAAAAATCTATTTCGATTGTGTGTTTTTCTTTCTTTGCCATAACTCTTATTTATTTTGTAATTCGTCTCTGATTATTGCTGCTAATTCATATTCTTCAACTTCAATAGCATATGCTAATATGTCTTCAATCAATGCTCTAAAATCACCACCAAACTTATGTTCAAGTAAAAATTGTAGTTCTAATTTGTCATCTATTGACAATTTACTATCTCTGATAGTTGGGTGAAAATCTAAATTACTTGCTGCTATTTGACTTAAAATTCTTCTTTCGTTCATAACCTTTATTTTAATACTTTAATATACGAAAGCCCTCTTACGAGGGCTATTCCTTCGTTTTTTAAACTGCTAACGCATACTGATCTGCTAAACTAAATAACTGTTGATTTAATTTAATATCTTGATTAAAGTTACGAATATCAGCAGTTAAGTTTTCTTGTATTCTGTTGAACACTGTCCATAAATCATTTCCTTCATCTTCAACTCTACGAACTGCAAATACATCATCTAAATTAACGCCTTCTAAACTATCAAAACGTAAACGAGCAGCATCAAATGCAAATTTCTTTATATCTTCTGTGTTTAAATGAATATGTTTCATTTCATTAATTGTATCTGCTAAAATTAATGCTTTATTATTCATACTAGCAACTAACTGTGGTAACTGTCTATAATTAATTTCAGTATGTTTAATTTTAGATTCAGCTGCTCTATCGAATCGAACTGCTCCGTTTGAACATACTAAACGAAATGCTCCTAAATCCATATTAAGAGGAGAGTTACCTGTAGTACTATTCGATAATGTAATTGAAGCTAGCGCTTCAGTTTTTCCTTTTTTATCTAAAATACTAAAATCAGGATGCTGCATCTGAACATAATTGCTTGTTATTTTTCTTCCGCTGTTTCTTTGTTCAGCTACTCCTTTAATTTGCCATCCTTCGTTTTGTAACATTTTAACTACATCTAATGTTTCAATATAAAATGGTTTTTGTTTGATTCGTTGAACATTTTTGATGTTGTTTGAATCTAGTGTGTTAGCGAATGCTATCGCTTTATCGATATTGTTATCGACGGGGATAAATTTGTACCTCATACTTTTGTTTTTTAATTATACATTGGTTTAACATTTCCTTTTTTATCTACAGTATATCCTGTAGGTTTTTTTAGGTTATCTTTTTTACTATATTTACCTTTTTTAGTTGATTTTCCTCCTGAACAGCTCATATCTTCTTTAATTTATGTTAATATACGAAAGGAGGATTGCTCCTCCTATTCCTTTAATCAGCTTTTTCCATTTCATATGCGTAATGTACTCCTTCATTATAGATTGAAAAGAATACTTTAAAATCTTTATCGCAATCACGGTTCTTCTCAAAGAATAACGAACGCTCTAAACCATCTTTACTACGCTCTACTTTACAAAACGCTTCCATCATGTGTTTCAATCTGTTTGAACCTGCAAAATCATCGCTTTTAGTTACTTGTTGAATGTTGATGAACGATGTATAGTATCCTTTTGAATTCTGTCCTTTCTTAGTATCATCTTGTAGTTTCAAAAACCATGATTCAGCTTGTTTAGATGTACCTCCGTTTTGATCTTTGTACATATCTAATACTTCTGCAATTGAATCGATTCCTATTACATCATATCCTAAGTTAAATACATATTCGATTGTTTCTTTCAAGTTGCTCATATGATCTTTCAAAAACAATGTTTGAACACAACTAAATGCAGGCATTCTTCTACAGTATTTGTAATGTCCGATTTGATCCATTTCTCCTTGTATTAACAAACATTTCAAACCTTGTTGTGTAAACTTAGATAACATATCCATTACTATAGTGGACTTACCTGAACCTGGCCCGCCTGCAATCATCATTGATGTACCTGGCATTAAACCTCCTTCAGTAGATAAAATAACATCTATCTCTGTATTTGTTTTTAATGGTTTAAACAACGATTCATTAAATGATAAATCGCTACCTCTAAACAACTTAACTGTTTCAGGATTAAATGCTGTTACTTCTTTTTGCTTTGCTGGGCGTCCTCTTCGTTTCATTTCTCTTTTTTCAATTTTCATAACTTTTCTTTTTTTAATTTATACTTTAATATACGAAATCTCTTTTACTTAAACTATTCCTTTTTTAAAAATTAATGTGTTGCCTCCCACACTTCTGCTCCAGTTCTATGATCATATTCTTGTTCAATTTGTTTTTGTTGATTAAAGTACATTATAATAGATATAATAGTATTCAACCAAAAGAATATAAAATACTTACCAAAATGTCCTTTTATGTACCATTTTATAAAAACAAATGCTAAATAAAATAAAACAACACCTTCTAAAAATCTAAATATTTTTCCTAACATAACCTTTATTTTTTTCTTACTTCAAATATACGAAATCTCTTTTACTTAAACTATTCCTTTAATTCAACCACTCTTCTTTTCCTTTTAAAATAGCTTCATCGATTGTTAATGAAGGATCTTCCTTCATTGCCTTAAGTGCCCATACAAACACTTCAGATTCTAGATCATACTGGGCTGCTTCTTCCAAGACATGGTGGGCAAGCATCAGGTCATCTAAGATTTCACCTTCCATGATCATAAATATTCCTTTTCTAGTTTAAATGATGTTCCTTGTTGAATCATTCTTATTTGAGATTCATTTTCTAATGGTTTAGCATCATCTATATTGTCACTGAAAGCAGGGTAACCACCTTGCAAACCACAAAACACCTGGCAAAATTCATTTAGTACTATAAACTGTTTTGGTTTAGGTTCGCGTTGCTTTTTATTTAATAGAACTTTCATTTCCTTTAATTTGAGGGGAATATACGAAAGCCCTCTTGCGAGAGCTATTCCTTTATTAAAAATTTATCAATCCCACCAACGAGTGATATTCTGTTCTAGAATTTTAAATAATAATTTACGTGAACGTTTTTGATTTTCAAAAGCAATTTCCATTGCAATTAAATCTTTGTTATTTTCATCTATTGGTTCGAGTCCTGGTCTGTCAAATTCACCTGCTAAAGCTCTTTTATATTGTCTTGGATATTTTTTAAAGTATTCCTCTAAACTTTCATCATACATTGGATCAACCCATTCCATTTCATATAATTCTTCTTGTTGGAGTTGGATTAAACGAGCACATAAAAACATTCTTTCAGCATCATATTTTGCATCAACATGGTTTCCATTGTTATAAATGTTTGTTGCTTGTTTTTCTAGTTTAGTTTTTAAAATTTCATAAACATAGTAATGGTCCCAATCCCTATCTTTCCAAATAACAGGAAACCAATAAATTATGTTTTTGATTCCTTTTATAGTATTTCGAATAACTTGTCTAGTTCCGGTGTAGTACCACCAATCTAAAATTTTATCTTTCATATTTTTAAAATAAATCATCTAAATGTTCAGGTACAGTATCAGCTATGTGTTTCTTGATCCATATTTTGATGGAATTTAATATTTTTTTCATTTATATCTCCATTTATACCCCCCTGCTGTTTTTCTTTTTCCTAAAACACACCATTGAGGATCGATTTTGGTTTCTTTTTTAACAGATGTAGCAGAAGGCCATTCCTTAATAAAATTTCCCTGTTTATCAAATTGAAGGACTGGTTTGCTATTAGATTTGCCTATTTTTTCTTTTGTTGTGTTAGATCTAGGGGTATGGTTTAAATCCCAAGTAATTTTTCTTCCCTTATTAACTTGGCTAATTCTATCTTTAGTTTCTTGAGAACGAGACCATGCCCCATTTCCTTTTTCTTGATTTAAATTTGCTAAATTTTCATATCCTACTTGAGTACAGAAATATGATTCTAATTCAAATGCCATTTGTTCAGATATATTATTAATTAATATTACAGGTTCAAACCCATGTTTATCAACAACATTCTTCCAATATTGATTTCTAAAATGAATTGATTTCCATCTATTCCCAGTTCCTTTCCCAATGTAAAAACATTTTCCATCAGTTAATTTTCTATGACAATATATATAAAATCTATTCATTCTTTTACCATTTCAATTTCTGCATCTTGTATAGTTTCTACAAACATAAAATGTGAATCTGTTTTTAACACATGATCCACGTTAAACAACGAGTCTCTTCCCTCTTTAACCATGTCCATGTTAATAATTCCACTCGCATTTGTAAACGATGAAATCGCCATTTTTTTATGGACAATATATATTTTGTCACTATGATAGTACCATTGTTTCATTTGCGTTGTTTTTCTATTTCTTCTTTTATTGTCTCCCAATATTGTCTAAATGGGTTGGGAAACAATACTCTATCCATTGCATCTATTATTTCATCCACCGCTATTAAAGCACAATCAACAGCTTCATTCCATCTATCATTTATATTGTTGATACCTGAAAGTGAACCATTGTTTGGTAAAGCAAAATAAAATTTTTCTATAAGTTGCTTTGCTGCTTTTTTCATTTTAACCTTGATTTAGCTTTAGCTATTTTATCTTTCATTTTATCCTGGTATGATTGTTCCTCTGTGTTAGATATTTCAGGCTGCATTGGTTCCTTACCCTGAACTCCATCATCATATCCTTGGGAATAGCCGTGATTGGTATCTTCTTGTCGTTGTTTGGCTTCCATTTCTTTGGCTATATTAGCAAAATAATTTATATTAACAACTGTCATTGGTTTATCATAAAAATAACCTTGCTTAAACATTTCCTCAACAAACCATTCTACTGCTGTTTGATTCATTTTACTCGTTTTAAAATATAAAACCCACCATTCTCAACATCATAACCAAACTCTAGGTTATTTTCTTGTAGGAATTTAATAACTATTTGTTTTTCAAAATTATTTAAGTTTCTATATTCATATTTTTGAATATCCCTTAAAGCATCAATAGCTTCTTCTTGTCCTACTCTAAATCCTCTTTCAAACGAGTCAAGTCTCATTTGTTTAGCTTTATTGTTGCTTATATAAGGTAAATTATCTAAAAAATTCATTTTATGTCGTATTGTTTTTTGTATTTTTCAATAAACGATTTTCCTATTCCAATATCAACGATTTCACATCCATCTGGTATAAGTGGTTTACGTTTAGAAGGAGTTAAAATAGTGTCTATTTCAGATTCTGTAACCAACATGTAGTGTTTTTTACCTGTTGGTTTTTTATATACTACAACTGTTGGTATTTTTTCCTCTGCTGGTCTACCTTTTCCTTCGTGGCTGATTTTCATATTTTGAATAGTTCGTAGTTACTGTTTTCTGTTTTAAATTTAATGTAATCTTCACGTTTCTCCACTATCTCAGTTATAACTGTTGTTTGCCATGTAAAAAATTGATTGAATGGAGACATTAACAATGATCTACCAATTGCTGGTTCATCGTGTTTTGCTTTAAAGAATCCATTTTCTCCGAATTCTATCCATATAACTGCTTCGGATTGTTTAGTTAGTCCATCTCGTTCTCTAACAAGTTTCCAATTTGGAGATGGTTGGGTAAGTTCCTCTGATAACTCTTCTAAGTTAATCGGTATTTTAATTTGATTCAGTTTGCTCATTTTGTTTTATTTTTGCAAATGGAGATGGATCTAATTTCAAGCCCCACATTAAGTTAACCCACATCATTTCTTTTTCTGCTTGTTTAGCGTATAAATTAAGTTTCTTTCTTAAATAAACGCGTCCCCATTTAATCCATTGTTCATTTTGCTCTTCAGTCATAGTATATTCACTGAACCATTGATCCTTACGATCTTTAATATCATCATATGTTGCATCATGTCCTGCAATACGAAACATTTCGTTGATCAAATCAACTATAGCTTGTTTTTGTTTTTCTTCTCTTGTTAATCTCTTTGCCATTTTATTCTAAGGTTAAACCACTATCATTTTTTAATTCATGTAGATGCTCTCTAATTTTCTCTAGAGCATCATATACATCTCCAGTAATTGCATCATTGTATTTTAATTCAGATCGTAAATGCTGATCTAAATCCCATACTAACATTTTCCATTTCCAACCATTGATAGCGTTTTCCATATCATCTCTATCTTCAATTGGATCAAATTCTAAAATTACTTTTGCCATTTCCTTTTATTTTACTTGAATATACGAAAAATTTTTTAAAAGCCTATTCCTCTTATAACCACTGAATTTTATTTGTTATATTATCCCATTCAAATGTTAGTGGTTGATTTTCATAAACATATCTCTCATTTAAAACAGATGCGTTTATAAAATGAGTATGTCCATTGAAATAGTAACCTGCACTACCATGAATATGACCAAACACGTGAATTTTAGGGCGCAATTCATCTATTCGATAACGTAATACCTCACAACCAACATTCATTGGAGTACCATGTCCTGGGATATCTAAGAATCCAAATGGAGGACCATGTGTAACCAATATGTCTGTATGGCTAGGTATTGCATCCCATTTTTCCTTCATTATATCACTGTTTCGAGGTAAATTAAATGCCCAATTAAAAAATTCAGGTTGCCAAGGTGAACCATAAATGTGAATATTATCTTCTGAATGGTTTCCACTTAAATCATCGTAGTAAATTCCTATTTCTTCGTCTTGTAAATAATCTATTGTTTTAAATCCTGTTAAATAACCTTGAGCCCATGTTGAATCATCTTCCATTAAACGGTCATGATTTCCTGCAATAAATACTTTTGTATCGTAGTTGTCAATTGCATCAAACCAATTGAAAAATTCAATTGCTTCTGTTTTATAGTAACCTGAATTCATAAAATCCCCAGCATGGATCAATATGTCTCCACCTGGTAGGTCTTTTGTGATTTGGTTATGTTTTCCGTGAGTGTCGGATATAAAAGTAATTTTCATTTTCATATTTTAAATATACGAAAGAAAATTTAGAAAGCCAAATTATCTAATAATTTTCTTTGAGGTACCATCCTCGTATATTTCAAAAATAACCCCAGTTGCTGTTGGTGGAACTTCCTGTCCTGCTAAGTTTATATACTTTACAACTCGTTTTATTGGGGTACCTTGTATAGCTATAGGACCATACATTTTTGATTTACCATCAATGTCAAATTGGTTTAAGCGATAATAGTAAAGTGGGGCACGTTCAGTATAGTCAATATGAGAATAGTTTAGTGTTTGATTACTATTACCTGCTGCTTGTTTTGTTGCTACATGTTTCCATATTTCTCCATCTGTTGATTTTTCCAAATCAAAATATGAGCTATTATGTTCCGATGCAGTAGCCCATTTTAAAACATTAAATAAAGGATAAGATACACCTTCAAAATATAAAAGTTCAACTGGAAGTGGATGGGGGGTTGTTATAGAAATTCCAAATGTACCTGTTGTTCCTCCACCATATTCCCAAACTCGAATATAGATTGTTTCATATTGAGTAAAATCTGTTCTAGAAATATATGACATTAACCCATTTGGGCTGTCATCATCATCACATTCAATTTCTGTTAATGAACCTAGTGTACCTCTATAAATTGTCATACCTGCATCTGTTATATCTCCAGCCTGCATGTCAAAATCTAAAGCTGTTACATATTGTGGTACAACTACTTTAAACCAAACATCTTCACCGGCATATGAAGCACAACTTGGTGTTGATTCAGTTGTAGTATTTGTTGAATATAAATTAGTATAAATATCATATGTAATAGTGTTTAAAACAGTAAGTTGAATAGCTCCACTAGGATTATCATTTATTGGAGGTGTTAAAGTAGTAAATGACCAAGTTGAACACCCTGAAGGAGATGCATCTACTGAATTTTTTGGAACTATTTTCCAATAATATGTTGTTCCTGCTGTTAATGTTCCTGGTGAGTATGATGTTGATGAAGTATTAGTTGTTGGTGTTCCCGGTAATGTTGTTCCAAAATAAACATCATAACTTACAGCATCAGCGGCAGTAGGCCATGATATAGTAGGTGTTAAACTTACATTTGTTTGCCCATTAGTTGGAGACGTAGGGGAAGAAATACAACTCGGAACAGGTGGAGAATATGATGTTACAGTAGCAGCAAATCCACCCCATGTCCCAACATTAGAGACATCTGTAGTCCACCTTAATGTTAATTGCCCTGCTGCATTAGTTGCTGTTATAGTTGATGGAAGGGTTGTTCCATTTAATGTTGCTAGTAACGTTGATGAAGTATTTGCTCCATCATACACATACAAGTAATCATAGCTTGTTTCTAAATCCATTTGGGTAAATGAAAGTCTAAGTTTTTTTGTATTGTCTGAAGGGGTAAATGTTAAAGTTCTATCAACATTATGAGTATATCCAACAGCTGCTGGTCCTGCAGGACCACCATCATCTGTTATTGTATATGTTAAAGATGAATTTAAAGTTTGGCTACATGCTCCTAAAAAAGGAATAAGTGTATTTGAACTTGATAAAGTTGATGTAATACCTAAATCATCAACATAACGTTCATGTGTACCAGAACCACGAGCATCCAATAAACGTATAAAAACATTAGTTAACCCTAAAGCACCAATATCTAAAGTATATAATGTCCATGTTGTGGTTGGCCCAGTAACAGAACCTCTCGTAGTCCATGCAGTTCCATCAGGTGACGTTTGAATATTTAATGTCCAAGCAGTTGTATTACTACTTCGCCTATGATAAAAAGTTAATACACCTGGGTTAGCAATTTGGGGGGTTCGAATGGCATCATTAACACCATTAAATGTTAATTGATGGGTTCCTGTTCTTACTGGGGTTGTTCCTGCAACCATTGAAGTTGCTGTCCAAGTCCCTCCTTGTGTAGTTAATGTGGAACCAAAGCTTTCATAAATTTGGTATTGATTACATTGTGAAAATGTAAAAAATGAAATTAGAATAAATGATATTAAAGTGGTTGTTTTCATCTATTTATAAATATTTTAAATAAAATAAACGTAGAAGTTTTTGACGGATTATTTACTATTTACCGTTACCCATTTAATATTTGTTTGGAACCATCTAAAGTTCCCTTAGCTACAACTTTATCAATTCTAGAATCAATATAGCTGCTTAGGTCAGTACGTACTGTATGGACTGCCTTGCCTGTTTCTTGTCGTGCTTGATCGATTTGATTCATTATAGTATGTTCTACCATTGAAATATCACGATTTGTATCTGATATTACACGTCGTATTTCTTCATCTTCACGATTCATGTTATTGTATACATTATCGATTTCTCGTCTTAAATCACTTTCAATAGCAGCACATAACTGCTTAAGTAATTCTGTTTGGTTTTGTTGTTTGATTATCTTAACCATACCTACAACAATAACTGCTATAATAAGAACAGCTACAATCGTAAGCATACCTAAAACAAATGATGTTATTTCCATAATTTCTAATTTTTATATGTCAAAGAACTTCTACGTTTAATTGGAATATAAAACTCCTTTTTTAAATAACCAAGGAAAAAGAAACCCTACTATAAAAGTAGGGTTGAAGTGGAGGATAACGGAGTCGAACCGTTGACCCTTTGCGTGCAAGGCAAATGCTCTAGCCAGCTGAGCTAATCCCCCAGTATTTGTTTGTAAATATTAAGCGGAGGCTCAGGGATTCGAACCCCGGTTACAGTTTCCCGTAAAATGGTTTTCAAGACCATCGCATTCGACCGCTCTGCCAAACCTCCTATACATTACTCAAACTACGAATTGTAGCTTGTAAATGTGTTATTGCATCACTCAAATTTTTTGAAGGACACATATTGTATTTTTCCTGTAGTTTCACTAGTGTTTTTTCAAGTGAACCCAATTCCGTTTGTATTTTAAGTGGTTTCTTTTCCATCTTATTATAAATATGCGGTGCGTATGGGACTCGAACCCATGACCTCTAGTGTGACAGACTAGCATTCTAACCAACTGAACTAACGCACCATTGAGCCGATGGAGGGACTCGAACCCACGACCTACTGATTACAAATCAGTTGCTCTACCAGCTGAGCTACATCGGCAAAAACCCCTAGTGGGATCTGTTGATCAAGCAGACCATCTAGGGGGTGATAGTTGGTTATAGGGTTGTTTATGAAGGCAACGTCTTGCACCCATAAAGCAGGTCCCATTTCCCAATATCAAGAAAGACCATCTGAGTGAGCAAATCTAACGGTATGCCCGATGGTACTTGGCCTACGTCTATCTCAACGCAGGGGGGAGTGTTACATTGATTACGGGTTCAATGTAGAAAACCTTTGTAGACTCCAGACCATAAGGTAAAGAGCAACTCTAGAACCGGAGAACTAGAGGGTTCCGTTATTGCTAACGGTGGAGGTAAAAGACCTACCCTGGTACGCTCGATCGGGGACACCCCAGTCCAGAAGCGTGGTAGGTACTGTCAAATTATACATATTGGTTGAGCAATGTTCCCTCACGATGTTTTTGTTCTGTCCCTTCTGGATCTTGAAAATACATTGCCATATATTTACTAGCTGTTTCAAATTTTTCAAATACAAATGTTTGGCAACCTGCACTTACAATAAACCCATTATGTACTTGCTGAATGTTGATTACATGTTGTGCTAGGCGTGGATATGCTGGTGATGGGCTTGTTCTGCACACTTCTTCTCTATCATATGCTTCCATTGGCACTGGTACTTCATCTTGAGCAGATTCCCCTAGGTTAACAATATCTGCAACTGCTTCATGGAATGCTCTTCCTAGATCTGCTATTCTTTCTTCTTGTCTTCTATTCATATAACTTATTTTAATTTTTCAAAAACTGTAATTGTAAATAACCAAATATTTTTAAAAACCAGGTCACCGATGCCACCTGGTGCGGAGGGTTATTTAACGACATTTTTTCCACTTAAGGAGCAAGGTCCCTCTTAATTGTCAAACTCGAATCGGTATTAAGGTGTAGTCAGGACAGGATTTGAACCTGTAAGCCATTATTTAATTTTCCTGTCAATTCAGGTCAATAGCGAGCTATCTTTTCGGTTGTTAACCCCGTTTAAGGTTGCTTTCAACTCATGGCACGTAACCTACAAACCTGCGTTTACCATTCCGCCACCTGACTATAAAAAAACACGCTCCTAAGCATTCTACTCCCAGCTCCGAGGAATTGTATATAACTTAGCCCGTTACTCACCGCTGTGCGGGTACTTAGGTTTACGTGTTGTTGTCCCCCAAGGGTTCGAACCTCGATTCCATGGACCAAAACCACGTGTCCTGCCGATTAGACGAGGGGACAATTTGGACTTCTAAAACCCATCTCGGTTGAGGTAAGGAAACTCCATCTCATGTTTTTTGCGTACTCGGGGCGGGAATCGAACCCGCACGGACAAATGTCCACAGGATTTTAAGTCCGGCGTGTCTACCAGTTCCACCACCCGAGCAACTTGTAACGTTCCCACCTGCCATTCGTTACAATTGTAAGCAGCGCACTAACGCTTACACCCGGTGCCACAGCCATTAGGTTGGCTTGCACTCCCTCACAATTTTTTCCTAATTTGTGAGCCAGTAGTAGCGTGTTGTGGATTCGAACCACCCCGTAGACGTTATGAGCGTCCCATGCAACCAATTACACCTTCACGCGATATTGTATTCCGTACGGGATTCGAACCCGTGCCTTCGCCGTGAAAGGGCGACGTGTTAACCACTTCACTAACGGAACATAATAGAAATAGCGTTTAAACCTTGCGTACGCGCTACTATTTCATTTTTATTTTTTTCTACCTTTTCTGATTGCCTCTGCTTTTATAAATGACAACCAACCTTGTAACTGTTCTACTCTTTGTTTTGCTGTATTTTTGCTCATATTTTTATTTTAAATTTAAATATTTTATTTTACTATTCCAAGCTCTTTTGTTTTTCTTTCCAAAGAAATCCATAAGCTGTTTTTTGTTCTCCTCTAATACATGACCGGATATTGTCCCCCTTCTTTCCTTTTAACTCTATTTCAGCATCACTTGAAGAAGAATATTCTTTTATAAAATTTCCATCCAAATCAAATTGTAATACTGGGATTTTTCTGGCTTCAATTCCTGCTTGGGAAACTAGTTTCATATCTCTTAATTTACCAACTTCACTTAGTTTTTGTTTACTTTGAGAGGTATGAATGCTTTTTCCCTTTTTTGCTTTACTTAAATTTTCTCTATGTTCTTTTGTTGGAACATACTTAATTTTTTCAATTTTATCAAGTTTATCTTTTTCTTCTTTTTTCATATCCCAATATTTTTTTAGGGATTTTTCCTTATTTAATTGATGTTCAGGAGATAAAGGTTTATATTTTTTAGCGTTGCTCATTTTAGTTTTAGTTTCTTCACTAAAAATGCAATTTTGTTCCCCCAATTTACAGTTTAACCCTTTTTTTAGAGTATCGTAAAATAATCCCCAATATATCTCTCTTTCATTCAATTTTTCAATAGAACAATATTCTATTATTTCAAATAAATGGTTTTCAATCCCATGTTTTTCAAATGACCTTTTTAATTTAGGCATAGAAGCATTAACTGTTCCACCACTTAAATACCATTCTTTTCTTTGTTTTATGTTGGTACTTTGCCCAACATATATCCTACCTGTAGGGGAAATCCACTTATATATTCCAATATTCATATCGGTTATACATATTGAATATTTTAGTTCTTTAACAACCCGGAGCGAACTTCTTGCATATGTTTACATCCTTTTTCTTTATCTTTTGCCCTAAAATATCCCATACAGTTACAACTCAATTTACCCATGTTCTCTCTTACTGTATATAAACCATCTGAGCTAGCTGATTCGAATTTCCATGTTCGTTTTTCTCTAGGTTTAGGTTCTGGTTTTTCTATTGAGGTATTGTCTATTTCAACAATATCCTCTAATGTTGTTTTTGGGTGACAAACTATACCTGCAGGCATAATTTTTTTAATGTTACCCATTTGAACAATAGATATGCATAAGTAAGCATGTTTTTCAACTTCGTACTTGAATGGTTGACAACTAGCATGTTTGATGCTTTTAGTTTTGAAAGATGTTTCGCTGTTATGGACTACCTTCTCTACCTTCAACCCGTCCTCGTACTCTATAAACATTTTACTTAACATAACCTTTTCTTTTATACTTTGAATATACGAAAGAAAGGTTAGAAAGCCAAATTATTTTTCTTTTTCTTTTAAAAACTTGATTGCATTTACTATTTCAGCACACCCCTCAAACAATTCATGTTCCTCATATATTGGTAAATTGTTTTCTAAAGTGGTAATAAAGTCTTTTCTATCTACTGTTATATCGTATATTGTTTGATCTTGCTCTACTATTACTGAAAGAGCATGTAAGTGGCGTTTTCTTCCATTTAGATTTTTTAAAATAGTTTCAACCAATGCCTTTGAGATTCTCAAATCACGTTTAGCAATCATTTCCTCAAACTCCTCACTATCAAATACGCTAATTTCTATTGCCATATCAAAATAAATTTAAAAATCCAGGGTCAATATTTTTTCCCTTTAATTTATTATTTTTTTCATCATTTTCCAACATCTTTGAAGCAAGTTTTTCAAGATGTTTTTCCTTTTGTTTGTCGTAGTCTTTAACTATTTTTGTATGTTTCTTACTTTTCATTTCACCTATACATATTTTACTTTTTTCTAGAAACAAGATCATATGGGTCATCAGTAACTTTAGCATCAAATCCTCCTAGTTCAGCTAATCGTTTAGCTGTATATTCATCTACCTGGAAGTCAATTGCATCTGTTGTGTTATATACTGTATGTCCTTCAATAGATTCAATATCTTTGTCTGTAAATACATTACCTATATTTAAAAAGTAACAATTATAACAACATAATTGAGCATTACCATTTATATAGTCGTGTTTATGGCCGTTTAAGAAGGTCATTAATAATGGTGTTTTTCCATCTATATCTCTTCTCTCTCCAAATCCACAGTAGTAGCATTGCTCTAGTAAAAATCCCGCTTCAATCATTTTAAATTTAATTTTATCAGCGCTGAATGAAGAAGCATCTACTACACCGTTTACTATATCTTCAATTGGGGCTATTTTCCCAAAATGACTATGTGTGATAAATTTTGGAATACCCTTACCGCTTTGATTTTTATGCATTTCAAATAAAGACAAGCCTGTTTCATCATCCTTATAGGCCTTCATAAATGGTTTTAAATGCTGGTAGGAACAATTTAAATAACGAGCCGCTGCTCTAACTGAGCGGGTATATTTCATTGCTCTAATGCAATCCTCTTTTGATATAGGTTTTGGTTTAGCCATTTTTACATGTTATCTAATCCATCAAGTAATGTATTGTCCCAAAGTCTCATATCATCGTCACCATCATCATTCATTTCTGTTTTATCTAGTTTATCAAATGAGATGGTTTGTTTGTTTTGTCTTTCAAATCGATCATATTCTTCTGGTTCCATGATTACCATATCTGTCCAAGTATGATCTTTTTCTCCAAACATTACAGGCATACCACGTTTTGCTCCAGTTGTAGAACAATCCACACATGTTTTAGCGGTTGGTAAAGCCTTTAAACGTAGTGGATTAATTTCCTCCTTGCATCTAACGCACATTCTAGTTTCCATATTGTTTTTTTAAAAATTTATAAAGTTGTAAAGGTGTTTTAATTACATGTTTTCCCCCCTTTTCATCTATTAAGGGATATATTTCACCATTAGGTGATATACTTTCAAATACCCACCACATTATGATGGTTGTTTTATCATCTCCATATTGTTTTTCCAATAACATTTCAATTGCTTTTAAATGTAAATCTTCATATGTTACTAAGTTTATTCCAATAGATTCAGCTATTTTAGAAGACATTTCTATTTGACATAGAATCTCAATCAAATCAAGAAAATATTTTTCCTCGTTTTTTTTAACTGATTTGGAACTTTCTTTCACTTCAATTCCTTTCCCTAATCTAAACTTTGGCTTTTCCATATGTTTTAGTTTTCATCCCGAATACTTGTAGAAAAGTATCCAAATCCATCTGTTTTACTATAGCTGCTTTTCTTATAGCATCTGTGATATTATCTGCCTCTATTTTACCTTGTGGCTCTTGTGATGAATCACGTTTGTTGTAATAAATATATGTTCTCATAAAATAAATTTTTGGTTAGTTTCTGGGTGATGGAAGATGTAGCTTCCCCATTTATATTTTGCATATTCGTGTCCTGTTTGTTCTGCTTGTTGTCTTTTTTCTCCATTTGTGGAAACAGAAGCAAAATGGTAAAAATGACAATTCCATGTTCGAACCATTTTTAATCCTGACATGTTACATTTTAAGAAGAAATCCCAATCTGCTACCATCCCTAATTCATAATTTTCATCCCATCCACCTAAACGAATATAATCGTATTTATTCATGAATATAGGTAAAGTTGAACCAGATTCTTCTTTTTTATCTCCTGATTGGTAATGATAATCATATAACCAAAATCTCAGTAAATCAAATGTTTTTGGGTCTGTACCTAAATTTTCAATATGAAATTGTTTAAATATTGAAGGATATGGTTCAATTTGGTTTGGTGAAATTACAGCTCCCTCTTCCCAATCATCCTCTAATGTTGTATCCCAAAATTGAGGAAATACATTATCGTCGTTTACAATTAGTATTTTATTGTATTTTGCATTGTAAACACCTAAATTTGTTCCTCTACATAAACCAACATTTTGCTCCAAATTTAAAACATCTATATACTCAGACCATTTTTCTAGTACTTCTTTATTTAATTCATAAAATCCATCTACTACAACTATGATTTGATTTTTATTCTGTTGACCTTCAATAGCAGAACGCAAACATAAATCTAAAACATCTGGTGATTTATATGTTGGAATAATTACTGATATCATATTTCATTCCATTTAGTTAAAGGTGATAGCATATTTCCCTCTACATGGGTTGAATATCCTGGGATTGAAGATATTAAATTAGACCCGATACTCCAAAGATGGATAAATTTATCGTGATCTTTTGTCCATTTTTCAATTAAATCACAATATTGAACATGTATATCAAAATGTTGTTTTAATGTTTTAAATTTACAAGCATATGTGTTTGTTGTTGAAGGGGTCGTTCTCCAATGGACTGATGGGGTAACTATGAGTTTTGATTGTAAATCTTCATATATTGGAAGATAATATTTGTCTGGATGATCATATAAAGTATAATAATCTGCTCCTATATATTCAAATCCTTCAAGTAAAATATCTACCCATCCTGGTTTATGTAAGTAATCATCTTCTAAAAAATAGATGATATCTTCATCATCATAATTTTGTTCAATCACATGATTTAAAAGGTTTAAGAACGATTGAGCATCGTTTCCACCTTTCATAGAAACTTTATTTACATTTTTATTATTTAAAAAATGGTCTTTAATTTCTCCATTTCCTGAATCATGGAATGCTGTGTAGGATGTTCTTTCATCTAAAGAAGAAATAAGTGAATCAAATATTTTTTCTCTATCAAACCAATCTGGTCTTGGTTTATTATGTGAATTAGAGGAAAAATTACAGTGGCGTTGGAATATTCTAATCATTTACGTTATAAAATTTTTTCTAAAATAATTCTAATTACTTCATCTTCAGTTACATTAGGATGAAATTCAAAATGTTTTTTATCATTACACCATATTGAAGGAATTATTTGAATTTTACTATAAAATTCATCTGGATGGAAATTATTAAGAGGGGATGAAAAATGGTGGTCTAAAGTTGTAAAAGTAGGAGTGCCTAGATAACTTGAAAGTACATTTATTCCTCCCAACATCCCTAAATGAAGTTTAGAATTTAAAATTGTTTTAATACTTTTATTAAATATTAATTTATTTTCTTCTTCATTTCCATATATAATAGAAGAATTTTTTCCAACAGGAATACATTCAACATATTTATTTAATTCATTGATAATAAGAGAAACATTTAATTTTGTTCTATTTTGCCAATCAATTTGGTATGTTATATAATTTGGTATTTCTCTGGAAGTATAGGGGATTTTTTTAAATGAAATATCTTTAATCTCGGGATCAATGGTTAAAGCATATGTTTTTAAAGGATTTTCAAAAATATTTGTATGGGGCATATTAAAAACCAAATCATATCCTTCAGAAGTTCTTACTATATTATTTATTTCTGGAGTTAATGAAATTAAATCTTTCATAGAGGGGTAATCTAGGAAAAAATCTATTTTAGATTGAGGATATTTCTTTTTTATAACCTCAGCCATAGGGACAGCAAATAAAGTATCTCCCATAAATCCATAAGGTTTTATTAATATTTTCATTTTTTTCTAAAAACTCCGGTTAATATATTAGGTAAAAAATCATTAGGTTTTCTTATAGAATCTTCTATATTAGATAATGAAATATTTTCATATCCATTTTCTTCAAAAAACTTAACTAAAGATTTATCATCAAAATGCCAAAGATGTTCATCTGGTCTTCTATGTTTCCAATTCTGAAACCAGTCATCAGATATATAATGACACCAAGGTAAACTGATATAAATATAGTTACATTGGAGGTCTTTAATGAAATCTATTTCTTCAAAATGTTCTAACACATCAAAAAAACATATCACATCAAAATGTCTTGCTTTAATATCAGAAATAAATTCAACATTTTCAGGTAATGGATAATTTGATACATCATTTCCATAACAATCAGTTATATATGAAGTACAAACTTTTAAAAAATCCCCATTCCCATATCCTATATCTAATATAGATTTAGGTGTTGAATTTATATTACCTATTAAATACCCTAACCTTAAAAATGCCATCTGTAATCCTTTTTCTCCGTATGTATTATATCTAGTTTCAACATATTCTGGGGTGTATGATTGGATTTGGGTAAAAATTTTATTTTGATGGATTACTCCATTAGGGAGTTTTTCATAACTATTTAACATATTTCTATTATTTATTAGTTATTATACTTTATTTATTTAAAACGTTTAATAATTTTTCAGGGCGTTCTACTAACAATTCGTGAGCTTTTCCGGTTTTGGGGATATGCATTTCCCAAATTTTTAATTCAATATTATTTTCTTTAAAATATTTCTGGATATTTTCTGATAGGATTTTGATATTATCGTCATTGATGGAATTCTCATGCCATTCTCCCCATAACTCATTGATTAGTTTTATAGACCCATCCTCTATCATTTTATTCAGAACTTCATATTCTGCACCTTCAATGTCTAATTTTAATATTACATAATCATCTTCAGTAAATGTATTTTTAATCCATGTTGATAAATCTACACAAGGTATTTCAATGTATATATTTTCATCTTTAACATCATTTATTTTTTCTCCTAATAAAGAAGAACCATCTGTTATTTCTGTTGAAATATAAAATTTCTTTACATCATCATTAATCCATACTGCTGCATTTAATATATGAGTATTAGAATCATTTTTATATATTTTTTGCAATTCATTAGCAAAATAAGGTATAGGTTCAAATGATATAGTTGTTATATAAGAACCAAACCGTTGGCGAGACATTAAAATAGATTCTCCACAATGTGCACCACAGTCTATAAAGTATTTATTCATATTATTATTATTTGTTTATTAGGAAATTGGAAATGACATATACCCTCTATCATAATATTTTTATGGCTAGGATCATGTATAACATATTTTTCTATTATTTGAAGTAATATACTATATTTTTCTTGGGAAACCAAGTGAAATTTTTTAAGATTATTACTTTCAACACATTCTATAAGTAAACCCTCACAACTTTTAAATCCATATTCCCAAGCCCTTCCAGTATATCCAGGTAGGTTTTGGACTTTATTATATATTTCATCTAAATGTTCTTTATCATTTAAAAAATTTGTTTTAGAAACATTTATAAAATAAAAATTAGTTTGGGGATAAAAAACCTCATTAATTTCGTCTATATTAAAATTATGCTCAACCATTCTTCCATAACCCATCCCTTTTAAATAGTAAAAATCAGCATCACTAATTTCTTTATCCAAAATTGATTCTTGAAAAATCATATCATTAACTCCTTTACAAAGCCATTCTTCATTATTTTCTTTACACCAATCAAATACCATGTTATCTAAATCAGCTGTTCCAAAATTATGACCTCGGTTTATAGGAGAATCTAAAATAATACAATTGGAGAAGTATTTTTTCCATAATTGGGTGTTTTCATTTTGAAGTTCAGAACCATAATTAGTAGCTATTATTACTTGTTTAAATTCTTTTAAAACTGGTAGGTTATAAAGAATATATTGTTCTAAAAGGTCTAAATCATCTTGGGATGAAATATAACCTATAGTACCATAAACTGACTTATTGATAATTTGTTTTAAGAGCATTATAAATTATCGTATAAATTATTTTGTTTTTCTTGTCTTTCAATTGTTTTATCGTGTATTAAACAAAATTCTTTTTCTGTTGGTAAATGGGATACTGTTTTATAACCTGTTAATACTTCATGAACTTTATTTTCCCATTTAATTTCAGATGAATTTTTATAAATACGCCATTGATAATCAGGGAAATTAACCCATCCTTTTTCATTTACATTCCATCCCCATTTTTGGGTATGTTGTGGAGTTAAGCCCTTAACTGTATTGATTCTAGGTACTCGAATTACATCTACTTCATTTGTCTCTAAAATTTGAGGTAACAATCTACAAACATATTCATCAACTAACTCATCTGCATCAATTTGAAAAATATAGTCTCCAGTACAAAATGAGGTTAATTTATTTTTCCAGTTGGCAAAATGTCTATCAAATTTTGCTTTATGCCATGAAAACTCTCCGTTCACCGAGTGGGAACGGAGGAAATTTTCAATCTCAGGGTCACCATTTGCTTCATCGTATAGAATTACAATATTGTCTTGGATACGTTTGTGTTGAAGCAAAAAGTGCACTAAACGTTGAATTTCGATGAATTCGTTACAAACTGTAATTGCGTATGTAATTGTCATATAACTTTTATTTTTAATGGAATATATTAAAGGATTTTAAGACATCCTAGTTGTTTTGAAAAATACCTATAAAATCTAAAGCCTCAATATAGTCACGTTCATTAAATACTTTCATATTAGGCATATCCATTTTATATTCCATAAATTCTCCAGGTTTACCTGGAACTGGGTGGTTTTGTCTTTCGTTTTCTGGGATTTTAATTGATTTAACTGCTGCCCATCCCCAATTTTGGGTATTGGAACCATTAGCAAATACCATTCCTAAACCAGGTTGGTTAATAGTGTTTGGAATCCAAGTCAAACCTGTTTTTTCATCTTTCCAAGCTAAATCTTTGTATAGCTCGGGTAGTGTTTCCATTTGTGCCTCGTAAAATTCTTCACCTTCTTTCATTAAACTATTAGTCCAAAAACCACAGCTCAAACTCATGAAATTGTAGATATCAGGTGTTACTTGTGTTTTGTAGCAGAGGTCCCCTTTACTTTTGGGACATTGAATAATTTCTTCGTGTTGCATTATTCTACTGGTTTTAATTTTGGTAATTCAATTTTTTTCAATTTAGGTAATTGTAATTGTACCTGTTTTGGAAATTCCGGTATTTTTTCCTCAAATAATTTACCTAGTTTTTCTTTCATTGCCTCAAACGAAAATTTAGACCTTGAATGGAAACCTTGACGTTTTGCTTTTTCAGAATACCCTTTATAGTTTTCAAATACATCTTTTAAATAATGTCCTACGTGTCCATTATCAACAGAAAACCATTGTGCTTCTTGCATTAACATGTTATTTGCAGCACTTGGGTGTACATTTGTTAATTGACCAGGTAACAACGTTGTAAATTCAGGATTCAAATAATCAATATGACCACTCCAATTTGTTGTAATAATTGGTTTATTCACTAAAGAAAATTCAAGTAATGGACGACCAAAACCTTCTCCCTTAGTTAAATTAACCATTGCTTTAACTTTAGGATGGTTATAAATCTCATTCATTTCCTCATTTGAAAATTCTCCATGTAACAAATATACATTAGGTAAATTTTTAGATTTACAAGATTCCTTAATCGCTTTAATTCGTTTTAATAATTCATCTCTATCCATGTAAGAGGAACCTACTTGAGATGTTTTTAAAATCAAAGCTGGTTTTTTAGATTTGTTTTTAAATGTTTCGTAAAATGCTTTTACTAACAATCCTACATTTTTTCTATCCTCACCCATTTGACCTTGCATCCAGTGTCCTACAAACAAATAAGCAAAATCTTCTTTAATTGAAGATAAATCAAAGTTTGATTTAGTTACTTTATAAGTTTCAGTATCTGCTCCTTCAAATATTACTTCACTATCTCCATTCCATTCAATTAATCCTAGTGATTGGTTTGTTCTTTGATCGCGTTTTTCAAATTTAGAACTTTTTAACACATCAATTGTATGTTTTGAAGAACCTAAAATTAAATTCATGCGTGAGCAACCTTCAATCCAATCTGCAGGAGCAATTGTAGTTTCAATTCCTGCTGTACAACCAATGTTATATTTTCCTACTGGTTGGAATTCATTCGGAACTGTAATTTGCATCCAAATTTCTGGTTGAGATGGTAGTTGGGGACCATTAAATATATATTTTGTTAAAAATTCCCATTCCGGATTATCTTTGATAAATCCTTTAGGTGTTGCACCCCATCGTTGAGGTAATACTTTTACATCGTATTTATCTAATTCAATAATCGCTTTAACGATATCGCGAGAACGTGCTCCATAACCTGAATAGGTATCAATTGGGCAGCTAATTACAAAAACTGGTTTATTCATGATTTTTTAGTCTACGTTTATATTAATTTTATCTTGGTCTCCTTCTGGTTTAGAATATACTGCATATTGAGGGAGCAAATCATATTCTTGTCCTTTAAGCATTTTTGCATATTTTTTTCCTGTTCCCGGTTTCAAATAACCAATAGTCATATGTGGATGGTAATCTGGGAAATTTGAAGTGAATGGGTATTGTTGAAGGTCTTTGTTTGTTTCATGCAAGCTATCCCCTTTAATGTCGAATTTTAAAACATCAAAATCTTGATTTTCAAATAAAGAAGCATTATGTGCTTTAACAGTTGAGTAAGTATGTTTATTTAAAACATTCTCTACATCCTCAGTTGTTACACCTTCATGTAAACCATAAAGTAAAGTACAATGTGGTTCATCCTCTAACCCAAATGAACGATCTCCCTCTTGAGTGTAAATATCCTCTGGTTCTATCATTTCATGGATTCTATTCATTTCAGGAAAATCAAAATACAACATAGCACAACCAAAATCATATTTTTGTTTTTCCTCAGTAATAATACCTGCTAATTTCTGCATTCGTTTAAATTCTTGATTTTCCATATCTTAATATAATAATTCGTGTTTAATGGTATCTGTTTCTACTTCATTGCAGTTGATTAACTCATATTTTGCTCGCGGAGTCCACGTGTTAAATAATTTATCTATCGCGTTAATTGCTCTAACCCCCATCATTTCTCCTGTAAAACCTGCTTCATCTAAAGCCCAACTTCTTCCTGTTTTACCAAGTGATTTTCTTGTTTCTCTATCTAACGCATATACTTCGGATATACGAGCAGCTGCATCCTCTGCTGTACATCTATCATCCCAAATATAAGGTGTTTTGGGTGAGCCTTGAATTGAACGAGAAGTTGGATAAACCGGAAATGCCCAACAACCATGGTTTCTTAATCTACCAGTGTGGTTTGAAGGTAATTTTGGTGTTGGAGTAAACCAATTTCCAAACTCGTCTTCAAAACGCATTTGATCTTGCATTCCACCTGTTACGTTTGCTATAATTGGAGTTCCTGCTAAAATTGCCTCTGTTAGAGATAGACCCCATCCTTCGTTTGAAGTTAACAAAATTTGAGCATCTGCAATGTTGTATAAACAATTTAATTGTCTTGAATCTAATTTGTTTGTTGAAAAATAAATTGCATTTGGATAATCTTGAAATAAAATGTTTCTTACTGCATCTAAATCAGTTCCATGTTCCGAAATGATTTCGGTATGTAAAACCAAAGCACATTTTTCTGCTTTTTCTTTTGGTAACGTATCTAAAAAGAATCTAAATGCAAGCATTGTATCCGGAATTTGTTTACGTCTAATATTTCTTGAATTAAAAAATACTACAAAATCCTTTTCTTGGTTACCAAATATTTGTTTTTTAAATGCCTCTAATTCCTTAAGTTCATTTTCTGATTCCATTGGATAAAAATGATTTTCATTTAAACCATGAGGAACATACTCAATGACTTTACTTTCTGCTTTATTACCTAAAACCAACTCGTTTATTAACTTTGTTTGTTTTGAAATTGCTAACAATGCATCACATGATTCATAAAATGCTTTGTTGTACAACGGTGCTGGATAATCATCCCAGATGTTTAGATAAATGATTGGGGTTGTTTTTCTAATTTCGTTTTCAATCATAAATAACCACTCAAAATATCTTGGGTCTGTTATTAACATGATTGCATCTGGTTTTTCAATTTCAATCATTTGGCGAATCAAATCTGCATCACCATAACCATTTACAGGGTAAAGAAAAACAGAAGAATCTGTTAAACCTGTATTTGTGTTGGTATCACTTGATAAATCAAATCGTTTTCCTTGTTCTGGATGATTAATTGCTCCTGCTACATTTACCCAATTAAAATGATGGGCTGTATTTAAAACTAGCTCACGGGCTACTGTTGCTACTCCGGAATGGACTCTAATGTCGTCACATATTAGGAGGATTTTTTTTCTCTCGTTTTGAGGTAAATAAATAAATTTTTCGTATTGCATATAACTTTTGATTTTGATTTTAATATAACACTTTGTTTTTAATCTTCCAAGCTTAAGTCATTGTGGTTGTGAACTTGTTTTCTAAATTCTTCGTTTGTTAAATATAGATGTATTGCTCTTTCACTTAATTTTTGAAAGGAAAACTTGCGTTTAATACACTCTACTCTAAATTGCTCAAATAGATCCTTGTCTATTTTGACGGATGTTAATTGTTGGTTTTTTTCACTCATGGCTCATCATTTTTTCTTTAACTAATTGGGGGATATTTATTGTGGTTTTTTCACCATTTAAATAACTTTTAACATCATCAACGGTTAAAGAAATTTTTGGTGTGTGGTTCATTTTGTTTTTAAAGTCTTTTTGAAGATTCATTAATTCATTTTTCTTAAAATCTAATAACTCTCCTGTACTTAAAATATGGCTATGAACCATTTGCCTAATTTCTTTTCTATTGTTGATTAGGGCTTTTAAATAAAGATAATAATACTTCATATGTTTTTAATTTTATGTTATCGTATATACATATGTAGGGATGTCAATAGGTCGCAGAGCAAAGATGAGTTTTGTGAAAAGGACAATACTTGCAATTGTCGTTTATTTTTGGTTTGTGTTCAACTTCTTTAAAACCATTCCAATCAAACACGCTTTCTATAAATTCTTCTATTGATTTTGTTACTCTGTTTAGTTTTACTTTTCCTGCCGCCGGTTTAAACCATTGTATTCTTTTTATTACAAATTGCTCGCTTTCAAATATTTTACGTTTTACAATCATAAATTCTACCTCAACGTTTTCTAAAGGCACGTTGTATATTTCGGAAAAATATTTTTTGTAAGCTATAAGTTGGAATTGTTTTTGTTCGTCAGATTTTTGTTTTTTGTTCCAACCTTGTCTACTTGTTTTAATATCTATGATTTTGATTGTATTTGTTGGCTCATGGTATAAAACTAAATCTAAAAACCCTTGAAACAACACATTTTGAAATTTTGGGTGGGGATGAATTACAATAGGTATTTCACATCCAACTAAATGCCATCCTCTTTTACCAAAGTATTTAGATTTGTCTTTAGCTAGTTCTCTTATTATTTCTACTCCATCTTCATAGAATTCTCTTAATTCATCTGGGGTTACAAAATGTTGGTTTTTATTTGCTTTGTATTGTTTTTTGTATTCTTCTCTTAATTTTTCCTCTAGCATTTCAGAGGTGTTTATTTTATCTGCTGCTACTCCACTTTGCTCGTAAAATACAGTTAGATAATGCTGGAGTGTTTCATGGAATGCTGTTCCAAAAACAGTATGGATGGTTGAATTGAATTGTTTGAATCCTTCTTTATATTGGAGTGACCATTTTTTAGGGCACTCGTTGTACATGGATAATTGGGAGTATGAAATTGATTTTTGGGTTGCGTAATCGATTTCAGGTAAAACCTTAGATTTTATCTCCTTTAATATAGAAGGTAACTTTTTTTTCATATCTAAAGATACAAAAAAAGCCTGCCAAAGGCAAGCTTTCTTGAGAATATCTTGATAGCGATAAAAGTATTCTCTTGCTATAACTAGCAAACGGTCCTAAGCCGTTTCTTTAAATTTATTCAGTAATTGATTATTTTTTTCAATTACTTTAAGACGTTTAACTAAATTGCCTCTATTGTGTTTTGGTTTACCCTCTTTTTTTGCTTTTGCCATTTTATTTGGTTATTATATTTGGGTCATTGCCTAAAACTTGATCTTGGTTACCATCTTCATATTCAATGGTATAAAGAACTTCTTTATAAGGTTCAAATAAGTGTTTAATTATAGTAGCATTTTTATCTTTATAAACAATTTGAGTTCCTATAGGAAGTGTATCTGCAAAAAAGCGACCTTCACCTAATTTTTCTCTATATTCAGTTTCAGTAATTAAACCAGCTAAAAATTGCATTCTAAGTTGTTCTTCAAATAATCCACCACCATAATTACTTCTTCCTATTGATGGTTGATTTGAAGGACCAAATTGTCTACGAGAGTCAACATTAACTGTTCCTTTAGGAGCAAAAGCAGCATCTACTTCTTTAATATAATCTTCTAATTCACTATATGGTTCTTGATCAAGTAGTGTTTTTAAACTATCTTGGCTAGCTCTATTTCCTCTTAAATATGCTGTTTTAAAAGCATTTAAAAGTTTTTCTTTAGGTGTTGTTTCTGGTAGGTTAAGGAAATCATCCGCTGTTAAGTTCATTTTTGATCTTAACATACCTTCAACATTCTCTTGGAGTGTTTGTTTGATTAATTTTTGTAGTCTTGAATCTTTCATTTTATTATACCAGCTCTTAGTTGCCAACGTTTGATTTCTTCAATATTTTCTTGAGGACCAACTATATTTTCGTAATCGATCATTCCTAAGGTTCCACCTAAACGAGACAAATCAATTGCGTTTTCTGCAACACGATGTAAATCCATGTCGTCTTTTGCATCCTCTCTAGCATATTCGAGTAAACGAATAAATAGAGGAATATCTAATTTGACTGTGTCTCTTGGGTTCATATTATTTTGTTTTAGACTTTAGTCCTCGTCTAACTGCAATAAGAGCATCTTCGTAACTCATTCCAGTCATGTAAACTAAATATTCAGCTTTTTCTTCATCAGGAATATCTTTAAGTGGTTCTTCACCTTCTTTTAATTTATCCTCATCTTCATTTACTTTTGTTTCTTCTTCATATACTTGAGCAGCATCTGTTTCTTCATGAGATGGAGCTTCAGGCATACCATCTTCATTTTCTTTTAAATCATATTTTTGACTTAGAAAATGTTCAAATGCATCTTCGTAATCTGCTTTAGCACGGGGTGGGATTTGATTGATTGCTCCAATTCCTACAATTCCACCTGCAATGTAGTGTTCGTTAAGGGAATCTTTTTCTATTGATGTATTAAGTTCTTCTAATTTTGTTTTGTATTCGCTTTCTGTGATTACACCTGAAAGGAATTGCATGCGTAATTGTTCGTTTGTCATTTGAGTATTTTATTATAAATATTATATACCTTTTGTCTCTACAATTTTCTTTATTTTTTCTAGGTATAATATTGCATCCATGTGTTCTTGTTTAGCATGCTCAATCCACTCTAGAATACTTAAATCTTCACGATCTAAGTCAACTCCATATTTTTGTTTACCAAATATTGCTCTTTGTACAAATTGGTCAATAACTGAGTCTACAATTGAATCTGTAACCTTGATTTCTCTGTTCATTTCATTAATTTTTTAGCTTCTTTTTCATCCACTCCCATATCATAAAGGACTCTACGAACACCATGTTCACGTAAAATGTCAATGTATTCTTCTGCTTCACCTAAACTACATTCAAAATACTTTGCTACATACTCTACCAATGTAGCAGGCTGTTTCTTTGTTCTTGATTTGATGTACTTCAAGAACACCTTGTTTTTTGGAATCATCTCTCTATAAATTAAATATATTTGTTGTTTGTTGTCGTATGGTAAAGTTTGAATATAATTTACAAGTTCAATGTAACGTATATCCATCGATAAATATTTATTGACCAACCAAGAATTAAATGAACTCCATGAGTCTTCTGAAATCTTTTCAATTGGTGTTTTATAGAGAGTAATTTCGTTTAACCATTCAAATATGTTCTTTATTTCCTTTTTGTCGGTTTTCATTTATAGAAAGTGGTTTTGTGTTTTGGTAGTTAAAGCATTTTTTAATTTCTTGTTCATTGGTTAAGTCAAAAGTTGAAATTGGTTTTATATGGTCTATTTCCCAATATGTTCCATAGTTTTCCCAAGTCATATTTTGATCAAACTGTTTTTCTAAATATACAATATATTTTTCAATAGGGCAACCTAAAAGTTCTTTACTTGAATTACTTTTATTTTTTAAAGATAAATTGATTCTACTTCGAATGTTTTCTTTTAATCGATATTGAATATTTTCTTTTCTTTGTTTTTGAGCCCATTGACGTTTATACTCTTTAGTATTTTGATTTATTTCCTTTATTTTATCTCTATTATTTTCTCTCCATTTAGCCCAGTATCCAGTTTCTTTGATATATTTTTTTGTTCTATCTAACTGTTGTTGCTTATGGTTTGGATCTTCATGGTACCTTTTTTTGTTACGTTCTCGATTTTTTTTTCGATTACATTCTTTACAGGTACCATGATTAGATCTAAAATATCTATCTAAAGGTTTTTCAATCTTACAAACATTACATATTTTCATATCCTCCATTTTGTTATACATATTAAAAGGATACAAATCTATGTATGTTTTTTAGACATCTAAAGAAATATCTTTATATTCATCACGTAGTTCTTTTGGAAGCGAGTCAAGTAAAATTTTCTTACTTTCTAAATCATAAAATACTGGGATAGGGATGAGCATATCTTCATCTGATCCTACTAAAAATTTAGATACTTTACGGATAATAACTGCTTGTCCGAATAATTTACCTCCATCAAATCCTTCAATAGATGTTGTGTTAGTAAAGTCAATGTTTAATTGTGGTTTTTCTTGCATTTTATTTGTTTTTATTGTTTCTATATTCTATAAAGTCATGGATAAATCCTGCTGCAACTATCAGGTTCATCCCTAATGACATAATCAATTCGTGTATGTCTTGGTAAATTGAGGTCATTAAATGTATATGTCCTACTGTCCAAAAAGGTACGGCTAAATTACTTGATACCCACGAAAGAGTGTATTTTAGGAAATGTTTCATTTAATTGCCATTGTATAACAAGATAGAATCTCCTTTCATACCTAAAACATCATTTAATATTTTATATTTCCACTCACCATTATATTTAGGTAATTTGTTAATATTTTTTAACATTATTGCTTGATATAATTGATTTTTTTGAGTATCAAATTCAATTGATGATTTTTCATCTGATTTATTTGTAGCTGAAATAAAAAGGTATTTTGGGTGGTTGGTTGTCAAATAATTTAGAGTAACATCTATTACTGTTCTTATAATTTTAATCAAATAGGAGTATGTTGATTTTTTTAATTGGGTTTCTGATCCGGAAATAGAAAATCCAATATTAACAAATTTATTTTCTGTTGGGTCTTCTATACTGATTACAGATAACGGGGCTTGAAAAAAGAATACTTTAACTATATCTCCTTGTTCTGTTTCAAATTCGTAATTTTGATTTGATATTTTTGTAAAAGAATATGATTCTATATTCGCTACATCTCCAATTTCAGAAATTACCTCGTATAAAAGTGCTTTTAAGTTTGTTGTTCTGCTCATAATTTTTTGATATAAATATTTATAATACTTCAATTATTTTTGCAATTGCAGACATTACATTAATTTCTTTGTCTATTCTAAAATTTGCTTGATATAAATGCTCGTTTAATATAATTGCAACAGATCCTTCTTTGCCGGGGGCATATTTTGGAGCATGTTCAAATAAATTACGATATAGTTCTTCAAAGTCTTTAACATTTGAATCTGCTATGATTTGTCGGATTGTAAGCCATTTTTTCTTACCTGCTAGTTCCTTTAATACCTCTTTAATATAGTTGTTTGAAGTTAAGACTGTTTCATCAAGTACAATAGCATCATCTTTTACAGACATTTGTAAAACGTTTAACATTTTACGCATGTCAGGATAATACTTAACGATTAGATTTTTTATATCATCTTGCTTATAAGATAAAGATAATTGATCAGCTAAAATGTAAGTTAAATGGTTATACACATCCATTTTAGTTGGAGGTACAATTTTAAGGGTATGGCACCTGGATTGTAAAGGGTCAATTATTCGCTCTATAAAGTTACAAGTTAAAATAAAGCGTGTTGAGCGAGAAAATGATTCAATTACGTTTCGTAAAGCAGCTTGTCCTTGAATAGTGATAAAATCGGCTTCATCTAAAATTACTACTTTAATACCTTTCCAAGATGCAGCACTAGCAAATCCCTTTACTTTCTCTCTAATAGTATCAATTCCATTCTCGTCAGATGCATTTATATAAAGGTAATCGCAATCTAGGTTTTTAACTATAATTTTAGCTAGGGTAGTTTTACCTGTTCCAGGACCACCGTAAAATATAAAATTTTGAATGTCACCTTGATCAAGGTATTTTTGAATTGTATCTTTAATGTTTTCGTTACCAACATAGTATTTTAGTTCGGTAGGACGAAAACGTTCTACATACAGTGTATTTTCTTTCATAACCATAATATACAAAAAAAGCTTACACTAGGCAAGCTTCTTAAGTTATTTTATTTATATTTTACCAAGTAAGGTTTTTAACTAAAACTAGATCTTCAATATTTGGCCATCCACTTCTTGTTCCATCTTTTTCAGTCCATTCAACTTTTCCATCTACATCTACTGTAGTGACTTTCCCAGCATATGCTTCTAACTCTGCTTTATCTTTATAAGATTTATTTTTAGCAACTATTGTACCTGGTTTAAGATCTGAAGGTTTCAAATCGTCATTTCCTTCGATTTTCATAGTGTTAGCATCTAAGATTTTAATTCCTTCAGCTAACATGGATTTATATTGGCTTTCTGTGATAATCCCAGCCAACATTTGCATACGTAATTGTTCTTTTGTCATTTTATTTTAATTAAATTAATTTTCGTTTCTAGTGATAAATATAAAAAAAAATTAAGGTTTTCAATGATTTTAATATCTTTTTGACCTGTAATAGGCTTTTTCTAAAGTTTCACCTGGTCCTCTATCTCTATATTTTCCACCTACATCACCAACTGCAACTCGATACATTGGATCGTTCATCAATTCATCAAATGTTGCTTTTACTTTAGCTAAATATGCAGGATATGCTTCGGAAATTTTGATTAGTTCTTCTCTTTCTTCTGGAGTGTCATACCAGCGGCCTATTCCATCTCCTTCTGTATCCATCTTGTCAGCATTTTCTCTAGTAAATAAACCAACTTGTGAAATCATTTGGCCTGCATCGTAGTACAAATCTGTTCCTTCTGCTTCGTTTATCTTGTTTTCAGCTAAATACTTCTTTAAATCAAAATTGTCTATCATAGTCCTGCTATTTTTTTCATTCTATACATTCCATAATCAAAATCAACTTCTTCTTTCAATGTTGATTTTTTAATTAAAAGTTTTTGTCTTTGGTCTTTTGAAATACCTGTTACAATCACTTTATATTTTCTTTCACCGTTTACTTCAACTGGTTCAATTTCGTATTTTGCTGTTGGGACTTCTCCAATTTCTTTACGTAACAAATCTCTGAATTTGTCTGCTTTGTCTTTTGTATCTGCAGTTACAGTTAAAGGTGGTACTTCTTCTGCTTTTGGTTTTTCTATTGTTTTAGGTGCTTCACCTGCGTCTTGTTCAACATCTACAAGTTGAAATTCAACTCCAGCATTGTCCATGATTGTTTTCAATACTTTAGACAAATATGGTTTTGTTTTGTATGGGTTCTCTAGAGTGTAAGGGAAAACAATTTTTCCATCTTTTACTATATAATGAATATCTTGTTCCAATTTACCACCATACTTTTTCAAATTGTCAGGTGTTTTCATTGGATAATAGTTTTTACCGTATGTACCAACTAGACTTTTTGGAAGTGATTTACCAGGTAAAGTAAACAAGTAGTCGTTTAAGCTACCATCGTTTCCTTCAGCTTGCCATTGTTCGTATCCAGCTTGAGCTTCTTTTTCAGTAGCATCCCATGCTTCTGGTACTCTATTTTTGATATCAATTAATTTGAATGCTTTTTCGTCATCTGAACGGGAATCCCAGTCTTTCCAAGCAGCTCCGGCTTTTTGTGCAGGAATTGAAGGTCCAAATGCTTTTACGATAGCTTGTGGATCTCGCATGTTTTGCGCGTAAATTCCATAATTTTTAGTATCGTTTAAAGCAGCTAATGCTTTGTCAAGGGTTGGTGATTGAACGGCAAGATCGTAACGAACCTTCAATTGGTTCATTCCATCTTCCTCACCTTCAATTTCACGTAAAATATCTGTTAATTTCATAATTATAAATATGATAAAAAAGAGACCCGTTACATTGGGTCTCCATAAATATTATAGCGTTTAGGTGGTTCAGGTAGTATTTCTTTTTCCTCGTTTCTTATAACATAAAGTTTACTATCTAAAGGGGCTAAACGAAATTCTACATTTTCTTGGTGTATTTCAAACCATGCCTCTAAAGCATCTGTAAGTGATTTGTGTTGAACTTTTTTTACATCTTCAACTAAAACCCAAGTATCACCTTGTCCTTTTACTCTAGTGGCAATTATTTCATTATATTCTATTACTTGTAGCATATCTTACATCATTCCCATCATAGGATCCATTCCAGTTTCTTTTTTATCTTCTGGATTGTCTACTACAACGCATTCGGTTAATAAAATAGTTCCTGCAATTGAAGCGGCATTCAATAGAGCGTTCTTTGTTACTTTTTGTGGATCAATGATACCAGCCTCTTTCATATCAACTACAGTTTCTGTTTTGATGTTGAAACCAAACCATGGGTTTGAGCCTACTTCACCTGCTTTTCCAATTTCCATATTAATTGGGTACATTTCACTTTCAGCATATCCTGCATTGTGTAAAATTGTTTCAAATGGTTTACCGCAAGCTTTATAAACTAATTTTTTACCATAATTGAAATCATCTGAATCTGATTTTTTATAGGTAAGGCCTTCACGGGCATATAATAGAGCGGAACCACCACCTGGTACAATACCATCTTCTAGGGCACATTGTGTAGCGTGAAGTGCATCATCTACTCTGTCTTTTTTCTCTTTCATTTCAGTTTCAGTACTTCCACCAACATGAACCAAAGCAACTCCACCTATAAATTTAGATAAACGTTCTTGTAGTTTTTCAACTTCAAATGGTGTTTGTGCTTTTTCAATTTGTGCTTGTAATTCTTCTGCTCTAGATGTAATTGCTTCAGCATCACCATTACCATCAATGATTGTGGTTTTTTCTTTAGTTACTGTAACTGTTTTAGCTTCACCAAACCATTCCCAATTGAATTTGTCTAGTTTCATACCTTTATCTTTGTCAAATACAGTTCCACCTGTTAAAATGGCAATATCTTCTAAGATTAGTTTTCTACGCTCACCAAAATCAGGGGCTTTAACAGCACATACTTTTAAAGTACCTCTCATTTTATTTACAATAAGTGTAGCTAAAGCTTCTCCATCAATATCTTCTGCGATAATCAAAAGTGATTTTCCTTTTTGAGATACACCTTCCAAAATCGGAAGCAATTCTTTTACTTGAGTGAAACGGTAATCTGCTATCAAAACATAAGTATCTTGAAGTAACGATGACATAGTGTTATTGTTGGTTACAAAGTAAGGAGATTTATATCCTCTATCGAATTGCATACCTTCAACAACTTCTAAATATGTTTCGTCTGTTTTTGATTCCTCAATGTAAACTACACCTTCACGTCCTACTTTTTCCATAGCACGAGCAATTAATTTTCCTACCTCAGCATCATTGTTTGCTGAAATAGTAGCAATTTGTTCAAGTTGTTCTTCGGATGTAATTTTTTCAGATCCTTCTTTTAATGTAGCTAGTACTTCTTTTACCCCAGCATCAATTCCTCTTTTAATTTCAACTGCATTTGCCCCAGCGTTTAGTTTAGATAAACCACCTTTAACTAACTCACGTGCTAATAAAGTTGATGTTGTTGTACCATCTCCGGCATGGTCAGCTGTTTTAATAGCGGCTTGTTTAACCATTTGTGCTCCCAAATTTTCAATTGGGTCTTCCAATTCTGAAATATTTTTTGCTACTGAAACACCGTCTTTGGTTGAAACAACTGTTCCATTTTCAATATAAACTACATTTCGTCCATTTGGACCTAAAGTTGATACTACTGCATCTGCTAAAGTATCTATACCTTTAACTAGTTTTTGACGAGCATCTGCTCCAAATTCAATTCTCTTACTCATTTTCTTCTATATTTTATTCTTCTTCAATAACTGCAAGTATCTGATTTTCAGGACCTATGTAATATTCATCTCCTTCAAATTGAAGTTTAGTGAATCCCATTGTAGGTAAAACTACAATATCTCCTACTTTAATTTCACTTTCAATAAATGTTCCTGTTACTGTGTGTTTTCCAGGACCAACAGCAACTACTGTTCCTTGTTCGTTTCTGTCCTTTCCAGCATCTGGTACTACGATAGAACCATACATTGTTTCCTCTGTTTCAAGAGGTTTAACAATTACTGCATCAAATTTTGCTATTAATTTTCTCATAACTCTACTTTGTTTAATATTGTTTCTAAACCATCTTTTACTTTTGACCAAGTATCAATATATTCTTGAATAGAATTATATTCACCTTGGTTTTGATAAAATTTTTCTTTTGCAATACGGTTTAAAGCATTTTTAAAGCTACTATAGTATCCTACTACTTTTTCAGTTTCTTTACCGGATGCTTTTTTACCTCCAAATCCACGTGTGGCAATAGAAATTTCCATAACTGTAAAGTTAGAGGAATCCTTTACAACATAAAAAGGCTCCATTGAAGGGTCTTTAATTGTACATAAGTTTGATTGTGTGTCATTCTCGTCTCTAGCGGGACGGCCGCGTCGTTTGGTTTCTTCCATAACTAAATTTAAATTTATAACTATAATATACGAAAACTAATTTGGTTATCCAAATTTTATTATACATATTAAAAACTTGATTCTTCTTTACGTACCATATAGTATGTACTGGTTATATTTTCTGATTTGAATTCAAGTTTCATTAAACCTTGATAGCTCAACCAAATATATCCTTCCTCTAAATCCTTATTTTCCTTTAATATGTTTCTAAACATATCTGAATTAAATGGGATTTCAACTTTTTCTTGTTTAATTTTACCATATAACTGATAGGTAATTTTGTTATTGTGGCCTTGTTCGTCTCCAAATGTAAATAAGCACATATCATCATCGTTAAAATCTTTATCAACAGAAATAGTCATTGAACCAATACCTGTTAAAGCATTTTTAGCTTTAACTAAATTGTCAACGTGTTCTTTTTCTAAAGTTAAACATGCATCCCATTCTGGTTCTGTAACGGAAGCTACTTTTCCAATCAATAAAGGGTCTGCAAGTGCATAAGTTAAATTAAATGAGTTGTCTGCAAAATGCATTTTAGTGTAAACGCTTTTACCTTTTTCTAAAGTAAACATCAAGTCATTTGATGTAATGGAAAGTAGGTTAAGGAATTTTTTGGTATCAAAAATGGCTAATTCACTGTCCTCTACATCAAAACCATCATATACTACTTTACCTATTACCTCTTTGTTTACAGACATAAAGTCTATAGTGAGTGTTTTATTGTTGATTTTCCACTTGACAGATTCGTTTTCGCCCAAGTAGTATTTGTTTATAACCGATTGTAGAACTAATTTATTTACCATGTTTTGAATGTATGAAATATTTTTTAAATATCCTAATTAAAGTTAAAAAACTTTGCTTTAAACGGGTTTAAGTTTAACACCCATCCAATATCATTGTATACACCCTCTAGCTTGTTTCTAATTACACTATCAAACAATCCATCACGGTCAATATATTTGTTTACTATATCTAATATTTCAGGGGCATCATTGTATCCGTTTAATCCAATTACCTCAATTTGATATGGGTTTGGTTTTAAAATAGCTATATACATTTTATCTCCAATTGTAAATTCGGGATATTTTTTAGTTAAACCTTTAAAACGTAATATATCATTTGTTATGATAGCTGCTTTTGTATTAACAGGACATTTCAATTTTAATTTGGAAAACAATTCACCAGGGGCAGGTCTACGTTCAATATATTCACCTATTTTTTTAAGTCCAGTAGGTTTTAATAGTTTTTTCCACTCTACAGTTTGAATTGAATTTTTAAAATCCATTACATCCTTGTCTATTTCTTCTTTTGGTTTAGAGAATAGAATGTTTTTGATTAAGTTTTCTCCAAAGTTTCTAAAGTAATCTGGGAAATTAGATTTCATAATGTCTAGTCCCTTCATTTCTAGTTCCTCAATTGGTACACCTTCTTTATTTACAATATAGATAGCGTATCTGCGTTTACCAGCCCAATATGCTTTTTCAGCAATTACCTCTTGCTTTAATACAAAGTGGTGTTTGCCGTGCATATTGAATAGATCTTGCGTAATACTGTTTAGATTCCCGTTTGCTACATCTTGAAGTTCCTCTGTTAAAACAAGTAATCGTTTAATTTTTTCTTCACGATCACTATAGTTTAAATCAGGATTACGTTTTTTAAGCAAATCAGTTAATTCCATGTAAAGTGAATCGGTATCGGATGCTATAACGAATTTTTTAGGATCAATTTCAAGTTGATCTGAAATGTATTGGTCTACAAATATGATAGATTCTTTGGTTAAGCGTTGTCCACTGTTTGTAATAGCAGCAGAGCATATTTTAAATCCATCTGTAAAACGCCATGAGTTAATTGCATATGTACCATATAAAGCGTTTTGTAAGATTTTAAATGCTAACTGGTATAGGTCATATAGTTTATAGTTTGCCCAATCTTCTGCTTTACCTGCTTTTTTCTTAAGTGCTCTATAGTGTTCCCTTTGATCAAACCAATCCTCTAGTACTGTGCAAGCAATACTTTTCTTGTCTGTTGTAAAAAATGCTCCACTAGCTGAAATTGTCCAGTTATTATCTTCAATTAAACGAATTAAAGCACCTACAGCTATAGTTGCATCTTTAAGTTGATATGAATGTTTGTTGAGTTTTTGTATATGTATTTTTTCCTCAGGGTCTCGTTGTTTAAGTTGCTCAAGTGAATTATATTGTTCATAGTTATCTTTTGTAACAATTCTACCTATCAATGTTTCAACACCTAAATTAAGTGATTTGATAATTGAAGGATACAGTGAGGTAAAGTCAAGATCACTTACATCTGAATATAGTCCAGGTATAGGATCAAGTAGGTATCCTCCAGCATATGAATCTTTTTTCTTTACTGTTTTAGGGTTACGAGTAATGTATTTGCCTGAAAGTGTTTTGATTATGATTTGTTTGTCCTCAAAACTATACACCATTCCCTCAATTGTAGGGGTACCTCGTTGATTTACAACATGATCACCTAACTCTAACTCTCTAATGGTTGGGTTTGTGGTTGTAGGTTTGTTTGGAGCAATTATATTCCTGCGTTTTAAATACGTTAAAATAGCACCCTCATTCAATATGGTGTTATAGTAAATTGACTCGTACGGTGTGTGACATAAATGGGAAATCAAAACAGTTAACTCAATGAATTTCTGTTTTTCCTCTAGTGCCTCTATAATTTCAACGTCTCGAATGTTATAGTCTATAAATTTGTTTGGGTCTTCTTTAAATAAAGTATCTAAATTACCATTATACTCTATTTTTCCTAGTTTAGCATATTTTAAACCTATATCTCCTAATTTATATGATGGTTCTTCCTTCATCATATATTTGCGAAGTAAGTGCATATAATCTAAACTGTTAACTAAACCAATACGAATTGGGGAATTTGGTTGAGATGGTATTTCCTCAACTTTACCTACAGGAGATAAACGATATACTTCATCTCCTAAACGTCTTTTAATTCTATAATACAAATACGGGATATCAAAGAAATCACTGTTATATCCTACTACAATTGTAGGATCCATTTGTTCCCATTTAGATAAAAATTTACGTAATAAAGTGTTTTCATCTATACAAGGTATAATTACTTTACCATCTTGATTTAACTCTTTAATTTTACCTGCTTTATCTAAAATAAAACATATCTTTTCTTTGGTTGTAGTATCAATTAAAGCAATAGCTGTAACTTCAGCATTTGCTTCCTTAATGGTTTGTGGTGTAAGTGCACCTAAAATTTCAATCTCAATATCTAAATAAACTGTATTGTGATATGAGGGCATGTCATCTGTCTCGTAGTACAAGTCCCTCAACAATACAAGTTCACGGTCAATATCTTTTTCTAAAATAGTAGGATCTTTTCTATCGTACTTGCCTTGAAGGGGAGAACAACGTTCACCAAATAGTGTTTCAAGTTCTCCCTCTT
>JACCDP011474398.1_pt1 | contig 51278 bp, 50 predicted proteins | sample 7445841 | NCBI WGS metagenome assembly JACCDP01 (sample SAMN15323441, study PRJNA562643) | freshwater metagenome | isolation source: river surface water | place: USA:Blue River Watershed | collected 2017-08-17 | reverse complement strand
GGCTGTCGTGCTGGTGGAACATGCCAGGCGCAGCAGAATCGCCTAACCGGCGGGGCGGGTCGCAGGTCGGTTGCACGCCAAGTCAGCCGGAATGCAGCCCGTCCCCAAATCTGCACCGGCCTTAGGTGGCGCAGAGTGTGAAAATATAGTCCTGCTCGCTTAAGGCTCAAAGAATATTTTCCAGAACGGCGACAATGCGCTCGCCAGCCTGGCCATCCCAAAGTTCCGGCACGCCCCCCTTCTTCCATTGGCCAGCGAACAGGCGATCCAGCGCAGGCTTGACAGCCCCCGGCGCAGTACCGACAAGCTCGTTGGTTCCGACCGTCACCGTCTCCGGCCGTTCGGTCGTATCGCGCAGCGTGATGCATGGGATGCCCAAAACCGTAGTTTCCTCGGTAATGCCTCCCGAATCGGTCAGCACGGCCTTGGCATATCGCACAAGATAGTTGAACTCCAAATAGGCCTGTGGTTCGACCAATCGGATGTTAGGGGGAATGGCTAGCAAACCCTCTAGCGTTTTCGCGGTGCGGGGATGTACAGGAAATATCACCGGCAGGCCTCGCGCCGCCTCGCCGATGGCATGCAGTAAGTCGGCGAAATGGCCGACTTCATCCACGTTGGAGGGGCGATGCAGGGTCAGTACGAAATACCCGCTGGTCTGGAGCCCCAGGTCCCCCCAGAACTCCGGGGCTCGAAGGCGCCCCAGATTCGCTAGCAGCGTGTCGATCATCGTATTGCCGACGAAATGGATCCTTGCATCCTCGACGCCAGCGCGGCGAAGATTGTCGTTAGCGGCCTTGCTAGTAGTGAAAAAATAGTTGGAGATGGCATCGGTCACCATGCGGTTGATCTCTTCTGGCATGGTCCAGTCCCCGGAACGGATACCGGCCTCCACGTGGGCTACCGGGATGCAGGACTTCTGCGCCGCGATAGCACTGGCCATGGTCGACGTGACGTCGCCGACCACCAAGCACAGATCGCAACGCTGCTTGCGCAGCAGCTGCTCATAGCGAACCATGATGGCCGCCGCCTGCTCGGCTTGGGTGCCCGAGCCCACCTCCAGGTTTACATGCGGTTCCGGAATATTGAGCTGGGTGAGAAAATCGCCCGACATGCGGGCGTCATAATGCTGCCCCGTATGCACCAGCCGGTAAGCCAGGCTGCCGCCCGCCTGCCGCAGTGCCTCCAGAGCTCGGATGACCGGACCGATCTTCATAAAGTTCGGTCGGGCACCGACGATGATATCAATGGTTTTCATTCCCGCCCCCCGCTGCCTCAATCGCGACTCGGCTCACTTCCATTAATTCCTCAAACGGGATCGGAACCGGTCCGCTTCCTCCGACCGCGGCCACGAAAGCTTGCACGCAGGCCCGCTGTCCCTTGTCCTGCCGCCACAGGTTCATCTTGCCGAAGTCCGGCCAGCCATAGCCGCCCAGCCTTCGGAAGTTGTCAAGCTGCAGCACACGCCCCTCGGCAAAGACTTCCAGCCGCTCCTTGGGATAGGATTTGCTGCCGTTGGCGAAGTAGTGGATCGTGCCGATCGATCCGTCGGCAAAGCACAACTGCATAGTGACCGTGTCCCGGGTTGCCGTATTCATGGCGGTACGGTGACAACTCGTAATGGACTCCCCTACCAGAAAGCGCAGGAGGTCGATGAAGTGGCAAACCTCGCCGACGATACGGCCGCCGCCGGTTTCCCCGTCCTGCGTCCAGTGGTCGGCCGGGATAGCGCCGGCATTCACCGTTGCGATGAACGCCTTCGGCCCCCTTACGGTACCAAGCAAATGCTTGATCCGCTGCACCTGCGGCGCGAACCGGCGGTTGAAGCCGACCATTAGGACGGGCGGCGGCGCCGACCGTCCCGCAAGCGATGCAAAGGCAGCTTCGATGTCCTTCAATTCCTCCAGCGTCAGGCACAGCGGTTTTTCGACGAAGACATGCTTGCCGGCCGCCAACGCCTGGCGCACGAAGCGAGCATGACTATCGTGCCGCGTCGTGATTACGACCGCCGTCGTATCCGCATCATTGAAGATGCGCTCGGTGTCGGTGGTGGCCTCCTCGAAACCGAATTTCCTTCCGGCATACACACCGCTAACCCCGGTCCCCGACGCCACGCTGCGCAAGCGAGTGCCTGTTGCCCTAAACGCGGGGATCAGTACCGCCGTCGCATAATTGCCGGAGCCGATGAAGCTAACCGCCGTCGGCGACGAAGCGGCAACGACATACGTGGGCGACAGCCTGACCGTAAGGACCTCCGGCGTCAACTCGATTCCGGGGTAGCCCAGCAGTATCCCGAGCGAAGGCCCCTCGCCGCCAACTAGGGCATAGGCGCGCTCCGCTGCGGTGACGGGGAAACGGTGGGAGATCAGCGGCTTCACATCCAGCCGGCCGCTGGCCATCATGTCAAGCACAGCCTCAAAATTACGCTGTTCTGTCCAGCGTACGAAGCCGACCGGATAGTCGTTGCCCTTTTCCTCGTAGCTCGGGTCATAGCGGCCCGGTCCATAGGAGCAGGAGACCTGAAAAACCAGTTCCTTCTCGTAGAAGTCGGCACGGGACAACTCCAGGCCAGTCACGCCCACCAGCACGATGCGGCCGCGCTTGCGACACATCAACGCCGCCTGATGCATCGGCTCGCTGCTCTTGGTGGAAGCGGTCACGATCACCGCATCCACCCCACGGCCCCGGGAAAATATCTGCGCCGCCTTCACCGGATCCTGCCTAGCGGCGAGGTCGACGACTTCGGCGCCGAACCGGCGCGCCAATTCCAACTTCTCCGCATCGAAGTCCACACCGAGGACACGGCATCCGTGAGCGCGCAACAGCTGCACCGCCATCAGGCCGATCAGGCCGAGGCCGGTCACCACCACAGCCTCGCCCAGCGTCGGCTGCGCTAGGCGGATGCCCTGCAAGCCAATCGCCCCCAGCACGGTGAAGGCGGCTTCCTCGTCGGAAACGGCATCGGGAACTTTGGCGCACAAGTTGATGGGCACGCAAACAACCTCGGCATGCTTGCCATTAGACACGACCCGGTCTCCTGCGGCGAACGCTTCTCCGCCGGCGCCGGCCGTTGCCACACGGCCGACGTTGCAGTACCCCAGAGGCAGCGGCTGGTCCAGTTTGCTTAACACAGCCTCGATAGTCGGCTGCAGGCCATCCGTCCTGATCTTGTCCAGCACCATGCGCACCTTATCTGGCTGCTGGCGAGCCTTCGCAAGCCAGCCGGCCTTACCGAACTCAACCAGCGTCCGCTCCGTGCCGGCTGAAACCAGGGTCTGCAATGTCCTGATCAGCAGATGCCCGCGTTTCACACCGGGCGCCGGAATCTCGGCGATTTCAGTGGCCCCCGTCCGCAGGGATTGGAGAATCTGTTTCATGTCTTTTCCTTGCTAAGGGGTTGATATCGACCGGTGGTCCGCCAGATCGATAAACCGCTGACACCATAACTCCACGCACATCAGCGACAAAAGGGTATAGCTGGCGTCGGCGCGTCCGGCATCGTTAGCTTCAATCAGCCGCAGCACGGCGACAGGGTCGAACATGCCACGCCGGCGAAGGCTGGATTCTGATAGCACGTTGCCGAGGACTTCGCGCAGTTCCACCCGCATCCAGCGTCTCAAGGGAGCGCCGAAGCCCGTCTTCGGCCGATAAATCACGTCACGGGGCAAATAACTCTCCATGGCCTTTTTAAGTATCCACTTGCCCACATCCCCACGCTGCTTCAATCCTAGGGGAATCGACTGGGCGAATTCGACCAGATCAAGGTCGAGGAAAGGAACGCGCACCTCGACGCCGCAAGCCATCGACATCTTGTCCGTATACAGCAGGTTGTGGTCCGCAAGGAAGAAGCGCTGATCCAGCGCGACCATACGGGCGAGAGGCGGGAGGTCCGGAGGCAGTAGGGCGAGGAACTCGGCCATCGGCGCTTCAGCCTCGGCATCGCCGACGGCCGCGAGGAATTCGCGGGTATACAACCCTCGGAGATCCTCCCGGCCATTCCACCGGAAATAGTTAATCAGTCGCGCGTCACCCTCAAGTTCCGCGCCGCTGAAAAGTTTCCGTAAACGCCGGCCCAGCGCCCGGCGCTGATCCAACCGTTGCGCCAGGCTGGTAAGCAGGCTTCGCGCCGCGGGCGGCATCCAGGTCCATAGCCGCTCGACCCGCAGCGCCCGGTGTCGGCGGTAGCCGGTAAAGAGATCGTCACCACCGCAGCCAGCCAACAAAACCTTGAATCCCTGCTCACGCGCCCGCCGGCTGATATACAGGACATTAAGCGGCGCCGGGTCTGCCAGCGGTTCGTCGAGTTGGGATACCATCGTCACCAAGTCTCCCGCCATCCGCTCAGCATCGATACGTACGACCTCTAGCGGGACCCCGAGATGAGCGGCGACCTTGAGCGCGTAAGGCAGGTCGTCGATCACACCGTCATCGATACCTCCAGACGACTCGATGGTAAAACAGCTGATGCTAGGGTTGCGCTCCCTGGCCAGCGCCACGACGCTGCTTGAATCCAGGCCGCCCGAGAGGAAGGCGCCGATGGGAACGTCTGCCACCATCTGACGGTGCACGGCCTGGCGCAAATGCGCCTCGGTCTCCCTGACGAACTCACCCCTATTGCACGCAACAACAAACGACCGGCGTGCAGGGAGACTATACCAGCGCAAGTGCGCCGTGATGCGACCATATCCAATCATGAGCGCCTCACCGGGGCCGAGCTTCCGAATAGATCGGACTGGCGTACCCTCACCTGGGCACCATAGGAAGCTAAGGTAACGATCTATTGCCGCAGCATCTAATTCTCCCAGCGGCCCAATAAGCGGCAGCAATGCCTTGATCTCGCTGGCAAATGCAAAGCGATTATCTTGGGCGCTGTAATAGAGCGGCTTCACACCCAGCGCGTCGCGGGCGAGTAGCAGTGCTCGGCTATCAACGTCCCACAGAGCTAGTGCAAACATCCCGTTTAGGCGACGTAACATCGTTCCGATATCCCCGCCGCGCTTACGCTCCTCCAAGTAGAGATGCAAGATAACCTCGGTATCAGAGTGCCCTATGAACCTGTGTCCAACCTGCTCCAACTCACCGCGCAGTTCGCGGAAATTGTAGATTTCACCGTTGAAGGCGAGTACCAGACTGCCATCTAGACTTGCCATGGGCTGATGGCCAGCAGGCGATGGGTCCAGTATCGATAAGCGTGCGTGCGCCAGCCCAACACCTTGCTTATGGTCCTCGAACAGACCTGAATGGTCAGGCCCCCGATGCGCAATCGCGGCGAGGGCTTCGCGCAGAGCGGCGGACTCGAAACTTCCTACAATACCAACTAGTCCGCACACCCTAGTTCCACCCCCAGCTGGAGAATCTCGTCCTAAACCCGCTCATGTTCAACTACGAGATTCCAACGGGAGCTTGTAAAAGCTCCTCGTAGAAAGAAACTGCGCGTGCCATGACGCAAGCGTAATTAGCCCGCTTCCTCACAATTGCATTGTTGATTTGCTCGGCAGAGGATCGTAACTGTTCATCAAACAGGCTTTCAATTATTTGTTGAGCGAGGGAATCCGGATCACTCGGAGCATGCAGCAAGCCGTTCACCCCATGGCAAATCCATTCCCGGATCGGCTTAATGTCTCCAGCTATTGGAAACACTCCGCATGCCATAGCTTCAAGAAGTGTATTGGGAGTGCCGTCATGTTCACTCGGGGAGACAGTCAGCTCGGCACATCGGAACAATTCCGCCAAGGCCGCCTGCTCTAGCTTAGGCAGCAGCCGTACCGCATGTGCAATATCCAAGCGCCGAACCCAATCGCCCGCTTCGACACTGCCAAGCATACCCGGTGCGAAAAATATCGCTTCTGGTATCTTCTCAAGGACCTTGGGGATGGCCTGGAAAAAAACATCATTGCGGACATATTCGCGAAACCCACGCGGATTGACCACTACCCGTGCGCCAGCCGGGATGCTCCAGCGGTCAGCGCGACTAACACGACCAGCGGTATTGAAAACTTCTGGCCGTACACCCCCGCTTCCAGGCAAGACAATCTGCAGTCGTTGGAGATCGAACCCCCACTCTTCAGCTAAAACCATGTCCCGCTGACAATCCGTATGCAAGGCATCCACCCGGGCCATTGCCTGCCGGGTAGCAGTCGCAATGAGTTTGTAACGCTTCGCAAAGAGGGTGAAATCATTTCCCCAGACCGAGGCCACTAGTGGGATCGGCAACCCTCGCATCGCGCGCGCTGCAACCAAGCCTTCCATAGGAATACGCATAGCGTGAACTAAGTCCGGCTCAATATCAATGATGAGACGCCTTAATCTGGCCGCGGGCCGACCCAGAAGTAGCGGGCCAACACGGTAACGAAGATCACTGAGGCTGCGAATGACGAAGCTACTGCGCAGCTTTGTTTTGAGGGCCTGGAGGCGCACGCCCTCACTGCCAGACACGCCCGCTAAGCCCACCCCTCTGGACAAAACTGGTATCAAGTGCTGCGAAGTGACTCCAGGAACGAAAGCGCAAGGATAAGTTGAAATTAGGTGCACCTTATCGCCGCGGCCGATAAAATAGTTTATCCAGTTCAGTGCTATCGGACTTCGCGCATCAACGACAAAACATAACTTCATGATTTGCTCATGGCAGCCGAGCTCGAGGGCCCAGATTTTTCACAGACTGCAAGGCTGCAACGAAAGCATTGACCATAGAGTCCAGATTGTGGGTGGATTGAATTTTTTCCCGGGCCGCTTGTCCCATACCTCGTAGTCTAGTTAAATTGGTTAATGCTTTACTCAGCACCTGATAAAGCGCATCGGGTTCGCTCGCAGTTAGGTGGAAGCCGGTGACACCATCTTCAACCAAATCCCATTGACTTCCGTCGCCCGACGCAACGACCACCGGTTGACCGTAAGCCATGGCTTCTTGCATCGACAAGCCGCCACTGCCGGGAAGAACGAACAAGTCTGTAGCAGAGAAACAGGCTGTCAGTGCATCACCGGCGAGGTGTCCGAGAAAGTGTGCACGAGGGAAGATATTGGCGGCGATCTGCTCGAGCCTGCCGCGTTCCGGCCCTTCGCCAACAATGACCAACTGAACCTTGTCACCTAAACGCGCGCAGGCTTCCAACAATAAAGGCAACCGCTTTTCGGGGATCAGTCGTCCAACAAACAACAGAACTGGCCCCCCAGTTAAATTACGCTCTCGACGCCAAGAGGCTAACGCCTTGGCGTCGACTGGAAGTTCTTCAGTTCTGTGCAACAGCCTGCCGCCTGCCACCGCGTTGGGGGCAACAAACACGCGCAACGGATCGCAACCCAAACTAATATAGTCCTGGGCCCCTTTGCTACTGTAGGAGATCATCGCATCAAACTGCCGCAAGAACAGCTTAAAAAAATAGTTTCGTGAACGTCGTTCGCTATCTTGCTGACCGGGTTTACGATAAAGGACCCCAAGGCCCCAACCGATAACCGGGATGCCCATTTGCCGAGCGTAACTTATGGCCGAATAATTGCTCGTAAGGCGCGGATTCGCCTCGGTTACCAAAATCTCTGGACCGAAGTCGCGCAGCCATCGACTGCAGTTGGCCTGCCAACATAAATAATTAGCTGCACTCCCGAGATGGAGATTTTTTGCCCGCACCCAGCGGGCATGATCTAGCGACTTCGCCGATCGGATGGCCTCTGTTTCGAGCGGGGAGCCAGCAAACACCTGTAACTCTTTAACGCGAGACGCCAGACAGTCAAAAAAAGAAACTCGGTATTCTGGTAATAAGCGTTGTTGAATACCCAAACGCATCACTTAACCCCGCCTAGACAAACGTCTGACTTCGAAGTTGCTTTAATGATCAACTCTTGGCCTCAAATATTTCCATGTAAGCGTCCACCATCGTCAACAACAGAAAACGTCTGCAAGCCTCTTTTCGTGCCGCTTCTGCAAACGCGGGGAGTTTCGCCAACACCTCTCGAACTGATGCTACCAAGAGCTCGGCAGACGGCTGTTCTAGGCGCCAGGGATCACCGCTGTAGGGAGCGAGACACGCAGCGTCTCCCGCCAACTCCAATAATGAACCTGTATCGTAGCCTACCACCGGAAGACCGCTAGCAAGCGCCTCAATGACCGAGTTTGGACATGGCGGATTAATCTCTAGATTTAGGAAAATATCACATTCTCTCAGGCGCAATGGCATCTGCTCGCGCGGCACAGAACCCATTATCTCGACACCCGGAATATGCGCAAGGGCCTCTCGAACTGCCAGGCTGGCCTTCCCGTATAGACGCAATGCCGAAATCTCGCCCGATGGGACCAAGGCCGCGGCAAGGCGCCCCACCGTTGCCAGAGTTACTGGATCATCCTGAATCGTGCCCTCAACGGAGACGATCACTGGCGCGTGCGTGCGGGACTCCGAGATAGGCCGGAACATGTTTAGGTCCACAGCGTTATAGATGATTCGTTCATCGCCTCGCGCGCGACCGTAACACTCGTGCCACCAGTCACGTACGAATTTACTCTGGTACACCAAGTCATCGGCTAAGTAGTTTCGGATGTAAACCATGAGCCCATTACGGACCTCACTCATGAACTTGTGGCGCCAGCTCGTCCTGAAGGCCCTATGACGCCAGTTGAGACCATCCAGACGGTGCACAACACGGGCTCCACGCTGCTTACAAGCCCGCAGCCAACTCAAACGGGAAGTACCGCCCACGACAATTACCCTATTTGGCCAGACCGCATCATCGGGATAAACGACCAAATGTCCACGAGACTCTAGAGCGTCAATTAGGCGTAATTGGAAACTGCCTGGGCCCCCCGTTTTTTGGGGCCGATGAGGAAAACCTATGATCACCCACGGGCTCCCAGCAGGAACACAGCGTAGAGAAAATGAATACAATTGGTAATCACCACGTGTCCACTAGCCCACACAAGAAACGGTTTCGTTTGGACGCAACTAGTTCTCGATTGATTTGGTCACCTGCGCGGGAAGAAGTCCGGACAACATGATATTTACTCGTCGCTGCCAGTCATAGGGAGTTACGGTCTGAAGCGCGGAATTTGCCAGTTTCTCTCGATTCTGAACCGTTTCTAGAGCGCGTAAGGCGTCTACCCAATCTCGCGGATGTTCTGGTGCCACCAGCATAGCGCAGGACTCATCCAATACCTCGCGCAGTACTGGCAGGTCGCTGGCAATTATTGCTCGACCCATTGCCATGTATTCAAACATCTTCAGAGGGCTCATCCAAGTGGCAGTATCTAACTTACCGCTCGAGACGCTTACGCGGGGCTGATAGGGCATCAAAAGCACATCGCAAACAGCCATAGTTTTTGCCAAAAGGCTGTTTTCCACGAACCCAAGAAGTTGTACGTTCTTGAGGCCCCGATGTACCACTTTCCTCCGAACGTCTAGTAAAGCCTCTGGTGTACCGCCAGCGATCCTAAAATCCCAGTAAGGCAGGGACTCCGCACAGGTCAGGATCACTTCAACTCCGCGACCTCGATAAAGATGCCCCGCATAGCCGGCAACAGGCCGAGTGGGATCCAGTCCCTCTTTTGCCTTGGCTGCAGCAGCCGACGGCAGGTCGACAAAGCGTTCTAGGTCCACGCCGTCGTGCGCAACCCTCAAATCCATTTTCTTTAAGAATGGGAAACGCTCGAGCATTAGCTCCCCTAACGCTGCTGAGATAACCACAATCCGTCGGAAGCCTGAAGATCGGGCCAGTAATCGCCACAGTTGAAGCTCAAAACCAGAGGGTGGGGCATGGCACTCCCAAACGGTGCGAAGGCCAAGCATGGCGGAAAACGCAGCTGCCCCTACGGAGCGAGTCAAAACCAATTGAGCGCCAGCACGGCGTGCCGCCCAAGCAGCCCGAAGGTTATAAAAATGGATTCCAAGGCGGCCGCTGACAGGCGAAACACATAAGTTGCCCGGAACGCGATTGACTCCGTAAAGCGCTTCCAAATTAACGGGAGGCGAACTTTTGGGGTTCCCGCTAATGGCAGTCATAAGAAGATTCGGATCGAGCTTCAACAGGGCCTGAGCCATCTTCATGACCTGAACGGCATTTGCAGCCGTTCCAGGAATCCGGCTCATGGTCAGATACGCAATGCTCACCATTCAGCTGCTTCAGTTACCTTAACGACTGGCCGTTTCAAGCAAACTGCCGCATAGTTGGCCAACCGCTTGATGTCATCCGTAAAATGGGAACCTTCGGAGCTGAATGTCGAGCTCCGTCCGAGCAAAGTTGAGTAAAGATTAACCTTTACGGAGAACTGCATTACTGCGGCTACATATTGCTCCAAAGCTCCCTCGTCATGGCTGTGCGACTCCAACATTTCTCGAAGGGTCTGCGGCAAGCGCATTAGATCGGCGCATCTGCGCACCATTAGATCGGGTAGGGCATTGAAAGGGCAATGCCCAAGGGTCACCACTGGGCGCCCAAGTATTGCGGCTTCTAATCCCACGGAACTGGTGAGAACTACGGTGACAGCTGCGGCCTTTACCCAATAACGTGCCTCGCTTTCTGGTGGGGCTAACAGGACGTTAGGAATATTCAACAGCTTTCGATAGCTACCGATGCTACGTTTGCCGACCATCCAGGGGTGCTCTTTAACTACCAGCGCCATACCTGCCGGAAGGCTCAGGGCAATCGCCCGGATAACCTCGATCTGGTTTAACAACGGTCTCCCGTAAACCAGTAACGATACCTCAGGCTCAGTATGCATCGGATAAAAAGCAAACCGCCTGCCGGCCAAGCCTTGGGATAAAGAATAACTAGCACGTAGCAGCTTATCCGCGCGTCTTGCGCGCCAGGGATTAATCAATCCTTTGAAGACTATTGGCCGTAACGGCCCAGGGCAGTGATTATCTCGGAACGACTCGCTACATCGATAGCGCCACCAAGTTTGCGACAATCGCCAAGAAGATATCAAAACGCTACCACTCAACTTTATCTTCTGGGCTGGTTTGGCGGAGGCTTTCACCACACCCTCATAACGACCATGGGTAGTACGAACCAAATTGATGTGCGCACGAGCTCCCTCAAGAATGGCGGGATCTTCCCTGCCTACCTGAGCCATAGACATCAATAATTCTGGAGACGGATCATTGAGTGTCGATGAAAAGTGCACATGGTTGCCAATACGCGTGGTGCGAAGATTAAGCACCCTCACCCCCCGTGCCCGAGCGAAGAGGTAGACAAGATAGTCCAAGATAGTTACGCATATAAAGGTAACCACCGCATCCGGCTGAATTGCCTCAAACATACGATCTACCGCGACAGTAGCTGTTTGTAAGATGCTTAACAGTTCCCTGTCACTGAACCGTCTACGGTAGTCTTGAGTATAGGTACAGTCCGCCCCCATGATCAGGCGGCGGTCTGCGACGATGGCCCCAAACAATCCAGGTCCGCCCAACTCCCGCTCGTAACGCTCCAGCAAGGCGTAGTCAGGGTCGTTATCACGCACCCCTGTTAAGTGCCACTCCTTTAGCAAATAATGACCTTGAGTCTCAAAACTAGGGTTACGCCGCAACCAGTCGGCGTAGGACCAACTGTCTGCCAAGGTAAAAGCACAACGCCCATTGCCCAGGCGTTTCGCCAGCGCCTCGGCCAACGCGACAAACATCGGCAGACTATCGCTTTGAGTAGCGAACAGCAGGTTCATACCTTGTAGGCACTTGGGTCGAAATGGTTCAAGTTGCGGCCAATCCATTCCACGGTGCGCTCTAGACCCTCACGAAACCCAAATTGACTCTGCCATCCAGTCAGCTTAAGGATACGCCTGTTATCTGCCAGCAGCCGGTTTACCTCGCTCTTATCTGGTCGCAAGCGCTCCTGCTCACAAACAACGGGAACTTCACGACCACAGATCGTCATAAGCATGCGTACCGTTGTTTCGATCGACCATTCCTCGCCGCTACCAATGTTAACCACCTGCCCCTCTGCCTCCCTGCATCCAGCTAAGGCGATCATGCCGGCTGCTGTGTCCATAACAAAGTTAAAATCGCGGGTGGGACTTAAAGCGCCGAGACGTAACTCCGAGCAGCCCGAAAGCAGCTGGCTAGCTATGGTGGGGATGACCGCCCGCGCTGTTTGACGTGGGCCATAGGTGTTAAATGGCCGAGCCGTGACTACGGGAACTCCGAAAGAGCGATAGAAACTATCGGCCAAGTGGTCAGCGCCGATCTTGGTCGCCGAGTAAGGGGACTGACCGACCAGAGGATGATCTTCGGAAATGGGAACAGTCTGAGCGCTCCCGTAGACTTCCGAGGTAGAAACGTGGATTAGGCGCACAAGTGTCTTGGAAGAACGACAGGCTTCCAGCACATTGAGTGCGCCGACGATATTTGTCTCCACATAGGAGCGCGGAGCGTGGTAGCTGTAAGGGATACCGATGAGGCTAGAAAGGTGGAACACATAAACGCAATCCGCCACAGCCTCGCGAATGCGCTCGGCATCACGGATGTCCCCTGATAATATGTGGACTCGATTCAATACCCCGGGAGCCACATCAGCCAGCCAACCAAGGCTATTCCAAGAATTATAGTAAACGAAAGCACGAACGGAAGCGCCAGCACCGATCAGCGCCTCCACCAAATGGCTACCGATAAAACCATCTGCACCAGTCACCAAAACCTGCTGGCCTTTAAGAAAATCAGACATGACCAACCTCCAATGCTGAGATATCGGCGCGTGCCCGGGCAAGGTCAGCTGCGTTACCGATATCTGTCCAGTATTCGTGAATGGGAAAGGTACATATGCGGCCACCTCGAGCCATTTCGGCGGCAATTAACTCTGGCATGTCAAAGAACCGTCCCGCGGGAACCAGTTGAAGTACCTCTGGTGACAGGGTATAGATACCGGCGTTGCACAAGAATTGTTGTGAAGGTTTCTCCCGCACAGCAGTTACCCAAACACCATCTGTTTCCAATACGCCGTAAGGAATCTGCACGCAGTATTGCACTGCGCCGACGGTAACTGTTGCACAGTGCTCGCTATGGAAGCGCAGCATATTGCTGTAGTCAGAAGTAGTCAGCACATCGCCATTGACTACAAGCAATGGCCCATCCGGATCATGCTCCAGCAACGATAGGGCGCCGGCTGTGCCTAGCTTGTAATCTTCTCTGAGGTAGGTAATGGGTACTCCGAAGCGACTACCGTTTCCGAAGTGAGACTCAATCTGTTCGTGCAGATAATTTATGGCAATGTAAATGCGCGGCAGGCCAGCTTTTACTGCCGAACGTACCAAGCGCTCCAAGAGTGGCATACTCCCCACCTCAATCATCGGCTTGGGCCTGTCGTCGGTCAGCGGCCGCAGGCGCCGCCCCTCACCACCGGCCATGATCACTGCCGCATAGAAGCCTTCCGCACCACCAAATTTGCTGGTTTCGCCTAGCTCAGAAAAATGGACGATTCGGACAAATTGTCCGGCCACATCCACCAAGGGAATTGCCTCCAATCCATGATGCCGCAGCAACTGCGACAAATAAAGTTCGGAGGACTCAGAATCTGCGGTTAGCGGGTTTGCATTCATCACAGCCGAGGCCTCACTGTCCAAACCGTGACCGGCAAGAATTCCACGACGGATGTCACCATCGGTGATAGCCCCCAAGATTCGTCCGGAGTCGTCTACAACGACCGCCAAGCGACGCGGCGACGATTCCAGCGCCCTTACTGCGTCGCGCACCCGAGCTCCGGGGGCTATGACGCAAGAATCATTTAGCGACACCAACCATCCTCCATGCATTCCCCCTTTAGGGTCATACCCTTGCGAATTAGTCGCTGACCCAGGGGAACGTTGGCAAGTACCTCAGCGATCTTTAACCCGGCACCACCCTCGCCGTAGGGATTGATACAGAAGCGAGAGACGGTCCGAAAGGCCTCGTCATCCAAACAATGTCTTACCGCAGCGTATATTCCGTCGGCATGGTAGTCGGTGTCGAGAACGTTCTCCGCTCGCAATCGACCCAATTGGCGTGATCCAATGTTAACTGTTGGACAGCCGAATGCCGGAGTTTCCTTAATGCCAGAAGAGGAATTACCCACGCAAGCGATGCGTATTTCGGGTCTACGCGCCATGGCTAAGAAACCGTGGTAATTAAAGCGCCCTAGCGAGGGATGCAACTGAACGTTGGGGCGGACTAGCGTCACGAACGCCTCTAACTCCTGAATTATTCGACGCCCCCCCGCATCGTTATTGGGATAGGTCAGAATCACCTGTACGCCTTCTTCGGCAAGGCGTGCCATGGCTGTGAGGGAGGAGCTTACCTGCTCTGCAGCAAGGTCAAACTCCGTGGTGACAGAGTGCTGCGTGAATAGCACCATGGGTCTCTCCAAGTCCAGTCTGTAGGCCTCCGCCAGATTCTCAGGGGTGGCCACCTTATTTTCCCGAATCAGATCAATGGCCGGAAAGCCGACAGTCTTTACACGCCACGGCTCCTCGCCCATGGCTAGGAGGCGGTTGGTAGCTTGCTGGTTAGTCGTAAAGTGTAGGTGTGACAGCTTAGTCATGGCGTGGCGTACCGAATCGTCTAAGGCGCCACCCTCAGTAATATCACCACCCTCAATGTGAGCAGTAGGAACCCCCATCTGTGTACCTGCAATAACAGCAGCGAATCCTTCAAAACGGTCGGCATAAACTACCAGGATATCTGGATTGATTTCCTCAAGTGCCCTACTCATGGAAACTACTCCACTCCCGATCGCCTGTGCGGTTGCGCACAGGGAATCCGTAATCATATCAATGTGTACCTCGGCATGGACGGTAAAGCCATCGGCTTGAATCTCCGCCAGAGAACGGCCAAAGTTATGGTCCAGATGCGCGCCAGAGACAATCAGGCGATACTCCAAACAAGGATGAGCATCAATGGCTTTTAATACGGGAAATTGCAATCCGTATTCGGCACGATTGCCGGTGAAAACAGCAACGATTCTTTTCTTCATCAACTACCTCACTGAGATTTCGCGGGGATCGGGGGGGCGAGTCCGTCGACTGCGGAAATACGTTCTGCTAGTAGGCGTGCAAGCCCGACATCCAGAGGCGTCGTGGGCTGCCAGCCGCAAGCCCACGTGGTGCCATCGACGGCCACGACAAGGCAGTTGGAAGGGCCGCCCCGAACTGTTGCCTGCACTTCGCGTGTTCCTTCGCCAGCAAGGCGCAAGCACCGTGTAGCCAACTCTCCGATGGACACGCCAACGCCACTGCCGACATTAAACACCCCATGCAAATTCGCGGCAATCACATCGCAGACGGCCTCGGCGGCATCGCTGATCCAGAGGAAATCGCGTACCGGCGAGGCGTCCCGAACCCTGAGCGCCCCTGTCCCTGGAATCTGTCGCAGGATGTCTCCCAAGACGTTGTGGTCTCCCATGCCCGGACCGAACAAATTGCTGAATCGCAGCACCGCACCGCCTGCGGCCAGAACCCGTTGTTCACAAGTCAGTTTGGTAAGTGCGTAAGTGCTGTTTGCTGTCACTGGATCATCGACCTGGTGCGGTTGTGTTTCTGCACTGCCATAGACTGCGGCGGAAGACGCATAAACCAGGCGTCCGCGGGTGTGTTCGACGAGCTTTTCTACCAAACCGAGGGCGGCGTGGTAGTAGGGATCGCCGAAGCGCTCTACTGAACTCATGTCATTGTCTTCGGCCATGTGAACAAGTACATCACCGGCCGGAATAGCGTGGTAGTCCGTGCACCGCAGGGCCGTGGCCCCCGGGGGTGGTGCCCATGGCCGGCGCGAGACCCCGAGAGTGTCCCAGCCGCGACGCACAGACTTGGAAACTACGGCGCCGCCAAGAAAACCCGAGGCACCAGTGACAATCAGTTTCATCGGCGCGAACTACCGTGGCCGGACCCGTAGGATCGTGGCTATCTCGAAAGGACCTTTGTCATCCTTGGACCTGATACCCACTCGCTTCAGACTCAGTCCCACGAATTTGGCCTAGCTTGATACAAGGCCCGAACAGCCATTGCAACTGAAAACGCTGGCGCCGACCGCTGCCATCCGAGGGAAATTGAAACGGCCGGCCGGTCGATGCGGCCGCCCATCACGCGGCAATAGGTACAACACTTTTCCCGCTAGGAAGGGCCATTAATTGGTCACAGTTACCCACGTACGTACCGTTAATGGCAACCAATTCATAACCATACGAATGCAATAAAGAGATACAGTACTGATGTATGGCTTTGCCGTGAGTTTCAAGAAATATGATGGGACTCGTTTCTTCAATGAGCCTTTTTGCTCCGGCCAAGACATTGCCCTCCGCTCCCTCGACGTCAATCTTTATGAATTTGGGTGCCGTGTTCCCTTCAACATAGACAAAGCTATCAAGGTCTGTCCCGGGAACCTGCAGACTCCCGCCGGTAGCAATCTTTCCGGTGGCCAGCGTCGCGCCTACCTGAAACGAAACGTCCCCAACGCGATCGAGCACTGCTTTACCGACGATCTCGACATTGGTGATCTTGTTGATCTTCACGTGCCGAACCAGGTAGTCCAGATTGTCTGGGAACGGTTCAAACGCGAAGACTTTTCCCTTCGGTCCGACCACTTCAGCAAACAACAAGGTATGAAACCCGACATTCGCCCCGACGTCGTAGACCACAGAGCCGGGCAGGACCCGCTCAGAAAACACTCTCTGCCACTCCGGCTCATATGATCCCAGCCAGCATCCATGATTCGCGGAGCCGGAGATCCAGCGCCTTCCTTTCAAGCTTCCCTGAAGGATCGGCACGACCATCGTCCTGGGGATGAGCTTCAATGGCAAGCGCAATAACTTCCCCAGAAAGGAGTTAATCGGAATGGATGAAAAATTAATCATTGCTTTCCTGATTCAGTTTATTGACAAGGGGCAACGCTCTCGTTTCGACACTTTGGATTAAGTTGCCGCAGAGTGAATGCAGCGCTGAGGCGTGAGCGCCCAGCGGGGTCCAACACGTCCCTGTTAAAAATTCCAACGTGACTGCTGACATCAACCAAAGCCAGCAATGTCGGCGAGATTGATATGGACGTCCGCAGCGATGTCGCGAGTGGCCACCTTGCCTAACACTTCATTCAGGTGGGTAGCGTGAATGGAGCCGGTGCCAGGTCGTTTGACCCATACGTTTTTCATACTGAAAACATCACCTTGGCGAATGGGGGCAATGGAGACGACCGTCGCATAGGCGAAATCGATGACAGGTTGCTCCTCGGGGAGAATGGTCTTGCTGCCGCCTCCCGCTTGCCAGACGGCACGTGAGCCAAGGATCAGATCATGCAACTCGTCCGGCTCGATGGACAGCCCTGTGTCTGGACCGGGCCAGGAACGTGAAATGGTGAAGTGTTTTTCCAGTATGGAAGCACCCAAGGCTACAGCCCCGAGACAAGTCCATATCCCCATGGAGTGATCCGACAAGCCGATCTCCAGACCAGGAAATTCCTGTTTTAGTTGCGTGATTGCCCCCAGGCGTACCTTTTCATAGGGCGTAGGGTACACGCTGGTGCAATGCATTAGCGCCAAAGGCGTGTCGTGCTTGCGGATGGCTGCGACAGACCGACGCACTGATTCCAGATCATTCATTCCTGTGGAGAGAATCATGGGTTTGCCCATGCGCGCAATGTGCTCCAGCAAAGGCACGTTGTTGCATTCGCCGGAACCGATCTTGAAGCCGGGCACACCCATTTCCAGCAGACGTTCGGCGGCTTCACGGCTAAACGGCGTTGAGAGGTAGATGACGCCTTTCTCTGCGCAGTAGGCCTGTACCCGTCGCTCTTCATCGGCGTTCAACTCGCAGCGCTTGATGATGTCCCACAATTTTTCTGCGGAGATATCTCCGGGGGTCATGTCAGTGGGAACCATCTCCTTCTCGGTGATGTGAGTCTGGAATTTCACCACCTCGGCGCCGGCCGCCACTGCGGCATCGACCAGTCTCAAGGCCTTATCGATTTCACCCTCGTGGTTGATGCCCACCTCGGCGATTACCAGAGGCGGCTGGTCCTTACCGATCTTGCGGCCGCCGATTTCAAATACGCTCATGATTCCTCCAAGTGGTGAATATGCGGGGCTGTCGCAGAGGCATGGGACCGCTACCAGGCGGTGAAGCCGCCATCCACGATGAAGTTCTGACCCGTGCAGTAGGACGAGGCATCACTCAATAGGTACAGCATGATGCCGACCAGTTCGCCGCGCTCGGCCATGCGCCCCATGGGCGTCCGGTTGCCATAAGCCGTGGTAAAGCGCTCATCGTGACCATTAAACACGCCGCCGGGCGTAACGCAGTTGACTCGCACACCATCCCTGCCCCACCATGTGGCCAACCAGCGTGTCAGACCAATAACGCCCGCCTTGCTTGCCGAGTACCCAGGGAAAGAGCGGAAGGGCTGCCCTTCGTAGATGCGATGGTCGGGCCCCACCAAGCCATAAATGCTGGAAACATTGATCAGACTGCCTCCCCCGCCCTGCTTGAGGATGCGTCCTGCCTCCCGTGCTACCAAAAAGGTGCCGGTCAGGTTCACGTCCAGGGTGCTCTGCCACACCGCCAACGGATAGTCCTCGAATGGTGCGAAGGCCTCGCCGGCAGCCATCAGGCCCTCGCCGGTGGCCGCGGCATTGTTCACAACGCCATCCAAGCCGCCCAGTGCCTCTACCGCCGCTGCCACTCCGGCTACTACGGCTGTTTCATCGGCCACGTCCATCACCATACCGATGACGCCCAGTTCCTTCGCCAAGTCGAGTACGTTGGAGCCAGAGCGGTCGGCTAACACCAGTCGGGAACCTTGAGCGGCGAAAGCCGTGGCGTACTCCCGTCCCAGCACCCCGGTGGCACCCACCAGGAAAATTCGCTTGTCGCGAATATGCACACCCTCAGTCATATCACGCCTCCCGTCGCAGCCGCATGAGGAACTCCACCAGCTCGAAATCAAAGGCGGAGTCGATGTCCAGACTCTTGTTATCGCCGATCTCATAGCCCTCGGCATGACCGTCCAGCAGATGATTTGCACGCCGAAGGTAATCCGGGGCAAGCACATAGATGCTGGCGACGTGTTCCCATACCTGGGGAGCGTCCTGCCGGCGCAGCACCTTGGGGCCGAGCGATTTGCTCACGCGCAGCGCACCGTCCAGGTCCGCCTCGACCATATTAAAGTAGGGGTTTTTGCGCGCCTTGCAGACGGAAAAGACGGCATCGACGCCACGTGAGCGCGAGCTACGGAACTGCGCGATGGCGCGGGAAATATCCTTCGCATCTCGCAACGGGTTGGTGCAATCCAGGTCTACAACGGCCTCGTAAGTTTCTGCGTAATGCATCTCGCATGCGTGCAGAGCATGTTGCCACACCTGAAACTTACCTACATCGGGTCCTGACAACTCCTGGGGCCGCATGAAGGGTATTTCGGCTCCCGCCATACGGGCCGTCGTAGCGATGGATTCGGCGTCGGTGGATACCACCACACGGTCGATCTCCGGCGTCGCTAGGGCCTGCTCTATGGACCACGCAATGAGAGGCTTTCCCAGCATGGGGCGAATGTTCTTGCCCGGCAGCCCTTGACTACCGCCACGCGCACCGATCACACAAAGGATGCTCATGGCAAGACCTCGGCGATAACGTGTGGACGACCTGTCCAATCGGACTCGCGGGCAGCTAGGGCGGCCCGTAACACGGCCAGACCATCCTCTAAGGAGCACAGGGGGGGGGTTCGGGAGAACGTATGCGGGTCAGAAAATGCGGCATATGTGCCATGAACAGATTATTGCGCTTGAATCCGCCTCGCACCCGGTCACGTTCCCGGGAAATGCACACACGGATTTTTTAAACATGTTAACTACGCTTTCTCCATCGATGGGCGACAGATGGTCTCCTTGGACATCAATGCAGGTGCGCCCAGAGACTGGGTCATCCTCGACCAGTTCCGTCGCCATCGCACGGCCGATCGCTTCCACGAGTTGCGCTGACGGAATACCACTGGCACCGATTTTAATTCAGCCATTGATCTTCTCCAACCGTTCTGCCATTAGCAACTCCACCATCCGGAAATCCAGTTCACTGTCCACGCCGAGGGACCTTTCCGGCGGCATAACGTAGGGGTGAATCACCTCCCCCCAAAGGGAATTACTCTCCATGACCACGCACCGTCGGGTCAGATAGATGGCCCCGTTGCGCATGTAAGCCGGTGGCTCATAATCCTGTCGACGCGTTCCCTCTCGTTCTTCCATGCAGAAGGACACGAGGCGACCATGAACATCAATACGCTTCATTTTGACGGGATGGACGGCGAAGACCTGCACGACGCTGATCACCGAGTCGCAGTTACCAGTTTCCGCCGCAGCCACAGCCCCACGCACATCCTCTTCAATGCGTAGGGGGTCCGTTGGTTGCAATAAGCAGACCCAGTCCAAAATAATGTTATCCTGAGCCTCCACCGCTCGTATCGCGTGCTGTACTACAGGCAAGGTGGGCGTAAAGTCCATGGCTAGTTCTGCAGGCCGCATAAACGGCACCTCCGCGCCGTATTGGCGAGCAACAGAGGCTATTTCGGCGTCCTCTGTACTGACCACAATGCGATGGAAAAGATCTGCAGCTGCGTTGGCGACTTCAATGGTATGCGCGATCGCCGGCTTGCCGCAAAGCGGCCGGATGTTCTTTCGCGGTACGCCTTTGGAGCCGCCACGGGCTGGAATCAATGCCAAGATTTTACTGTGTGCGCTCATCAATAGGTGATCTGTTTATTCACAGTCAGCGGTACGGTGGACAGGATTTTCGCGATACGTTGGCCGGCGTGACCGTCGCCGTAGAGCGTGTCACAGGGCAGGTGACCCTGATCCAAGCGGGTACGAACGGCTGCCAGTATTTCATTGCGGTCATAACCAACGTCGCTGACGTTTGCCGCACGGTCGCGTCCACACTGCCGACCGCCGATATTCACAACGGGAAGCCCCAGATAGCCTGATTCCCGGATGCCGACGCTAGAATTCCCCACCAGCACGCGGGCATTCTTGAGCAAGCGCAGGAAATCCTCGGGAGCCAGATTCTTGAAAAAATAGATGAAGGGAACGTCACGGCTCTCCCGGAAGTGGCGTATTGCTCTAGAGATGCGGTCGGAGCCGGCGTCCACATTGGGCCAGAACCAGAACGCGGGGTAGGCCAGAGCTTCGATCGCGGCAAGTGTTTCCTGTATTTGATGGAGAGCGTCGTGGTACTCAGTAGTTACTGGGTGCTGCATTACGACGAGATATCCACGGTCGGGGTCGAATCGGTGTCCGACGCCGTTGTAGCGTTCGAACACATCCACATGGTTGGCGGGCTCCCGAACCACATCTGCTACGAGATCAACGGAGGGGCAACCGGTAACAAACACACGATCCGGATCTTCGCCCATGCGGATCACACGCTCTGCGGCCTTGTTGTTCGAGACAAAATGGAGGTCAGACAGCTTGGTCACGGCATGGCGGACCTTCTCATCGATTGAGCCAGTGACTTCGCCACCCTGGACATGGGCAACGGGGATGTTCATATACGAGGCCGCGATGGCCGTGGCGATGGTTTCGTAACGATCAGCAATACTCATTACAACATCGGGCCTGAGACGGTCAAACACGGACGCCAATTCGACGATACCGAGTCCGGTTGATTTAGCGCTGGTCACTAGGTTTTCGCCCTCTACCACCATGTAGACAACGGCATTGGGCTCGAAGCCATCCGAGCGGATAACGTCGATAACTGGTCCGTATCGATGTAAGAGTGCAGAGGCGGCAACCACCAGTTGAAGTTCGAGGCCTGGTTGTTTGCGCACTGCTTGCAAGACAGTCTTGATACGGGCGTAGCTAGGGCGCGCGGTGACAACCACACAAACCTTACGGGGGGATTTTGTCTTCACGTACCTAGTACCTCTGTGGAGAACTCGAAACAAACACGGAATTTACAGGCCATAAACCTCCCTGCCTTGATTAACGTATCACCCAAACTTCGCATGATTTTCCTAGCCATGTAACAAAAGCCCAGCGGCTCGGCATTGAGGATGCATCACGCCAAATCCTCCTTGGTCAGCAGCACATCAGGTGTTACCGCCCGAAGCAGAGGCCTTCCCACCAGTTCCATCATACGATCTGCAGGGATGCCGGTGCCTGGCTTCTTCAGGGTAAGGTCATCAGCGCTAAGGACATGCCCTGCCGGAAGCGCCTTGCGCACGGCGACGCTCTTAGTAAAGATAGCGCGCATGGGCGCTAGTTCACGAGCAGCGCCATCCTTGTCGACCGGATGGGCCAACATGGTCTCGATGCGGCGTGTTCCTTCCACTAATTGCGCCAGTTGTTCCACAGTCAGAGACACCGGCACATCGGGTCCGAACATATGCCGGCTCAGGGTGACATGCACTTCCACCGCACGTGCTCCCAGTGCGACCGCCGCCAAACCCGCGTAGGGCGCACCAGTGTGATCGGACAGGCCGGTCGGGCAGGCGTAGCGGCGACCGATTTCGGCCAATACGTTGAGCCCAACCTGCTCCGGCGGGGTAGGGTAGCGTGAAGCGCACTGCATCACCAGCAAGGGGCAGCCAGCAGCCTTCACACGTGCCACAGCCTGATCGATTTCGGCCCAGGAGCTCATTCCGGTGGAAAGCAGCAAGGGGCGGCCGTCAGCCAGCATGGCGCAAAACAGCTGCCGATTCCCCACCTCGCCGGAGGCGACTTTCCACGCTGCCACCCCGACTCGACGCAGCAGTTCCACAGCCTCCAGAGAAAATGGCGAGCTTAGAAACAACAAGCCGCGCTCATCTGCATGGGCCTTGAGGTCCAGCCATTGCGACTCTGTGAATTCCATGCGCCGCCAGTAATCGTAGCGAGTCGCATCCTGGCGGCTGAACTGGACTCGCCAAGGCTCGGCGGGCGTGCTTTCGGCTGCGGCGATATGAGTCTGGAACTTCACGGCATCCGCACCCGCGTCTGCAATGGCGTCTATGAACGCGTGCGCCATACCTAGACTACCGTCATGAGCTTGCGCGACTTCACCGATGATGAGGCAGCGGTCGAACAACTGTAAGGGTCCTGGCATGGCTGAAAAATTGAATGTGCTTACTCGATGTCTCGGTGCTGGCAGCAAAAAGCGCGGCTGTTTTCCTGGTGCAAGGTGAAGCAGAGCATCCGGGCGCCGGTCGCCTTGGCGACAAACTCCGGGGTGATCTGGCGGTTGGCCTGGTGGGCGCAATTCCATGGCGCGACGCTGGACCAGTTCTTACGCGGATAAAATTCGCTGGGGGAGCCAAGATATTTCTCACGCATACGCGTTTTATGGTCGTCCATTACGGCTACCAAAGCATTGCTCCCATCGCGCAGAGCCCATAGCTGGGCGCTGTCAGTACGAAGCAACATGTCACCATACATAAAGACGGCCCAGTCTTTCTGGCTTATGAGGTAGGGTACGAGGAAGCGGCTCTAGATGAACTGATTGCTGCAATCGGTATGAATTTCCCCGTAATTGCACATGTTGGCGAGTGCTAAAGGCGTCACGATGATGGGTTCGGTGGTGTGGCGGAGATACTGTTGACGCGCGTAGTTGTATTGGGCCACCGCCTCGCGGGAGTCATGGCTGATGGACAACCGTTCGAGAAAGACTTCCAGAGTGGGTATCAAAACATACCTCTGCAGTGCCTTTAAAAAGCTTTCGAATAAAACAGAGGACATCTCGGACCATAACAGACCTGTTAGTCTCTGCCTAGCTTTACTACGTTATTCGAGGACTAACCTCTTAAGTTGCGACTGTAATAAATATAAGATCTTATTTGTGGACATCAAATTTTTATTTACGAGCATAAACAGCAAAGCTATGAGGAAATCCATCCCGATCAGGAGCGGACCGAAGATCCTTTGAGTTGAGAAGTTCGCTCCACAGATCGCAAACCCGACTCAAGCGCAAAAGCGACCGAATCGCTACCCGACGCAAACTACCGACCTCTCGAAGTAAAATTCTACCACGAACCTTGCGATCTAAGTCGTATACGTCAAATATATTTCCAAGGGCCTCAACGCGTGTTGATGTATAGCCGCCTTCCTGAGTCATGCGCTCCAAAGCGAAATTAGTATATCTATAGAAGTCGTATGGTTTTTGATGTAGTTTAATTATGAACGGAACTACGATCAACAATAATCCACCGGGTCGCAATATTCTATGGATCTCCCGCAACAGCAACTGCGGGTCGTAAATATGCTCAAGAACATTCGATAGAATAGCCACATCGCATACTTCACTGAGTAGTGGCAAGCTCCGGTTAAGATCTGCTACGATGTCCGCTCCTTCATAGGGTATAAAATCTATACCGCATACATCTTGGTTGACATACAACTCCTTAAACTGACTCTGACCACATCCAACATCAAGAATTTTCAGCCTTTTAGGCAGTTTACCAATTTCTAATGACAGCCATTTGAAGTGCGATTTGCGCATGTTCGACCATCGGCAGTAAGGAACGTCCACCTGCTTGTCTTTAAAAGCGTCGGAGGGCGTATCTATGAATACTGCTTTGCCATCAACTTGTCGTAATGGCAATTGAGACAATGCGCTTAAGCACCATTTGGTATCAGTCATAGCGAAAAGCAGTAATTGTAAATTTATTTCGTCGGGAAAATATGGTCGGATCTTCGAAAATTCAACTCACTGAACCTCCCACGCCTAAGCAGACCTAATGTTGGGCGAAAAAAACCGGCCCATAATATTCGCATTTTTTGCCAGAAAATTTCCCGCCCGTTCGGGCAAGCCTTCTTCGGTAAAAGTAGTACATTTTTCGAAATAATTTGAAAAGCCTCAAGCCCACGAGATCGACATCCGTCAACCCCTTCTTTTAAATGCAAATGGTATTTTGCAATTGAGATTGTTCCATAACATACCGTTAACCTCTGCCCAAGGGTTGATGGCGCGTACGTTGAAAATCCGCTCACCGCGTGTGTACCTTCAACCGAAAGGAGGTTTTTATAAATTAGAGATACTACTTCTCTAATACTCTTGACGTAATAATCGATAGGTTTCAGATATGGTCCTGGTGCTTTTCCCAGTTGAAACGTATATGCGTGGTAATCAATGTAAGCCACAGGTTTAAATGTTGCCACAAAATTCCAGAGTGCAATCGCCTCCGGACATAGTTCAGGGTCTGCCACACGAAAATCCCAAAACATGTTTATACCGGCTTTGTTCGACCCTTGAGTCTGTCGTGAATAACCATCTGGGTTTACGATCGGTATTACTACTATACTTAATTTTGCGCAAAGATTACTTCCATCAGGAGTTCCAAGCCACTCCATTATGGCGTCAGTTGCAAGCGTATCCGGTTCTGGCGGATGAAATCCTGAGGTGACCAAGATTGTGTTATTCGACGTGGCTCCGAATTTGTATGCGACGAGTTCCTTCCCATCTCTACTTTTTCCGTAAACAAAACGGGAAGCGGCACCATGCCTAGCTAATTCGTTAAAACGCCTTGATAAATAGTCAAAAGAACGGGGCAATGTATTTGCTAAAAATATCGTCTGCCCGCTTTCGATTAACAAATGAATATTGTATTTATTTTTCAAGTCGGTCCTGGCTAATCCATCAAACTTCTTCCATGGTCCTTCGGGTGAGTTTGAAAAAAATAGCAACGGTTTCCAATCCAGGGATGTATTCAAGTCTCCACCCGGTATTGATATCAATACTTCCTCTGCTGCCGGTCCATCGTTATGAAGTCCAAAACAAAAATGAACATTATAGTCGTGGGTTGTCCAGTCAGCCCTAGTCAACGGTTCGCAGCGGATTTTGCCCACAAAGCGCCCGCCCTCTAACCGAAACTCATCTAACGCAATCCCGTAATTTAAATTGATTATATTTAGCATGATTATAATCTGGCGCTTAAGAAGCAAACATGTGTTCAACACATGCTAATTTCTTGGATTCACAGGAGAAGATAGTTACTTTCGTTGTTCGTAAGTCAGCAAGACCAATTTTAGACAAGTTATGCACCTGTTTACGATGGTTTTTACGGCCCAGAATACGGCTGAACTGGCCGGGCGTTCTGTTCGTGGCGTCAACATGATCTTCAAGCACGCTTCGATTTGTACAGGCCAGAATTTTGCAACCCAGCCGCCTTTTTGAGGCGAGCCCGACGTCGACGAATCCTACTTTTGCTCTATACGTATTCGTAGCAAGCGCAAACGCGGAGCAGGTGGAAAAACCATCGTCTTTGGTCTGCTCAAGCGAAACAATTGCGTCTTCACCGAGATCGTCCCAGATGCCTCTCAAGCCAAATTGTGAGCTATTATTTGGGGCAAGGTATGCCCTAACAGCGTTATACATATCGATGGCTGGCATGGCTACGATAGCTTGGTGAATATCGGGGTTGATCGGCATTTCATGGTCAATCAAGGAAACAATGAATTTTTCAGAGGCTCAAATCATGTTACTGAGATTGAACCCGTGAATAACTATGCGAGGCATCGCTTGGCGCAGTTCCAAGGGGTGGCACCTTTGCCATGATTTGAAGGCAACAGAATTCAAGCCGAACTATCCAGAAAAACAACTTCCACCCGGCTTTACTATGGTATTCAGCAACAGTACTCTCTAAGTTCGTCTGCTTCACGGGCTTCATAAGCCTCTCAACTATTTATTAGATGTACGATCAATTTACTTTTTCTATGTAACAGTTGCAGTTCGCCGTCATAGACAAATTTTTGTTGCTGCATACATGCTTGTGTGGAATTTAATAGAAAATTTGTCAATTCTCAAAAGAAAAAATTTTAATAATATGATTACCTACAGCGGTTCCGGAACAGCCTCTATTCTCCGGGAATTCTTGCTCGACTATTTTTCGACGTTGAGCCTGATGGTATGTGGGATTTTGCAAATAAAAATTTATTCCTTCAATTAGTTTATCATAATTATTTGCATCTAATATGCCACCAGTTCTAATTACGCGACCATAGTGCTCCGATTCAGATAGAATTGAATTTGGAATATCTGTATTTTTGTACCAGCCAAATGACATATTAATTATGGGGAGATCAAAAATTGCTGCCTCAATTGCTTGAGTAGAATAGCAATTGATCATTACATCGCTATAGCGTAAATTACACATCAAGTATTTGTTTTGCGTTGTGTCTATTATCAGTTCGGATACATTTTTGAAATGTTTTTCATCAACTCTAATTAACTCAGGGTAATTTCTGACTATGGCATCGATTTCAGAAAATTCTTTCTGATACGCATGTTTCCATTTTCTCTTATTGTCATAGTAATTCGGATGCAAACGCACAAGCAACTGAGCAGGAGTTGTGATTTTCCCTTGATGTATGGCTTCCACGACATGCTTTATAACATCTACATTTTTTCTAAACATCTTTATTGAACTTGTGGGAAAATATATTATTTTGCGTTCTTTTGATAGGTTATGCTTTTTTATAAATATATTTTTTTCAACATCCTCTCTTTTTTTTAAAAAATATTCATCCCAGTGCGGAACCCCTCCAACGAAAATCCTATTTTCCGGTATATCTAAATACTCTATTAGCTCATTTCTCATCATCTTAGACCATGCCACCACGCTATTCGGCAATCCACCATACCCCTTGGTTGTAGTGTTATCCCAACTTTGAATAATACTTAATATTTTCGTTTTTACTTTTTCAGCTTGCCAAATAAGATGAGCGTCATACCCATAACCAATACTCGAAATAATCATCCAATCTGGCTTGTAATAATTAAATAGTTCAGCATTCGAGTTATCGGCAAAGATTTTACCCTCTAACCAAAACCATTTTTTCCTCAAAAATTTACTTTTTGCCAGTATATTTGATATAACGGGAATCGCGTGATTATAAATTCTTCCAAAGAATGAAATTTTTGGCCCACTGGAATTTAATTCGTATTCTCGTAATTGCGCTTTTCTACTAATCATTTTTTTTGATTCCCGATATGTGAAAAGTCGCACAGTATGCATTAGTCGGTACAGCAGACTACTTCTTTTTAATTCTTCAATCTTGTCTGTTTTTAAATGCTCAAATTTTACATTGTCAGCATAAAAAGTTTTACCGAATATTTTATCTTTTGAATATGGTGATAATATTACAATAGATAACCAGCTACACTGGTTTAGTATATTAAATAATTCGGTTTGAAGAATCATGCGAATCGCTTGATCCCTATGCAACGCGATAAATAGTGTTTTTTTTATAGTTTCGTTCTTTTTATTCATTATTTAAATAAAGTTTATATTTAGCGAGATGACGTTTCGTTAAGCTGTTCGGTAAATGCCACTTTTAACGGGTGCAAGTAGAATTCAGGCGCCCATGGCCAATCGGTTTTTAGATGTGTAAACGCCAAAAACCATATTTGAACCGGTGTGATTGTATTGCCACATCCACTGGTTGACGAAGCCGCGGGCTTTATCCAGATTTTCCGAGTGATATCTGCTTAAGCATTCACGTCACACTTTTCGGTTATCCCGTTCGATTTTATTCTTTTATTGTGGTTTGCCTCGCTTGATGTATTAAAAGATGGTGCCTGATTGTTCTGTACGGGTTTAGAATTTGGCACTAACTTCCTGGCCGTCATGATGACAAATAATGTTTGTTTTACTGAGCGACTCAACAAATTGTTTACAGCCCGAATTACTCACCCTGATGTCAGTGAGAAGTCAATCTCAATGCCTAGGGCTTCTAGGTTTAAATCATCGTTGACATTTGCCAGCCTACAGTTCCTTCCGCCCGACAACTGATCATGCATAAGATCCATCGACAAGACCGGTTGGTTGCCTCAGGCATCGCAGCTCGCTACGGTTTTCCCCTGTTAAGGCGCTTTCATAGGTTGATTCGACGATTCAGCTCCAACCCCTTGTAAATCTGATCGATCCGCTTGCGATTCCATTTAAAGCCTTTGAGCTCACGCAGATACAGGTAGCAGAGCTCAAAACCCCAGTTACGGTTTTAATCCGCCGGTCGCAGCAGCCTGTCCCCCATTCGTTCGCTCTCAGCGTTCTTCTTGGCTTCATACCGTTAGCAGCTCTCGCTCAGCTTGAAGATGTAGCAGACAAGCCGAGCCGATATGCCGCGTTCCTCAACTACCCGTCGGGCAATTCTGACGCTTGCGCGTGGTGTCAACACCAGGTCTCAACACTTTCTAAAGCCTCGCTCGGGATCTCGTCCTTAAGGCGCTCTTCGGCATACATCTACTTTAACTTGACGTTTTCGACCCCCGGCTCCCTGAGCTGAGCCATCATCGACTTGTCCATGCTGCCATACTTGAACCGCCACTTGTTAAAGGTCGTCAAGCTAATATCCACACCCGGGCACCACCCCGAGGCCGACAGTCGGACCTAGACCGGCTTTAACGCCTCAGCAATCTGGCTATCGGTAAATCTGAATTTATTAATCTAAAGAACCTCCTCATATCGAGGAAATTCCACTTTCCACTCCGCTTAATCTTCTGGAAAACTGCCCTCAACTCGACTTTATTTTAGTCACTCAGGAAGAAACCTACCTATTTGGGTGCGCTTCATAAGTTCCTTGGAAGGTATGTTTCGTCGGTACTGTTTTATCAGCTAACGTACAGATGTGTGGGTCGGGTGTGCTCGATGCCCATAGCCTTGTTCTTACGATTACGGACGATGTGAATCGACCCCAGGGTCATGTTCGGCTGTTCCGCGATCAACGTTCCCATGCCGCCTGTGGGGGCGAGGAATTCCCGGTTCTCCGCACCGAACATCTCATTCATGGTTCGCTCCGCAGCGCCGAAGGGCGGGATGTCGCCGAATTTCCCTTCAATGAACTCCCGATCGTTGCGATAAAGCCGTATGGTCGGATGTGCTATCCGGTTATGGTTGGGATTAGATGAGAAATTGAAGAGATAGACGCTTGTTTCGATATCGAGCGTCCACTTCATGTGAGGAGCGACCGAGCGGAAACCGAACGGCCGATGATGCGAAAACTCGTTGATCGGGCGCGCGAACGCCGCGTTGCGGTAACAGGTGAACGAATTTTCCGTGTGATATGAGGCACCGACAGTGCCGATGCTGTAGCCGCCGTCAAGTTTCACTCCTCGATCGCAAATCAAGCAGAACTGCCCATCCTGCAGGGGAACGCCCAGACGCCTCAGCAAGGCGTTGACAGAAACGTCGAAGCCTTGGTGATTTCCGACCGCAGCGAACGGCGGAACATGCGCGAGCACCTTGCCCTCGCGACTGAAAAATATGCCGCGGAAAGTTAGCCGCAAGCCGCGGAAGCTGTCCAGTACGATCCGCGGCAAAATGGGAAGGACTGCTGTGTGGTCACGCTTTAGCAGCCGCCCTAGCGCATGGCGGATCGCCTCCTTTGGGGTAGCGATGTACGTTTCCCGTAGGACGTAATTGATTTTGTTTTCGCGGTCGGCGAAAACCGGAAAGAACGCCCGCGGTTCATATGGCTTGAAGAGATCCATCGTGTGCCAATTAAAAATGGTGGAAATTAAAGTCGCCTGATTCCGAGACATGCATCGTCATCGGCTGCTCGATATTGTTTCCGCGCACCACGACCGAATGCGTTTCGCCGACGACCATCTGCAGATTCGGAAATATCTCGTCGAGCATCACGAGACGCGATCCGCCCGGAGGAAGATAGAGCATGCGCGCTTCCGTCAGGCACGCGCCGGACAAGTCGCACACCTGTACTTCGACCGTGGCAAACCATGTGTCCCCGGTTTCCCCGGGGCAGTTGTTCATCACGACGACCCCGGGACGGAACCCCTGCAGGACGTGGAAAATGCTCGCCCAACCCTTCCGTTCCTGAGACGGCGACGTGCGGGGCAGGAAGAGCTCGTGGCTGAAATCCGTGTAGCCGCCCTCACGTTCGTACATCATGAAATAACTGGATGCGATCGGGCGGGTGGAACCGGAAAGTCTCCCCATTCCCCCGTGCGGGACCATGCGGGCCGCCACCAGACCGCGAAATCCGGGGGCCAGGTCGCTAATACGGATATACGTGGTTCCCCCGGCCTTCAGAGGCTCCTGATGAACCGCGCGGCATTCGCCGTTCGCGTCGAACAACTGCACATGAAAGTGGGCATTCACGCGCTCGGTCGGCTCCGACTTAAAGGCTAGGTGGTAATAGTTAAAGGCCCCAATCACCGAATCGAAGCCGTTGCCCGTCATCGCCCAATGCAGTGTCGAACGATAACGACCATCCTGCATGGAAACTTCCTCAGACATCATTGATAGAACCTCCAGATTTCGCTGCCCAAGCATAAAGCGTCTCGGCGATGAATTCACCACTCCTTCCGCGGTTTGGCCCGAGCTCCTCCTCGACCACTCGTCGCCGCCCCTGCCGGTCCTGGGACGGGTCGGCGAGATAGACGTTAATCGCAGCAACCAGCTCGGCCGGGTAATGCACCATCCGCACACCGCCAAGCGAAACCAGACGCTCGTTGTGGGTCGCGCGGATGTCGATTCCGATGTTAAACCGGGGTGTCTTGTCACACGCGTACATGGTGTCCGGACATTCGAAGCAAACGTTCACCAGCGGCTTGTCAAAAATGGCACCTTCTAGGTTGATGGTGGAAAAGATGTTCACCACGACATCCGCCGAACGCAGCAGCCTTGCAAGGACCAGCAGGTCGCTGGCTGCCATGTCCGAGTTGACTTGGGTCGAACGGATCGTCGGCTCGTTTACCACGATCGCCGGGTTGGCGACGGCTAGGTCGCGGAGCGCCTGAATAGCGCCCTCGTAAATCAACTTACCGTCCTTGTAGCGGTAGTGAATGGGATGGACACGCACCAATACTTGGACGTCGCCCGGCAATTTCCCATCCCTGACCGCATCGCCGAGAATGCGTCCGATGTTCGGGTTGTATGCGTATCCGTTCGGCGACTTGGTGATGAACAAGACGACCCGTTTCGCTGGATCGACGCCAAGGGAGCGCAGGAACGCCGCGCGACTGTATTCGGGATCTTCGCGGAAATAACCGTCGAAATGAGCGACTCCGCCGACCACAATACTGCCCTCCGGCACGTCAGAGAACTCGACCGCCTCGTACTTCATCAATTCGGTCCAAGCGATTACATGGTCGCAGGTGGCACCGGGGTAACCCCGGGTTGTGGTGTTATCCCAGCTCAGAATGACTGCGGCCGTCGGGATACCCGCGCGCCGCGCGCCGCGCATCAGGAAGTAATCGTAATCGAAAGTGCCGAGGCTGGAGGTCACCAGGAGATTCGGATTTGTTGACTTGACCACGTCCTGATAAACCTGCGGCGCGTAAAAACTGGACTCCAACGCCAAAAGGGTCTGTCGTAGCCATCGATAGCGCCGGCATAACAGAATCGCCTGGCGGAGGAACCACATGTTGGCGCGGCGGCGCGTCGATGCCTGGTCCAGCCGTGCGGAGGTTAGAGCGATCTTGTAGTGATCCTCTAGCGTCTGCACCCATCCGCCAAAAGTATAGTGGCGAATGAAGGTAAGCACGCGCTGTAGCCGACCCCGGGAAGACAGTTCGTCGCCAATCAAAACGGGAACCGAAACCACGGGATAGCCTTTAGCAACAAATTCATTGAGAACGGCGGGGTTTCCCTGCATGAGCAGCGTGACCTCAGCACCGAGCGCGCGCAACCTCGGCAGTATGTCGGTATGCAGAAGGTAACGGATGCTGAAGCCATTGTGCACCGCGATTGTGATCCGAGGGGGGGGCTTCTCACCCGTGATAGCCTCCGCCATCACATCCCGCTGGACGGTTGGATTAGTCATACGTGCTACGCCACTTGAGCTTGGCGCGCTGTGGCTCCTCGATCGGCAAGATTTCCGTGGGTTTGTAGGTGAGCGCAAGGCGGGTGTACTCGACGTTACGCTCCAGCCGACGCAGACCGTCAGGCTCAAGAGACGCCGCGTGATCTGTTCCCTTCCAAGTACGGTCGAGGGTGAAGTGGCGCTCAAGGTAGGACGCTCCGAGAGTTTGCGCAGCGATGTCAATCGCAATACCGTTGTGATGGCCAGAGTAGCCTATCGCTAGCACCTCGTCACCATATGTACGTTTGAGCCGAGCGACTTCAAGAAGACAAGCATCCTCGGGCTTGATGGGGTAACCCGATGTGCAGGCATACAACACAACGTCTTTGGAGCGGCCACTCTTTCGAATTAAGGCCATGATCTGCTGCTCTTCAGCCCGCGTTGTCATCCCAAGCGAAATATGAATCTTTCCACCAAAATTAGTGCATATTTCCTCAAGAAGTTCGAAATGTGTGTTCGTGGCAGATGGGATCTTTATGTATTCCGGATCGAGTAAAACAATGTCTCGCAGGCTTGGAATATCCCAAACAGAGCAGGAATACACCATCCCCCTAGCATCGCAGAGTTGTTTTAGTTCGCGATGCTGATCAAGGTCGAATTCAAGGTACTCCCGATGTGCGCCGTACGTTGGACCATATGAATTCTCCGGAACTGGGTGCGGCGCGTTGTACTGTTTCTCAGGCAGCAGCACTTTGGGATTGCGCTTCTGGAACTTGATGTGGCGAACGCCGCAAAAGGTTTGGCAAACCTCGATAAACCTCTTAGCAACATCCATATCTCCCATATGGTTACAACCGATTTCCGCAACAATTGTGCATGGGGAAGTCATCTCTTTACCAGCCTTTCAGAGTTAAATTGCGGTCCAACCACCGTCAACAATGAGGTTCGCCCCGTTCATGTAGGAGGAGGCATCTGAACATAGGAAAAGAATCGCGGCTTTATATTCGCTCGGTTGCGCCATTCTGCCGAGAATGGTTCTAGACGAGTAGTTACGAACGAATGCCTCGTCGTGTCCGTTGTACGCGCCCCCAGGTGTAAGGGAGTTAACACGTATACCTGTCCCCCTATAGTAAGACGCGACAGCCCTTGTAAAACCAAGAATACCGGATTTTGTCACTGAATAATCAACCGGCTTGAAGAATCGCGGCGCCTTGTCTGCTCGTTCGTAGATTCTCTGATCGGGACCGACTAGTCCGTAGGTAGAAGATATATTGACGACGGAACCACGACCTTGCGTTTCCATTTCCCTACATACTGCCTGAGTCATCAAAAACACACCAGTTAGATTCACTTCCAAGCTGGCACGCCAACGGGCAACGTCATAGGTCGGAAAGGCGCCGTTGTCTTGGTACGATCCGTCTAGCGTCGGCTCAAACTTTGGGTCGATGGCTGCGCTATTGACAAGAACGTGTACGCCGCCGCGCGCTGTGAAATCGCCGACCAAGGCGTCAACCTGTGGCTTGTGAGTAATATCGCAGACGGCAGTACTGACCTTGACTCGGCAATGTTTAGCAATCTTAGTTTGAGCTTCACTCAATCTGGCTATGTTGATATCCACCATCAACACTTCGGCACCACCCTCAGCCAGCGCCTCACAAAACTGCCTTCCGAGCAACCCGCAACCACCCGTCACGATAGCGCGCTTGCCAGTGAGGTCGAACATGCTTTGGACGGTAGAGGTCAATTGGCGATCTCCACACTTCGTCCCGTCTCGTACGACAGTTTGACCGCCTCGACAATACGTACTGCTGAAAACCCATCCTCAAGCGTAGCTCGCGGCTCTCGACCGCTTTGGATGGCTGAGAAGAAATCTTTCATCGATGCGATAAACATGGAATTACGATCAAAAGTTGATCTGAATGTTTCGGGCTTACCGCCCATTATCGCTAGCGTGAACGAAAGAGAGGCCCCAAAATAGTCCCAATCGAAAGTTCCACGCGTTCCCGTGACGCGCATTGCCACGCGCTTTGGCCGCTCAAGATAATTTAAATGGCCGTAGACGGCGACGCCATTTCGAGCACGGAGCATGTAAGACACACAATCCTCTACATCAATATCTAGGTCGGAGTACTTTCCGCCAACAGCGAAGACAGACTCGAAAGGACCGAACAGCCAATTCAAGAAGTCGACCTGGTGAATTTGCGTCAACAAGACGCCACCGCCAAGATCACTGCGCGCGGTGTAGCTGCGGCGAAAGTCTTCGCCGGGATGGTAATCAGCGATATGTTCGCCAAGGTACGCAGAGACGGCGATGATCTTGCCTGCGTCACCTCGGAAAAGAAATTCTTTTAGTTGCACCAGCCCCTCATTAAATCGAAACTGTGTGCCCATAGCGATAACCAGGCCCTTGTGGCGGGCCTCGGTGGCCAGCACACCGAGCCCTTCACTTGATGCAGCTGCTGGTTTTTCCAGATAGACGTGCTTACCCGAAGCCACGGCCTTTTGGGCGTAATCAAAGTGAAGCGAAGTTGGATTTGCAATCACGACCGCCTCAACTTCCGGCATTTCAAGAATTTCAGCGTAGTTGTGTACTGTTGGCACCAATACGCCCGCAATCTCGATGTCTGTTCGGCGGTGGTGTTCACTTACGGCAACAATTTCACAATCCCCGATGGAGAGCAGATTTTCGAGATGCCTTCGCCCAATCGATCCGGTTCCAACAACAGCTAACTTCATTTTGTAAACCTTTCAACTCGGATTCTTCGGCAGATGTCCTCCGCATATCCAAGTGAATGCATATCGTCGATGTCACAGGCCATGGACGAGTCGATAAAGTATGGCAATATATTCTTGCCGGTCATACTACCCTTGTTCACGATCGTCTCATAACGTGCGATATCTATGGTACCTGTCTGCCAATAAGCTAGCGGCAAGCGTTGCCGAGGCTGATTATATTGCTCGAAAATCCCGATTTCTACGAGTGGTGTCAAATACGAACCGGCCAACTTCCACATCTTGAATGGATTGTTGTGTGGTATGCAAACGCTACGAATGGAATCTGCTCCGGCGTCGCTATGCAAAATTTCTAGCGCCTCATCGACCATTTCAGGAGTACGCGCTGGTGAAGTCGCCCGCAGATGAACTACGTAGTCAGGTCGATAACCCTCATTGTCAACTAACCACTTGAGGGCGTGTAAAAAAACTGGATGATCTGTAGTTTCATCTTTTGCCAATTCTTCGGGCCGAATAAACGGAATTTCGGCCCCAGCCGCATCGGCGATTGCAAGGATTTTAGGGTCTTCACTTGATACGATCACCCTCGTTATCCTGTTTGATTCCAACGCACATTTGACAGACCAAGTCACTAACGGTTGGCCAAGAAATGGAAAAATATTTTTCCTGGCCAATCCTTTTGATCCACCCCTTGCGGGGATCAAAGCGAGTATCTCAGGTTTCAAAGCTGTATGTAAGCTGTAGGTGTTGCTGTATGGGGAACAAGCTGAATTTTTGGTTGAATGGAACGCTCTTTAAAAAATTCTTGAATGGCTCTTGTATCACCCCACCCCTCTACACCATATTGATCAAGGATGATCAGGCCACCGACATCCATCAGGTCATAACAACTGCGAAGAACTTCGAGAGTCGGCTTGTAAATGTCTAAGTCAAGATGTAGGAGACTAATCCGCATTCCCGGGTGATCGGAAACATAGGCGGGCAAGGTTTCTACAATATCTCCTTTTATCAACTCGCAATAAGATTGAAGATTTTGTCGAACAATAACCTCGCTTAAGTACTCGTACATACCTTTCTCATGGTACGACATGAACCTTTCCGCGCGCTCCAACTCAAAGCCTTGTGCATGTTCGAATTTCGCATCGAATGTGTCGAAACCTAGAACTTTTTTACGTGAATTAGGAGAGTATGCTGCAATCATGTGGGCGAACAGCAAGGTGCTGCTACCCTTGAAGACACCTGCGTCGACAATAAGCCCGGGTAGTTCAACAGTCTTAAGAAAAAGCCTATGACGCGCAAATACCTTTTGCATTCTGGAGCCATCACAAAAATAATGGAAATCGTTATACGACCTCCAACTATCGTCTTCTTTTGGGGACATACGCTCTCCTGCTAAATTTTAATGATGCCAGAGGCTTCAATTATGAGATCAGCGATCTCGCGCAATACGCCCTCGCCTCCTTTTGCCCTGGTGACATGACGGGCGATCGACAAAATGTCCTGATGGGCATCCGCGGGCGCGATCGGCCAGCCAACAATCTTCATCGCGGGCAAATCGTTCACATCGTTTCCCACAAAGGCGGCATACTCGGCCGCGATTCCGGCAGCGTTCAGAATCTGGAGAACCGCTCGGCCCTTGTCGACTACGCCTTGCACTACCTCGATCCCGATTTTTTTGCCTCGCGTCGACACCACCGGGTTTTCTTCCGTGGAGACGATTTTCACTTCCACGCCCAAGCCTCGAATCAGATGGGCTCCAATACCATCGGATCTGTTGCACACCACCGCCTCCCTGCCATCCTGCAGGACGTAAACACGGTTATCAGTAAGCACGCCGTCGAAATCGAGGATTACGATCTTGACATCTTTCATTCCAACCTCAGTCCTCTCCCTCGCCTAGTCCGTACACGTGGTTCTTGCTTCGGCGATGCACGTCAATTCGTGAATGTGCGTCCCGAAACACGCGCGCTATGGACCATGAGCCGCTAATGATATAGAGAACGGACACAAGCAGCAGCGCGGCTTCTGAGCGCGCAGTTGGCAAGAGAATAAAGATCGCTAAGAAAACCGTGGCGCTACGCAACACAAGCGTGAACTTTAGACCGCGCGTAAAAGCCGCCCGTACCAGGCGAGGCAAACCTGTCAAGGGCCGAGGCACGTATTCAACGGGTAATTTACCATCAAGTGCAATCTGTCGGACGAAGCGCCCTAAACGCGTTCCAGTCACCTCAGCCGCGAAATAAGCGAGGCTTGCGAAAGATCCAAGTATTAGCCAAGTAGTCGGTCGAAAGTTAATAGTGCTCACCTCACTAGTGGCTACACCTATTGCAAGGGCGTAAGGAAACAATCCAATCACAAACTTGTCTTTTACTCCGTCAATAAATTTACCCAAATAAGAGGCTGAATCTTGAATACGTGCAACATTACCATCCACATGATCAAGCAGTATTGATATGAATAACAGCATGGATCCGAGTAGCAGCATCAAACTAGATCCAGTAGCTAAAGCTGCCAAACCTGCGAAACCCGTAATTCCGGACAGATATGTAACTTGGTTTGCGGACCAACCCAAGCGCAAAAAGGGTACCGTAGCTGGGTAGGATAGTGGCCGAAAAATGTAGTCATACATAAAATTACCTGAAAACCGCTTGCCTGCAAAACTTTTCCGCACGAACTCAGCATTTAACTTTTTGGAGAAGAGATTATTTTCAGTGTTATTCATAGCTATCTAACCAAATTGCAACGCGAAACGACAATTCAACTCTAAAATAGTCATTAGTTTAGAAAGTTTAGGCCACATTTGCACGATCTCCACCTTAGCGAGCGCTGAAGGTTAAAAATTTATACAATAAAGGGTAGCTGATTATTGCACTATGTTTCTAAGTATATTCGCCTTGGATTTTGGCCTTTTTAGAGCTTCATGGTTAATCTCCCGTTTTGGAAGGCGCATTCATCCCGGGGTTCTTTGAAGAATTCGCCTCCTCGGCTACCCACAGCTTATCCAAGGTAAACAGAATAACCAGTTGCGCTATGTCCTCGTCCAGGCCTCTGTAGCGTACCTTGGTAAATCGCGGAGCCAGCATCCACACCAGCCCGGGTTTTCATGCCAAGTTGCCACTGGTTGCCTTTCTTGGTCGCGTGCATCTCCGGGTCACCCTCTCCCGCGCTGTTCTTGGTGGAGCCGAGAGCCGCAATCAGGGTGGCATCCACCTCGGTGCCGATCTTGAGGATAAGCCTCTTTGCCGCCAGCGTGGCGTTGATGGCAGCCATAATCTAGAAGCTCAGGTTTCGGCTTCAAGAAAGTAGCGGAAACTCAGTATGGTGGATTCACCGAGCAGGCGACCCATACTAGGGTTGAGCTGCACGAACTGGCAGTAAAGCGGCACATCTTGCAGCGGTTCTTCCGTGGCTGGGGTCGACAGGCCAAACTACTGTTGCATGAAATAGATGCTCAGCATAGTCGATCCGGCAAAGAGCGGGCGGTCTTGCCAGACGGTGCGAGGCTTAATCAGCGCTACCAGTGCAACCCACGACACAACCAGATCCATCTCATTAAGGAATTCGCGCTCGCGCGTTCTCTTGGTGACCAACTCGAATCCGTTGGTAGAGGAGTTTTTTGGTTCAAGGGTAATTCTCGTCCGAAAAGGTCAATGGGCTGAGTTTTGCAGAGATTCATAGTTGATGATCAAGTCACGAAGGGCTAGCAAGACAGCAACACCGGCCATATATACAATACGTTTCACGTGTTGCGTATTATGTTTTTTAGCCGAGAGCCCGTATGCTCAGAATCCCGATCAGCGACAGTGTCTATTTCTATCCAGCCACCGTAAACAGGAACCGCATCAACTCGAAACCCATGGTCAATCACCAACTGAATTAGATCTGTCATGTAAGCTCGCTCGGGTAGCTTTCCTCTCAGATTTTTGTTCGATTTTGCCTCACGGAACACGTCCTTAAGACACGCGAGCCCTTTAGCTGAGAACTTCATGAGCCCCATATACTGCGCCTGAATTTCTTCAATACATCTCGGTCGTTGGCCTAATTCAAGTATCCTGCCATCTTCATCAAGCTTAAGTGACTCCGCATCTGATAACGGGTCGTCACTTCGTGCGCGCCAGTAACTCTCCCAATCTTTATCAACCGCCACAGCAATATCTGCTTTTGACGCCAACAGCAGGTCAAGGTTGACACCTGAGTAAACGATATCGCCATAAGCCACGATGAGTTCACCTTCCATCTCGTCTTCTGCTGCAAACAACGTCCAAACCATATTAGTTTCAGCGTAGCGAGTATTCAGGCGCAAATCGAAATCCGGACGCTGCAGCTTTTCTGCACAATACCCGCCGACCACAACAATTCGGTCCAACCCCCGAGAACGCAGCACATCAAGCTGGCGGTCAAGCAGGCTACGCCCCCCAACCTCAACTAAGCATTTCGGCCGATCTAATGTGTAGGGGCGCAGACGGCGGCCTTCGCCCGCAGCCAATATTATTACTTTAATAGACGACCGTTGGACAGCATCATACATACGGTGCCCTTCCAGAGAGAAAATCTGCAAACAACATGATGTCTTTCTGAGACCAGGGCCTATTTCGCTCAGGGTGCCACATAATCCCCAGATGTTTAGCGCGTCGATGCAAGATTGCTTCGGCATAGCCATCAATTTCAGCTAAAACAATAAGTTCGCTGCCGAGACCAGCCACAGGAACTCCGAAGCCATGAAATGAGTTAACTTGCCCCTCAAATGGGAATTTACTGTCGACGATGGACAGTCGATGCGAAACCCCGATGTGTCCGCTGAGGGTCTCGAGCCGGCCGCCATGGAACAGGTTTATAAACTGCATTCCTCGGCACACTCCAATTACCGGCCAACCCTGCGCAATACTGGCATGTAACAACTTGCTTTCGAGCCTATCCCGTTCCGGGGCAATGTCTAGCAACCTAATCGGCATGTTTGGGGGCTTGCCGCTAGAGGTGAGCCACTGGTCCGAGACATTTCCGCCGCCAGACAAAATAATTGCATCGACACCCACATGTTCCAGGTAAGCAACGGGATCATCCAGCCGATTAGGTATCGGGATCATGTCGAAACCGCAAGCGGCCAAAAATGCTGCCCATGCCTGATCCAGCGCATCACGTGTCTCTTCTCGATTTGGGACTTGAACTACCCGTTGGGTAATGCCGACGAGTTTACTTGACGGCAACATCAGTCCGCCTTACGCGCGATCAGTACGTATACGTTACAGAACTGGTCCGGGAAGTGGCGCATCATGATGCTTTGGAGCCGCTGGCCTAACCAGGAAAGTTGGTACCCTTCCAATCTAGCTTTATTTTCATCGAATTTTTTGTGTCTCGCTGCCCTGAATAAACGAAATTTGTACAGGATGGGCATATTCTCAACCGGCGCTACAAAATCAATATGGAAACCCGCCTGAAGAAAAATGGATTCATATTCGGTACGCGTTAGGTTCATCTTGTGGAAAACGACTTTAGCGCCGGATTTTGTGTTGTCGCGACGCTCGGCCAGCCAGTCGGTTAGCCGCATTGTAAGATTGTCGGCGCGAAAGGAGGCGCATACCGTTCCTCCTGGCTTCAGTATCCGATATGTTTCCTGAATCGCGTTGTCCAAACCGTGCTCCAGGTTGTGATAAAGAACAAAGGCAAGCACGTAGTCAAAGCTTGCGTCCTCGAATGACAGGTGAGTAACGTCTCCAACGGCAACCTGTAGACTGTGATCAGTTGCTTTCAACTTCTCAATGACCGCATCGATGAAATCGATGCCGACGATGTCGTATCCGCGGTCGTGGTAGTACCGCAGGATCCGACCGGCCCCGCAGCCGGCCTCCAAGATGCGCCCGTCTCGATGTTTAACGGTCATTTCCGCATACTTTAGCGGGTATACGCCGATGTTTTCCATTGAGGCATCAGCACGGATCTCTTCCCAACGAGCCGCCCAATATTCCCTTACACCTTTGGAACGATAAGTAGTTCGCATAACGCCCTCAGTCTTTTGCCAGGATGGCAATGTGTTTCAACAATGGATGAATAACGTAGTAAGTTTCGCCACCTCGGTTGTTTTCCAGTTCGACATCCCACCTGGCTGTAGCTGCGTAGCGTCCTAACACATCGACAAGAACTTTCGCTCGCGCTGCCGAATCGAATAGATAATCAATCTGCTCTCTGGTCGGCGGCGGAGGGAATTTTCGCCGCAGCAGTACCGGACCACTATCTATTTCTTCCGTCAGAAAGATGGCAGAAGCCCCCATCTTGTTGTCCGTAATCAAGCTGTAATAATTGGTAGTACTCCCCTTGAAATCCGGCAGATAACCCCCATGGACATGCAGAAAGCGCTTACCGCTCGACAGTACTTCCTTGCGCAATAACGCTCCGCCAAAGCCTGAGTAGATCAATACCGCCTCCGGCCGACTCGTGATCATCGCGATTACCCCGGGATCATTAATCTCTCTGGAAGGTGCTATAGAGTAAGGAATACATGCCGATCTCAGCATGTTTTGTATCGAAGCATCTGAAGTGAAGTTGACTTCGCTCCAACAATGATCTTCACCGAAGCGCTTGGGATACTCCGCCACACCGCACTGATCAGGCTGCCGCGCTTGTCCGGGCAACAATGTTGAACTGGAGTTTTCGAGAATCAGGACATGGCTAGGAAGTATTCGATGACGAATCAATGCCTGGAGATAGGCCCGGGAACGAGACGTGTCAGCGGCGATCATGCCCACGCCATCAAGAAACACTTTCTATCCCCTTTTGCGTCAGCAATTGCCGCACACTCGTGACTTCCGCACGGATCAACAATCCTAGCTCCTCCATTGGAACCTCGCCCTCCAGAGCAGCCAACGGTAGAGAACAAAGCAAATCGGTAATTTTCAACTGCGTGCTCAAATACTTGATGCGCCCTGTATCGGCATAGAACAGGCAAAGGGCCACCGCCAGCATCCAGTAGAGCCCGACCCGCTTAGATTCACCCTCCCCCTTTCTGAATCCTGGCCGATAGCTGTCAAACAGCCTCTTGCTCACCTCAAAACGTTGAGTTAGACGGTCCAGCCAAGAGTTCACGGCTTCCCCCCGCGCCCCCGCCATTTGTGTCGTCACCAAACACTCGAGCAAACTGCGGGTGTCGACCTCTTGATTAACATTAAAGCAGAACAACGAGTTCTGCGATGAGGTAGCGGCATTTCCCATCGCACCGAACTGGCGCCAATTCCGAGGTTCGATCACTATGCAGGGCAGCAACTGACGAAGTGAATCCCCTACCGACTCGAGGAAAAAACCCTTTCCCGAGACACCCCATCGGGAAATGGCGTTAGCCCGATCAGTAAAGTACATTTCAAGAAACGCTTCGCCTTCATAGGGCGCATACATGTAGCTGTGTGGCGTTTCAAGACGATTTTCCTGAGTATAGACGTACCCCATCAGCAATGCCCTAACACATGATCGACGATCTCGGAGGAGTATCCAACTAGATCGCCCCTAGATTGACTATTCAGAATTACCAAATGCGCTCTGTCCGGAACGGGAAACTCAATATCCATCCCTGCCACTTCGCGAATTTCTCCCCGCGCAAAACGTCCGTATAAACCTTTGGAATCCCTTTTCTTCAGATCATCGATAGGTGTATCGATATACACCTCGTAATAGTCTGGCAGGTTTTGACGATTCCACTCACGGGACTCTGGAAAAAGCGAGAGAATAGCGCAGATAACATGTATACCCTGACTATCCAGCAATTTGCACAGTCTGCATATTCTATCGGCGTTGCGGCGTCGACCCTCTATGGAGTGGCCCAAATCATTGCCAAACATTTCCCGGACTGTATCGCCATCTATGAGAACGACATTCGGAACTTTCGTGCGCAATTGTCTTACGACCTCGGTAGCGAGCGTCGTTTTGCCAGCGCCGGAAAGTCCAATTATCCATACGACCATAATCTGTTCCTGTTAATGCAACGAGATAATAAGCCCTGCGGCGCAATCAAGGGACAATTGGTTCGCCTTTAGGAAGGCTTCGAAACGTTGCTCACCACAGCCAATTGCAGCAGGTATGCCAAACTCTGCACAGCGAATGGCCATATGTGAATTTGCTCCCCCGTATTTGGTAATTAAGCCACCGATATGTTGGGAAAATATCCAGTCGAACCCTGGATCCGCGTTCTCAATCAAGATGATCTTTGCGGCAAGGGAAGGTATCTCTCCGCCCACGCTCAAAAAAACTACTGGCGCAGTCACCTTTTTATGCGTAATAAAGTTGGGGTGGCTAACCTGAAATGGCACCACATGAACACCGGCTTCATCGAAAAGCACTTGAGGCAAGCGTATAGCTACACTCAACGCATGCTGCTCTGCTCCACTCTCCGCAATGGTCCGCAAACGTTCCTCAACACTTCCCTCGGCGCTTCGAGCGTCCACATCCAGAAGGTGTTGTATAGATATATGGGACATTTCATCACGACCCAGCCCATGTTGCTCCCCGTAGTTGGCAATCAGCTCTAGGATGTCACTTAAGGTCCGGGTAAAAACAAACTTACCGTACTCCCGGCCAGCAATTGACTCCTGCACATAGGCCATAAGTTTGTCAGCATCCAGCTCCGGAAAACCTTCTGCTTTGAGAACTGCGTCGATTCCTCTCCGTTGCTCGTCCGACAGAGTGGCCGACTGAGTCGCCCGCTCTTGTCGAATTGGGGTTTCATTCGTGCATAGGTCAGCCATCTGATCGTATCGGCGCGACAGAATATCGTACGTTCCAGGACGCAAATGCCCATATTTCGCCATGAAATGTTCTCTGGACAGCGCACCAAGTTGTAACCGCCGCATATCATCCACAAGCTCTCCAGCCACGGTACGAATTTCGGATTGGATGGCCTGCAGATCATCTGCGGTCAGAAGACCTCGACGATATAAGGAAATTAGAAATGTTTTAGCAATGAAGCCATGTCGGGCCAGGATGGAAAATGGGATTGTTCCAAAATGGATACAGTCATCCAGCATTCCATGTAGAGCGCCCAAGTCCGATGATGCGCAAAGGTCGCCATTGTTCCGCTGATATGAGGCTAGAACATCGACCTTGCTCAAGGCCTTAGCCACACTGCCCTCGTGCATCGGATTGAGCAAGACACGCGTCTGCTGCTGGAGAGCTTGTTTAAATTCGAGCCGCTCCTTCTCGTCGAGCGTCAAACCAACCAGCAAATCGAGCCTCTGATCTAGGTCAAAGCTGTAAGCTGTAATCGCCACATCAAACTCAACCTTGTCGTGCAGTTCCGGATGCTCGCTCAAGCTATGAATCCAGGCGTCCACAAGTTTTTGTGCGATTCCTGCGGGAAGTGTCGCTGGTAAATACGAATGAAAACTGAGCCGTGTATCGATAAATGGCTGCCCCGCTAGGGAAACCATCAGAGGACGCCCATTAGGCACAGCATAGCCCATTGTATCGCGAGCAATTCGCCAAGCGTGATCGGTGATCAGAGTCTTGTAGAGCGAAAAAGCCAGAGCCCGCGGTGCGCGACCGATCATCTCAGCTGGATTCCAATCCGGCATCTGTCCAAGCACCGTAGTTTGTCCATAAACGCCAGCCATCGGTTGCAAGCGCTCTTTGACGAATGACTGAATCCCGCTGAGCGCCGCGTCAACGCGGCGAGCCATCCCCCGATTCCAATTTGGCTGAGTTGTTATGGCCCGTACCTGCAGGAGATATGGGCTAAAATCACTCGTCAAGGCAAATTCGATATCGAGGAACTGGCTATTCACCGCCCGCTCCAACTCCCGCACTGCCATCATCAAGCGCTGGAATCGGTCAGAACGGAGCGAACCAAGCGCTTCTCGATAAATAAACAAGGTCCGGTTAGCGTATTCACCGTCACCGGAAGTCACAGTGTTTGTCAATCCGGAAACATCATCGTAGTTAATGACGTAATAAGGCGCACCAGTGTTCAAATCATGGGTAAAAACCACCCCGCTCATGCTTACGTCGTAAACCATCTCCTGAACGAAGACTTCATCCCGCTTATCCTGTCGTCCATTTTTCTCGTAGCTAGCGATTACAACAGTTATCGCATTCCGTAAGGCATCCAAGTCGCTGGATAGCACATTCAGCACCGAATCATATTCGCCCGCCAAAGCATTTTCGGCCCCATCCTCATTAGATGCCGATGATCGAACTACTACAACTTTTCCCCCAAATCGGACAACAATCTTTTTAAGAACAGCATCAGGATCAGACTTAAATAACGCAGATTTGAATATAAAAAGATCTGGAACCTTAAATAGAGAAACCTTGTCCTTTACCTTTAAGAGCGTTTGCCCTTTTGATCCTTTCAGCATCATTGCAGTGTTACTTCTCTCTGTTCGGGAGGGAATTTGCGTTAGACCTAGCTGTAAATTTTGTGTTTTTTGCAAATCCATCAGGAGTGTGAAAATGGCCACAGGCCATTTTATTATTCATTTTATTAATATTTTCAGTTTGAACAATACAATGTTTAACCAGAAACTTTTATGTAATTCGCGCGGCACTTCTATCTAGACTCAATCCTGAATACCGCACCTTTTATCTTATCGGAGATGTAGGCTCATGCTAGATTTAGGCATGCTGTCGTTGTGCTGTTTCACGCTTAGCAAGCGCAATATTCAATTGAGCTTTGGGCAATATACCGGAATTAAAGGGCCAGATTGATCTCCTGAGTAAACTGTTTCAACCCCACCATCAATTTAACTAGTGGCCTATGAAGCAAACATGTGTTCAACACATGCTAATTTCTTTGAATCACAGGAGAAGATAGTTGCTTTCGCCGTTCAAAAATCAGCAAGACCAATTTTAGACAAGTTATGTACCTGTTAACAATGTTTTTTACGACCACCAATACGGCTAAGCTGACCGGGCTTTTTGTTCGTAGCATCAACGAGACCTACAAGCGCGTTTCGATTTTTGTGGGTAAGGATTTTTCAACCTAGCACATGGCTGGCGTGGCTACGATGGCTTGGTGGATATCGGGGTTGATCGGCATTTCAAGGTCAATCAAGGAAACAATGAATTTTTCAGAGGCACAAATTATGTAACTGAGATTGAACCCTTAAATAGCTATGCGCGGCATCGCTTGGCGCAGTTCCAAGGGGTGGCACCTTTGCCCTGATTTTGAAGGAAACAGAATTCAAGCCGAACTATCCACAAAACAACTTCCACCCGGCTTTACTATAGTTATTCAGGAACAATGCTCTCTAGGTGCGCCTGCTTGGTGCGCGCCATAGTTGATAACACTTCGGTTTCGTGCTCATAGTTTGACAATTTTGTTAAAGTTCACTTGCACAGGGTAAGCAATCCTGATGATAGGATAAATTTTTTATTGAAATAATAACCTCGCGGTACAGCGTGAGAGACAACGATGATAACAGCCTCAGGCCTAGTGAATTTTTGAACCGAACTCATCACCTCCTCCTCAAGTTCTTTATCCAAATTTGATGTTATCTCGTCAAGTAATATTAAATCTGGATTTCGCACAAAAAGCCTTGCCAATATTAGTCTCTGACGCTGTCCAAGTGAGAGATTCTCGCCATTAAAGCCAATCTCCGAATCCAAGCCTTTCGATAACTTTTCTACCACTTCGCTCAAATTTGATGATCTTATTGCTTGCTGCAATTGATTATCACCCACTTTAATATCACCGTATAAGATATTTTCTTTTATAGACCCTTTGAATAAGTACAACGATGATGAGTTGTACGAAATTCGTTCCCTAACCGTATAAAAAAATGATTCGTCTAGGGTTTTGTCATTAACTTTGACCAGACCAAAATTCGGTTTCACCAATCCACAAACTATCTCTAAAAGCGAGGTTTTACCACTACCTGACGGCCCTTGGATCAGAACCCGATCTCCTGCAACCAAATTTAAATTGAGATCATGTAGAACGTTGTTCTTACCATCGTAAGAAAATGACACGTCTATGAGTTCTATTTTATTTATTTTTATTCCTTTTTCTTTTACCGAGTCGGCCCCGGTATGCAGAGTTTTTGACAAGTCTTTCATTAAAGACAGGTAACGATAATACTGCGGAGTTGTTTCTCGAATGAAAAGCGCTTCATTTGAAATTATTGCAACGCTTCCTTTGAGCCTTGCAAACATGATAAATAAAGTCATTAAGATCGCCAACTCTATTCCCAAAATCGTAATGCCAAAATAGATTGTGAATACAAGCCCCATTAGGGTTAATCCATCATTTGTAATATTAAATTTTAATTGAGTTTTTTTCTTTGAATATCTCCATGAAAAAGTTTTACCAAGAATTTCAAGAGAACGTATTCTAATGAGCCATTCCAGTCCGTCGACTTTCAGTCTCTTATGCCCCTGAATAAACTCGGTCATCCACCCTACAGTGTCTGCATGAATTTTAACCTTTAACTTTCCAAGATCATGTATTTTCTTAAATGCCGCTCTAGAAACCCACAAAGGAAATATATAAAGTATTAATGCCAATGCCAGCATTTTCCATGATAAATAGATAGCGCTGACCATGTACATGACTAAAGTTGAAAATGCGCCGATTATTTCAACATATCTTCTTGCAATATCTGATTGCACCCCACAATCCTGCATTAGGATACTAGTTAACTTATTTCTCGGGATTCCTCGAATAACTTCCGTTGAGCTATTAACGATGAGCCCGACAATTTGTTCGGCATCTCGCGCTTGACCTGCGCGTGCTAACCTATTCAATCTATCTAAGTTGTGGTATTTCAATGTTTGAAACACAACAAGCAGCACTACGCCGATCATCATCACTATCGTCGTCATATTTTGTTCGACGTGATTATTAATGCTCTCTTCACTTACCGTCACAGAATTTAGGATTTTTAAATATTGAATGTATTTTTCAGTATTCCCATCTAGGAGGACTTGCAATGTCAATATAAATGCCACCTCTAGTAATGGAATTATTTGAGTCACGACTAAAGCCAATAACCAATTTTTAATGTCAGGCTTGATATTTAAAAAAACATTTTTTATCACTTGTAAGTTTCGAAAATGAAGGGTTACTTTAATAAACTGTCGTTTAGATTGCCCAGCCAGTGCGTTTTAGGGTGCGAAGCTTTAATCCCTTTGACCGTTAGACTGATTAGACCAGTCTAGGAGAGGGTAAATATCGGGCCGAGTAAAAAATTGAGGTTCAAAGCGCCCGCAGAGCCGCTCCTAAAATTCGTAAATAGTGTTGGTATTGAAAGTTGAGTCTGCCATTGAACACGCTCATAAACATTTTCAAAATTACTCGAAAGCGTCGCGATTAAGGCTTATTTCTGTTCCTAGGTAAGTCATAGTCGCTCACAATCGCATATCAACATCTTTGGCCGAAAATAAATACTTTAGATCATAAAGAAGAAAATTTGCATTACCTAATCTTCTTACCGCATTGATTCCCATCGTTTTAAAACAGCCATGGGCAACCGCGAGGATGATGGCGTCATAGTGGCCCGGTTGCGGTTGTTCGATAAGGTTAAGCCTGTACTCATGTTGTGCCTCAGTTTTATCGACCCAGGGGTCGTAAACGTCAATCGTGCAGTTGTAGTCTCCTAACTCGGCAACGAGGTCCACCACACGCGTATTGCGCAGGTCAGGGCAGTTCTCCTTAAAAGTCAAGCCCATGACCAGGACCTTTGCACCCTCGATCTTGATCGACTTTTTAATCATGCCTTTAATGAACTGTGAAGCCACGTAGCGCCCCATGCCGTCGTTCATGCGGCGACCGGCGAGAATGATTTCCGGGTTGTAGCCAATAGCCTGGGCTTTGTGCGTCAAGTAATACGGGTCCACACCAATGCAGTGTCCGCCCACCAAGCCCGGACGAAATGGCAGGAAATTCCATTTTGTGCCTGCGGCTTCAAGTACCGCTTGTGTGTCAATCCTCATCTTATTGAAGATGATAGTCAATTCGTTGACAAGCGCGATATTGAGGTCGCGCTGCGTATTTTCGATGACTTTGGCGGCTTCGGCGACCTTGATATTCTCTGCCTTGTGTGTGCCTGCGATAATGATTTCGCTGTATAGAGCATCCACGAGATCGGCGACTGCCGGAGTGGAGCCAGAAGTGACTTTCTTGATGGTGGTGAGTCGATGCTCTTTGTCACCGGGATTGATGCGCTCGGGGCTGTAGCCGCAGTAAAAATCCCGGTTGAACTCGAGGCCGGAGTGTTTCTCCAGAACTGGGACGCAATCCTCTTCTGTACAGCCGGGGTAGACGGTCGATTCGTAGATGACGATGTCGCCTTTTTTCAGCACCCTGGCTACGGTTTCGCTAGCCTTGATCAACGGGGTGAGGTCCGGGCGTTTGTATTCATCGATCGGCGTGGGGACGGTGACAATATAGCAATTGCAATGTCTCAGGTCGTCGATCTGAGTCGTGAAGCTCAGATGCTTTGCAGTTGAAAGCTCTTCCTTAGTGGTCTCGCGCGTGAAATCATTGCCGCCTCGGAGTTCTTCGATGCGTCGGGGGTTGATATCGAACCCCTGAACCTGGCGCTTCTTTCCAAATTCAACGGCAAGAGGCAGTCCAACATAACCAAGGCCGATGATGGCAAGCTTGATGTCTTCTGGTTTCATATTTTCCTTCTCTCTAGACCTTGAAATACTTACGATACTAGGTGACGAAGCGGGTGATAGCCCAGGATCACGGCTTCGATCGTCAGGAAATGGGGGCTTACGCCGATACAGGGACCCCCGACTATGCCCGGTTTGAACTTTAGAAAGTTCCACTCGGTTTCCGCCGCTTCTAGCACTTCTGTGGTGCTGCTGTTAAGGCTATTAAAGGTCGGGGCGGGCTCGTTCATAATGACCTGCCCCCTTTAGTAGTGCCAGAGGGTTGTTAGTTAAAATCCTTGAGATGCAAGTTTAAATCCCCCGTTGCCGGGCTTCGTTTTTCTGCTCGATGCCTTGCAGCAAATTCTGCTCGGGTCATGCCTAAAGAGCTGTGTGGCCTGACCTCGTTGTAGTCCTTCCTCCAAGTGTTGATGATCTCCCGAGCATGCGCCATTGATTTGAACCAGTGTTCATTGAGACACTCGTCTCTGAGCTTTCCGTTAAACGATTCAATGAACGCATTCTGTGTCGGCACGCCAAGTTGGATTAATCGGATCTGCACGCCAGGTTAGGTTGCCCATTGGTCTAGGGCGTTACCTGTGAACTCCGGTCCTTGATCGGTGCGGGTAGTGAGCGGCAACCCCCGAAAGCGGCTAATCTCAAAAAGTCCTCTCGCAACGTAATGGCCTGAGATACCCCGATCCACCAAGATATCGACTGCCTCCCAGGGGTAGTCATCCACGATTGTCAAACACTTTATCTGTTTACCACCGGCTATGGCATCAAAGACGAAATCCATGCTCCAGATCTCATCGGGGCCGCGTGGCTGATCAAGGGGTGTGTGTGGTACTGCAATGCCATGGCGATTCAAACTTCCCTCTCGGCTTCCCTACAACCTCTCCAAGATGGAAAACCAGAGTTACTGCGCGCAGTTAGTTTTCCCTGCCCGCTGGCAGATCTACAGAGAAATGTAGCTGCCCAGTAATTTGCTCAAGTTTTGCGGGAACTGAATCACTACTATTTGACAGGTTGTCATATAAGACGACTCGATGACCCAACTCCAACAGCACGACCGCCGTGTGGCTACCAATTTAGCCCGTCCCGCCTGTGAGCAGTAAATTCATGAGCTTTGCGGGCCTCGCGAACCACTTGGATCACAATCAAGCTCATGCTTTAAAATATCAATCTCAGTTCTAAGCGATTCATACTCAGCCACTTTGCGACTCAGAAACTCGGCCGTCAGCTTGGATTTTGCCGCCACCCCCGCAGGCGTGAGTAAATAGGCGTAGCGCAGCTTGCTCTTGCTCTGACTGAAGTTCTGCATCTTG
>JACCDP010219620.1_pt1 | contig 51304 bp, 57 predicted proteins | sample 7445841 | NCBI WGS metagenome assembly JACCDP01 (sample SAMN15323441, study PRJNA562643) | freshwater metagenome | isolation source: river surface water | place: USA:Blue River Watershed | collected 2017-08-17 | reverse complement strand
CTTTAGAATGACTACTCTCAAGTTCAAGATTAAAGCCCCGATCTTCGTACTTAGGCAATGGATGAAACATGTTGTAGGTTGTACATGGAATGAAGCCTCAGCTCGATACACTGAGATTGAAGAAAATGATTTTTTTACACCTCAAACATGGAGATTACAACATCCTAGTTCTAAGCAATCAAGCTATGGGGAAGTAGATCCACATGTCTCGAATCAAGCCTTTGATAGACTAAGTGAAAGCTATGAAATTGCCTATCGTAATTACCGATGGATGCTAGAGCAAGGTATTTGTAGAGAGCAAGCGAGAATACAATTGCCCGTTGGGATGTATAGTGAATGCATTTGGAAGGCTGATTTACAAGCCGTATTCAATTTCCTTACACTAAGACTTGATCCACATGCACAACAAGAGATTAGAGCATTTGCCAAAGAGGTGCATAACATCGTTTCAATTGCTTTCCCTGAAGCTACTAAAATGTGGGAAATTGCTCACAAGATAGATCAAGAATTAGCTGAGCAAAAGGCTGCGCTTTGGGAAACACTAGGCAAGATCAAATAAGGTTATGCTACCCTCTTATAATAGTATTTCATTCTAATTAAATAATAGTGGTATTGCCCTTTACTACCCGCACCATTCCAAGCTTGCACAATGTGCCAAGGTACGCCAAAGTATTCATACACCGCACCACGAACGAAAAGAACGGTAAGCATTTGAGTCATAGGGACATAGAAAAAGGCTTGTATGTTGGATGAGTCAAAATCAGAAAAACTATATTGTTGAGGGGTAAAGAAATTTAGGCTTGTGATAGGTGTGCCCATGATCTTTCTCTTACCAGGTATTTGTACTTGCATTTGTTTTCTCCTTCTTTCCCCCAAGCATACAAAATTGATTTAATCTCAGCACAAATAAAAAAGCCTCGCTTTTCAACGAGGCTTTTCTATCTCACTCATCCGCTGTATGTGGAGCATGCGAAACGGATTTTATTATTCACATGGGACAAGCTTGCACCTATCCCATGCTTTACAAAGCATCAACAACACAACATCCAAAAGGAGCATGCTTGATTTTTTTTTACTTTAGATCAGCTAATCTCTTCGCTTGATCTTGCTTGTCAGCTGGCACATTGATAAAGTTCAGTACGGTGAACGGTGTCCCGGCCTTAGTGGTAATCTCTTTTGCAACGATTTCGATCTTGAGACCTGAGAGGAAAGACCGACCAGTTTCGGGATTTTGTGCTAATGCCTTAGCAATGATTTCTTTAGTAACACCTTTATCGGACAAATTCAAGGCTCTTTGAATAAAATTCTTTAAATTTGCTGGTGCAAGGTCACTATCAAGCATTTGCATCCAAGAAGCTTCTGATCCAGTACCAAGTTCAGCTACATCGCTATCGAGAACGGTAGTTTCAAGAACAATGAACGGTCTTCGCTTTCTAGTTTCAGCACGCTTGAAATCGATGATCTGAACTAGGTAGTGACCGGGAACAAAATACTCGGATTGTCTTGTAGGTTTAGCACCTGCAATTTCATCAAGGAATGGATCAGAGCTGAAGATATCATCATTTTGATTTTGCTTTGCCATAAAAAAACTCACTTTGATTAGTGTTGACGGCTTTGTTATGATCAAAGTATAGCAAAATCTTTATATAAGGTCAATCTTTTGAGAAGACTTTTAAGATGTTTTTAATGATTTCTGGATCATTCTCATCAATATCATCTAGTGGACTGACAAATGGATCCGTTGCCTTAATCTTTTGCTTTGGTGGTGGTGTGGGTATCTCTACTTTAGGCTTGCTGCTATGTTGTGCAAGATGTTGTGCACCTTGTTCTATGTTCGCTTTTTGCACCGCTTGATTATGTGCAAGTAGTGTTTTCACATCAGCATCCACCTTGATAGGAGTATAGCTTGATTGAGAGGTGATTTGAGCAATAGACGGGACAATTTCCCACTTGAAATCATCATCATCGTCTTCTTCAATCTCTGGGGTAAAGGTATCAAAGGACTCAGACTTGTCTAGGATAATAATCTCTGGCTCTTTTACTACAATGCTTTGTTGTTTTTTAAGAGCCTCTTCAAGTTCTTTGATCTTTTGTTCTAGTGAGCGAACGGTCAAGTCATGCTCTCTTACCGCTCTCAAAGTCTTGCTCTCTTCTTCATCATCACGAAGTCCCGCATAGGGATTGAAATCAAGCAAGCTCTTACCATCCTTAGCTACGAATTGCCAACAAGTACCGCCAACCTTACGCTCTACTTTTACAAGTGGATACTCTAAACTACCCATAGCCTCAATCACTTGATTTTGGTGCTTGATAAATCCAACCTCTTCTTTTACACCAGCTTCTAAAGCATGATACTTGAAGCTGAAATTGTTCTCACCTTGATCTTTGAAGAACTTGATCAAGGCGTCTTTCATTCTCTCACTACCCATTTCATAACGCTTATTAAATACGGCTACCTTAGCTTTTTCTTCATGAGATAAGCGAGGCATTTCGCACACAATTTCTTGATCGGTAGGTTGACCAGTGAGGACATCTTTGGCTGAGCGAACGGCTAGTAAATCCTTAGCTGTGCCAGATTGAATTTCACCATGGATTGCACGAGCAAAAGCTTCACCAAAAGCAAGGTTAAGTAGACTTGCCATCAAATCACGATCAATGAAGCCTTCATTGCCTTTTAAGAAATTCACGGGCTTTTTGATACCGTCTAGGGGGATAGCATAGTAGCCATCCGTACCTACATAATCAAGATCAAGGATTAAGAAACGGCGTTGGTCACCATCACCTTCATGTAGGAAGTATCTATCATTTGTAGTACTGATAATAAAGTGAGTGTAATTGAGAGAGCGATTAAATCTTTCATAAGCTGATCGACCTTCAACACTCTTCTCAGAGATTGCATTCTTTAATTGATTTGCTGATTTCTTACCTACTTGATCCGTACCAAACTCTTCAAGCTGATAGATCAATTTACCTTCATAGCTTAAAATCTTATCCCCAGATTTATTGTCATCTTGTCTTGTGCTAAGGATAAAGCGATTATCCATATGGCCGGCGGTGGATGTCTCTACACCGAAAAGGTCAAGTAATGATCTAACTAAAGTTTCAGAGAATGTTGACTTACCCGTCCCTTGAGATTTGCCCGTAATACATAACATCATTTCAAGTTTTGTAGGATCAGAGAAAGAGTATGCACGAGCGGTAAGACCTATTAAAAGCTTACGACCAACCATTGAGAGGTGAGCATAGTATTCGGGATTGATTGTTTTACTAACTTGTAGTGTATCTGGTAGCCAAGTATCTAGCATTTGGGGACGACCAGCCTTTACCCATTTTTCATAGTGACCTAAGAATTTCTCATGCACGAGATTAAACTTAACATCCATAGAGGGATTAGTACTGAAACAAGCCTTGATATTCTCAATGATTTGGGGGCGTGGATATTCTACCCCATAGATTTGTTTGATATGGGCTTGAAGAACGATAAAGTCCTCATCTTGCATTTCCCTAGCCTTCATCTTACAAAAGGCTTTATTCTTGATCTTTCCCTTGATCTGATCAGCAATAGGTTGATCAAGTTCAATACATGATGATGGGCTTGTAGAACTTGTCTTAATTGCATGATGGACAACCATTTGCCCCCGCAAGATATCAAGCTTATAGATTGAGGTGATAAGCTGATCCTTTTGCAAAATAATTCTTAGATTAGTTTCGGTCTTTTCAATCTTGCCCGTCTTAGCATCAATATCAAGAGCGAGAGCGGCTGAGATAGCCTTGTTCTTCATCTTTGTTGCTTGCTTGTCAGTAGGTAGCACAAATAAACTGATTTGATTACCACTTGATGTTTTAGGTTTCATAGGATGCACGAGGTGAATGAGTAATGCACCGTCCTCACTCTTATTCACAAATGCACCACCGATTGATTCATAAGGCTTTGGCATCTCTGGAGAGAGGAAATCTAAGCATGCTTGAATTTTATCACCTTTCACACCATATTCGCTATTGTACTTATCCCAATTGTCCACTAGTTCTTGAACTGTGATTTGTTCATGCTTTACTTGTGTCTTTTTACCAGTAGCACCGATAGAGATAAGCTCTGATCCATCTAAATGACGGTGAGGTGTCTTACCGTCCACAATTTTTTCCATAAGCAATCTAGTCTTCTTCTCTTCATCTTTTTTTGTAGGTTGCTCGATTGTAGGCTTGATAGGATTTTGACTATAACTTGATGAAAAGAACGGCTCCATTAACCAAGGATTGTTCAAGTCTTTAGTGTGGTACATCCCCACCTCTCTACACTTGCGTGAGCCTATATCTAGTACGGCGTCATCATAATTACGATCCTTCAAATTGTTGCTCTCAAATACCTTTTTCCACCAATTTCTAATACAATTACTTTCCTTACCATCGAAATATTGAGGCTCTAAATCACCAATGCTTGAGATACCCGCATCTATACAAAATTGTTCTTGCTCTTGTGTTGGTAGATCAAGTAGGTATTGAATGCCAGCATGTGACCAACCAGATGCAAGACTAAGAGCAAAATGGATATGGATACCATTCTTTGATAAGACAATCATAGAGGGGGCTTGTTTAATTTCTTTGATAGTCTTTAAATATGCTATCTCAGCTTCTATCTTCTGACCTAAATCGTGAGAATATGTACCATGCTTTACTTGATCGTGATACCAATCTCTATCAGCACCTTTGAAATCAATCTCTAAGAATAGATTTAAAACCTTGAGGCAATCTTTACCATCCAAAGCAACATAATCGGGGGATGTTTTAGCTTGTTCAATCCCTCGCTTAGCATATGCCCCAGTAGTTACGAACATATTCAAATCACTACCATTTAACTTCACAATAGCTTGACCTGGTCCAATACCTACCTTATTAAGGCTATCAAGTACATTAAGATCGTAAATGCTCTCAGAGCCTAGCTTATGATCAGCATTTGCATAATCGTAAGGGCTTTGCCATTTCTTTCTACCTACCGCCCCAATCCCCAAGGCTTGCTTGAATTTTACAATACCTTGATCTTTATCTTCTTTTTTGAGAGATTTAAAGCTAGTTCTCATTTGACATGCTCCAAGTATATATGATGATCCACCATGTTGTGAGGTTGTTCGGTGAAATCATTTGATTAGGACAATATAAAAATTTATCTATATAAAAGCAAGATAAAATTAAAAAAAAAGTTAAAACTACGATGATCAGCATTGTATTTGCATCCTACTTTTTAGGCGAAATCTCGTCTACATTTTCCGTAGGATTTGGGGGTAGTACGCCGTCCTTGAGTAGAGTCTTTAATTGATTTAATACACTGAGAGGCTTGAGCCATTCGTCTTTGATACCATCAATCACAAGTCGATTATACTCATCACCTTGCTTTGCCAAAGTGTAAAGATCATCAGCAATTTGATTTAGCTTGAGTAAGTTTTGAAATGTGGGCTTTGCTGCAATCCCTTCGATTAATTTTAATTGTGAGGTAATTGCTTCAAGTATCTGGTCGTGCAAGGTAGTAGTCATGTATCGCTCCGTGTAAAAGTTCTACATGAATAACACAAATTTAGTATCTACCTTTGCTTAAAATATCCATCCCTAAACCATCCACTACCTTTGAGGGCAAATTGTGAGCCAGTGATGATCTTCACAAGCTCACCATCACAACCGTTATGATTGATACTATCGCATGTGGAAGGGATTTTATCATCCATGCTCATTCTCTTGGTGCTTTCGGCTTGGCATTTTTTGCACTGGAGTGTATAAATTGCCATGATCGTTCTATCCTTTCGATCTTATCGCACGATTTAGGTGCTTCATTACTTTACTTAGATTGCTAATTTGCTCTCTTGAGATACCATCAGGATATAGGATGAGTAGAAGATCATCAATTTTTTGTTTATATACGATCTTCTTGCCTTGACCGATCTTTTTAGTCTCAGCTTGCTTTTGCTCAATAATTGTTTCAACAATAGGCTCAGCTTGCTTTTGCTCAGCTTGTTTTGTTTCAGCTTGTTTAGGCTCAATAATTGCCTCAACAATAGGCTCAGCTTGTTTTGGCTCAGCTTGTTCCTCTTCCTTTTGTATTTTCTGACCAAGTACTTTTGACTTTATATTTGAGGCATTGCTAAGTGGACAATTCACTATTTTAGCAATCTCGGAAGTTCTGAGTAAGGTGTATCTGGGATGACGGTAAATCGCACTTAAAAGAGAGTTACGAGTTACAAACTTGTGCCGTTGAAAATCTGGATCATCCCTTAGTTCTAAGGCAAGAGGTGAAAGTTCATCACCTTTTGGTGGTACTTGTGGATTTTCAAGGCCATATCTTACCGTTCGCTCTGATACTTGAAGTAGCCTTGCGACGGCGGTTTGGCTGAAAAACTCAAAGATACCGTTCTTTTGTAGTTCTCTCACGATTGCCGTTCTACTCATCGTGAAAAACTCTTCTTGAGGCCTCTTGAAATAGGGTACAAGTTCACTAGGAATTAGATTTTCTTTTGGTTGTTGCATGATCTTCCCTTGCATGTGTTTTAAAATTGCTTCGTTGACTTGATTGATTGTGCATTGTGTAATACTTGCAATTTCTTCTAGTGAAAAAGCCCCAATTGCCCCGCCCTTGATTGCGTCATCACATAGTTCTAGCTTGTCGCTATATTGTGCTAGAGTCTTACTCAAGTACAACGCAAATTTAGGTGGTATTCTCATGTTTGGATCAATAGATATGTCATGCTTACAATCGTGCCAAATCGCTTGAATGACGGGGATATCTAAGGCTTTCTCAAATCTTTGGATTGCTCTATTAATCCCATCAAGCTGACCGCCCTTAATCATCAGGACAAGTTTAGCCTTTGCTTTGTCTTGTTCTTCTCTTTGGATTTCTTTGATCCTATCCTCTAAGGCTAATGCTCTATCATCAAACATGATTTCTACTTCTTAGTACGGTTACGAGAGATGGACGGACAAGTACATGGGGGCTATTTTGTGCACCTATTAAGAGGATTGTTTTAAGAATAAGTTCAAAGCAATCCTCTATCACTGGATGAAGTACGGACTTAGTCCTTGTGAATTGATTGAGTTTCATTTGTGTATAACTAAGCTTTGTAAGCTGGTCATAGACTAGGCAAATATCAGCAATGAAATCTTGCTGCTCTTCTTTGGGGGTAATTGCTAATGCAACCTTTTGGAATAGTTCCCCGCTTGATATATCTTGTAGTGTGAACATGTGTGGATCCTTTCAGATCAATAACACAAGTCACTAAAATTAAATTTCATCGTTATCAGCTTGTTCGTACTTTAGCTTCTTCAGGTTAGAGATAATCTCAATAGATAGTTTTTTCTCTTCATCAGCTAGCCTCTCAAAGTCGTAAATTAATTTGCTAAGCTTTTCAATAAAGCTCTCTTCCGTAATCTCTACTCTCTCAACATCCACCTCAAGGTATTGACTAGGTGATAGATTGAAATTCTTCTCAAAAACTCGTGTGTAATCAATACTCACAAGATTATTGATATTTTGTATCTCATATCCCTCTCTCCACTTGCTAATATCCTCTAGCACCTTATTGATTGTATTAGCACTCAGCTCATTTTGTTTCTTGCTAATAGGTTGACCTTGACTTGATAAATCAATGAGAAGCATTTGGCCCATTCTTATCTTTTTCTTGTTTAGTACCCATATACAACAAGGTATTCCCGTACTTACAAAGAGTTTAGGCGGTAGTGTGATGATAGCCTCTATCAAATCATGCTTGATTAGGTATTGTCTTACAATAAGCTCATCTTTTTGATTTGTAGTGAGTGAGCCGTTAGCCATGACAATGCATGCAATACCTTTATGATTTAGGTGGTACAAGCAATGAAGTATCCAAGCAAAATTACCATTGCTTGACGGTGGTTTTGGGAAGTCTTTAAAGCGTGGATCATTAGCTAAATCTAAACCTATATCCCATGCCTTTTGATTGTAAGGTGGATTTGCTAGGATAATATCGGCTTGTAAATCCTTATGCTTATCATCGTACATTGTGCTACCTGGTAGATTACCAAAGTAGAAACTCATTTGATAAAGTAGAGCATTGATACAAGCTATCTTCCATGAGGTTGAGTTAAACTCTTGCCCATAGTAATCAACATCAAGGTCTTGTCTTACTCTCAGAATATGCTTGTGTGCAATAACAAGTAAGCCCGCCGTCCCCATAGCTGGATCATAGATTTTTAGATCCGTTTCCTTGTCTTTATCTAGTAAGCTAATTTGAATGATAAGGCTAGCGAGTGTTGGGGGAGTATAGAAAGCCCCAAGCTTTTGGGCATCCGCTCTACTCATTAAGCCTTCAAACACAATCCCCAGATCGTCAACATCCCCCATCAAATCAAAGTCCTTGACTTGATTGTAAATTTCAAGGGATTTCTCAGAGTTAAAGACTTCAGGCTCAATCAAGTAACTATAGTCATACTGCTGATAGGCAACTTGCCTTAGCTTATCTCTCAAAGCATAGTGAGATACATACTCTTCATTCTCACCTAAAAGCATACGAAGTAGTAGGCTTTGAACGATGATTTTAGCTATGCTTTCTTCCGTGTAGAAATACACATACTTTCTATATAGTGATGCTATTTGATCTTTCATTTTTGTGGCTTGCCACCTTTCCCTAAATGATAATTGTATTTAATCCAAGCGTCATATCTACCTCGAAACTTGAGCATGTTACGAGTGATTTGGAAACTTTTATCTAGTTTAAAAGCTAGTAATCCTATAAAGCCACCGTAAAGGTGCATAAGACGATCTAGTTCTTCAACGGACGGTGAGTTTTTCTCATAGTACCTACGAGCAATTTCTTTTTGTGTCATAGCTGTGCCGGTCTTTTTTCTACCTGCTGGTGTATGCACCTTCTCAATCCCATGACTACGAGCAAATTCAATGATTGTTTGTGCTGGTACACCTAGCTTTTCCTCGATTTGTTTCCAAGTTAGCGGTTGGCTACATAGGCTCGCAACTTCATCTTTATCAAGAAAATGCTTGCGATTTGCTAGTACTTTTCTTGATTTTCGCTTTTCATAAAAGCCGTCATCATACTCGTTAGCTTCCATCTTTCGCTCAATCTCTAAAAGACGGTCATCAGGATCCATAGGCATGGATTGTAAAACATCAAACATTGTTCGTACATCAGATTGTACTTTATATGTCTTCATCTTCTACTCCACATATTTGCGTGCTTTGCTTTCTCTTCACTAGGCATAGTCATGAAATAAATTTTTAGTAGGCAACTCTCTTTAACGGTTTGTGCATATGTTCGTTGCTCAACCGTCAAATCGTTTTTAAGTAGATAGGTGGTGCAATCATCAGCTAATGCTTGATATCTAGCTTGCAATTTGTCTTGATCTTCCCCCAGCCTTGATGAATGCTCAATTGCTCGCAAATCCATGTTGATCTTGATCTTTTCTTCTTGATTATTCATGTTGTCCTTTGCTTTTTTGATATGCTAGGTTTGTATATAAACACGCACAAAGGATTTTTATATGAAATATTTTTATGTACCAGAGGCGGTTAGTTTAATCGCTGAACAAGGTTTGGATTTAAGAAGAGAGCAAGATGGATGCATTTGTAAAACGGGCGGTACTCAAATTGCAAATAGCCTTAGTGGTGGGTATGTGCCTTATTCCACTATCCAAAAGATACTAGCCTTTTTCAATCGCTCAAGTGATGATACTACAATTGACTCTATCTTATTGAGAGGTGGAAATGTAGGCTATGAATGGGTAAAATCTATTATCAAACAAGAAGAGGCGGTTGAGGTAGGCTCTTTTGTAGAGTTAGTACTATTTCCCCCAACACTTATTAAAAAAGTTCCTTCAAAGTATCTCACTGGTGCACCTTATGGCACAAAAGGCAAGAGAGAGAAAGAAATCAAGGATAGGAAGGATGATAAGACAACCGATTACAAGCCGTTACCCGGTGATGAAAAGAAGCCTACTAAAGAGAGCAAGTACTCAAAGACTACATTTGCAAACAAGGTACGGGAAGAGATGAAAGATAGCTCTACCGCTGAATTTCTTAGAGCTTCATCAAAGATTAGTAAAATCCCAAAGAGCATTTTAAGAGAGGTGCATCGTCGTGGGGCTGAAGCATGGGCAACATCAGGTCATCGTGTAGGTGCTTCTCAAATTGCATGGAGTAGAGCAAGGGTATATTCTTTTGTGACGGGGGGCAAAACACGATCTACCGCTGATAAAGATTTGTGGGAAAAGTATAAAGCTAAGAAGAAAGATTAAACATCAGCTTGAGGGGGTACTCTTAGATCAATTTTGACATCTCTTAAAACTCTATAGATTGATGCCCTTGATATGCCACATAGTCGACCTATATCATCAATGCTACTACCATTTACATACATCTCTTTGACCTTGTATTTAACACTTTCAAGTTTTCGTGATAGGCCTTTTGGTCGTCCACCTATTCGTCCTCGCTCTCTTGCTGCTTTCAATCCCAAGATTGTTCTCTCCTTGATCAAGCCTAATTCCATTTCAGCCAAAGCCCCAAAGATATGAAAGATGAATACGCCCATGTGTGTGCTTGTATCAATCCCGTCGCTAGTCTTAAAGTGACAACCTTTTGCTTTGATTTGCTCCACTAGTTCAATCAAGTCCTTCATAGATCTACCAAGCCTATCAAGCTTTAAGCATACAAGTGTATCACCAGCTTTTAATGACTTGAGAGCCTTCTTTAGTTCAGGTCGTTCTTTTGTCTTTCCCGTAAATTTTTCTTGATATATTTTTAGGCAACCGACGGATTTTAAATAGTCAATTTGAAGATCAAGTGATTGGTCATCAGTAGAGACGCGAGCATAACCGATTAACATGTGCATGTCCTTTTGTAGTGAGTTTCTACAAAAACACATGATTGACCGTTTTTTTATACTTAATTTTTCTTTTACAATAATTAGATAGTATCAGCTCCAAAGGTGCTACGCATTACACAAGTGTCGTCATCGTTGTTCTTATATTCCCTCAAAAAGGTGAGGAGCTGATAAGTATGTTTTACCATAATTTTAAATCTCTCATTGAGTTTTTTTAGCGTCACCAATCCAACGGTTAAACTCTTCTAATTGAGCCTTCCAAAACAAGACATCATCCTCTAGTTTGAATACTTGATCTTGTAGGGATTTGATTTGTTTCTTCAAATCTTTCTTTGTAGGTTTAAATTCAGGTGAAGCAATTACATCTTTTACAACCTCAAACATCTCAAGCTCTTTCTCGTTTGGCTCATGCTCTGGGGTAAAGATTACTTCTCTTAACTCTTTAAACTTTTGCTTCATATGCTTTTTTGTGACTGGTGTAGTCACTTGTTGTTTCTTATCTTTCATTTTACTTCCTTTTTTGGAATGTGCATTTAGTAAAACACTAGAGCAAGCGATTTGTTTTTATCATGCTTCAAGATTGTTTCCTCTTCATCCAAAAGCTATAACCTTGATCAATAATTGTAAGTAATGTCATTGTGCTAAACATTGGGATAGGTGCTAGTACACATAGAGTAAATAGGCTTGCTACGCTCATCAGTGTAGTTAAAACTATCATCATGCTCTCTTCTTTAAGAGCGAGGCTCATGGATAAATCTACAAAAGGCTTTACGATCATCCACATGATGACCATATTTAAAAGGCTGAGGAAAAACATATCATTCAATCTCTTTCATCCCTAGTTCTCGTAGGAATACATTGACTTGTTCGGTTGCTTTCTTGATATCCCTATTACACTCAATCAAAGCATTTAATGTTTCATCTAAATCAATAATATCTTCAGGTGCACAATTTGAGATATATCTAGGAATATTTAAGTTAAAATCATTCTTTTTGATTTCTTCTAGTGTTACAATATGCGATTTCATACTTGCCCCCTATTCTTAACCGCCTCTATGATCTTGGCGGTCAATAATTTGTTCTTCTTGCCAACCTTCTCACACTCGTCACTTGCGTCTATAAATAGGATATCCGTACTTGATCTATTCTTCTTCAGGATGAGCATGCAAGTAGGGATATCCGTTTGCTGAAATATCTTTGGAGGTAGACCTATCACAGTATCAAGAAAATTCTTCTTGATCAAATGCTCTCTTATCTTTTGCTCACTACTACCTCTAAAGAGTACCCCATGAGGTAGGACAATAGAACAAATCCCATCATCAGATAGGTGGTGCATCATATGCTGAACAAAAGCAAGATCAGCCGTTGATTTAGGTGCTAGTATCCCGCCAAAGCGTGGATCATTCTTAAACTTTGCTTGCTCCCATGCTACCGAAAACGGTGGATTTGCTAAGATTGCATCAAACTTTAGATCCGTGTGCTGAGGATCAGCTAAGGTATCCCCCCAACGAATATCACATTGATCAGGTCGTAGGCCATGTATGAGTAAATTCTTCCTACAAATCTTGAAGGTCTCTTTATTTAGTTCTTGACCATAGAATTTATCCACTTTCCCAACACCTTGTAAGATCAGCCCACCAGCACCACAAGTAGGATCATAAATAGATTTAGCTTGATCGGTAATTGTGAGAGTAGCTTGTAGCTGAGCAAGTTCTTTTGGCGTATAGAATTCCCCAAAAATCGCTGAATTGCCCTTACTAAAAAAGCCTAGTATCATCTCATAGATATCCCCAAAAGAATGACTATCAATCTTTGAGATATCTAGCTCAGGTAATATTTGATCAACTAATCTTTGATCTTTGAATAGGTCGCAATCAAAAAGATCAATCCCTTGTGCATGTGGGAGCAAGTGATTTAATTGCTGCATACCTTCATAAACATTGCCGTCAAGCTTGTGCTGAGGAGCAAGCATTTGGTAAGCGATAAGGGACAAGATAAAATTCGTATATTGTGTTGTTTCCATCTTCCCACGCAAGAGCGTAGCAACTTTCATCAATTGATTTTCATTCATGATTATTCCTCATCATCTACTATGTCATCTAGTAATCCAAACAAATCAGCCATACATTCGTTGATTTCCTTGTGTAATTGTTTCATTTCTTTTGTGATGTCATGAAGGCTACGAGGTTGTTTATGTTCGTAGAAATGTTTCGTGAATGAAATCTCATACCCTACCTTTGTTCTCTCTCTATCAATCCAAGATGAAGGTGCATGGGGCAAAACCTCACGATTAAAATACTCATCAATATCTTCGTCTAGTGGAATGTTCTCAGTATCTCTTAGATTTATATCTGGCTGAATGCTACCCTTCGCTTTTCCCTTAGTAATAAGAACATCATTACCTTGCTCGTCTTTCAAAGGTTGTTCTACGGTAATTGTGGAATAGCCGAAAAAGGTATTCTTAAAAATCTTAGAGTTTTTAGCCTCTTTGAAATCACGATACAATTCCATGATCGTATCAATATTCTCTTGTGAAAGTTCATTTCGCTTACTACCTAAGCTCTTTCTCATCTTAACATACATATCAACCGCATTAATCAATTGCACCTTGTCTTTTCGCTCTACTCTCTTTCTATTTGTGAGTATCCATACATATGTTGAAATCCCGGTGTTATAAAAGATATCTGAGGGTAATGCTATAATTGCTTCTAATAGGTCATTCTCAAAAATGTACTTGCGAATATCACTTTCCCCCGAGCCTGCTCCTCCAGTGTATAACGGTGAACTACTTAGCACAATCGCAATACGCCCGCCCCCCTCTTCAGGTGCTTTCATCTTAGATATAAGATGTTGTAGGAATAGTAAACTACCGTCTGAAACTCTAGGCAAGCCCGCCCCAAATCGACCATTAAAACCTTGTGTTTCATGCTCTAGTCGTATCTCTTTTTCAATCTTCTTCCATTCCACGCCATACGGTGGATTTGAGATACTATAATCAAATTTAGTACTAGCATGTTGATCATTGGATAAGGTATTGCCAAACTTAATTAAACTAGTATCGTGGCCTTTAATTAGCATATCACTTTTACAAATTGCATAGCTCTCACCATTAAGTTCTTGAGAATGGATAACTAGCTTGATATTTGGTCTATGCTCTCTCAAGTAATCCTCAGCAACGGACAACATACCGCCCGTTCCCGCCGTTGGATCATAGATAGAGCGAGTATCACCTTTACCTTGATCATCAAAGAATAGTAGATCTACAAGCAAGCGAATAACCTCTCTAGGTGTGTAATGCTCCCCCGCCGTTTCTTTTGAGTCCTCAGCAAATTGACGGATCAATTCCTCAAAGATCAAGCCCATATCAGCATTACTCACATACAACGGATCTAAATTAGCATCAGCGAATTTCTCTATCATTAAGGTTAAGAGATTTAAGCTTGATAGCTTCTCTACTTGATGATTAAATTCAAATCGCTCAAATATATCTTGAATATCTGGGGGGAAGCTTTTGATATATGAAAGTAGTTTAGCTTTTGAGTCTACCAAGCATGATTTGAGATTTACTTCCGAGTTTTTGTAGATACACTCAAGCCGTCTCAGAAGTGTAAAGGGTAAAATGACTTTACCAAAATCTGATCGTTTATAATCACCTCTCAGTATATCTGAGAAAGCATGTAAGAATGATGCATTATTCATGCTTTCCCCTTATAAAGCCCAAGCTTCTTTGCATACCTATAAGCATAGGTGCATGATATACCCAAAGTATCCGCTATTTTTTGCCAAGTAAGATTTTGATCAACTAAGTCTTTCATTCGCTGAGGATCAATCTTTTTATGATACGGTTGGGGCGTACGCTTTTTTGTAATCCCTACTGATTTAGCATATTTCACTAGACTAAATCGTGAAACACCGAGCATTTTGGCAATCTCTTTCCATGTTCGTTCAGGTATAGCAAGTTTTTTCAATAGATCATAGGTTGGTAGTTTAATTTGTGCATGCTTACCACTACAATTATCTTTATCAAGGCCTAAAGCTATTGCTCGCTTTCGTACGCTACACATTGTCATACCTAGTGAAGCCCCAATCTCTTCCCAGGTCTTATCGTGGGAGAAGGCTTTAAAAATCATCTCATCAGTGATATGCTCGTAAGTCTCTCGCTTCTTTCTCACCTTTTGAACAAGCTTAGGCTTAGGTACATATGTACTTCCTTTTTCCCTATATCCCTCATAAACATCACCGCTTGCAATCATTGCCTCAATCAGGCTGAGACGGTCATCATCATTCTTAATCATCATTCTTATTCCTTGATCTATGTAGTTTCTTTCTTTCTAAACCTAATTTTTGTGCATGATATGTAAAGTTTTGTTTGGACATCCCCAGCATGTTGCCCATCTCTTCCCAAGTTTTAGTTTCAGCATATTGCTCAAACACGTATCTGATTTGATCAGCCTTTATCTTTTTCTTTTGCTTAGTATCATCCATTGCTTGCTTGACTTGCTCATTCGTTACATACTTATTTAACTTTTTCTTTTGGATACCTAAAGCGATTGCTCTTGCTCTCACCCCCGCCCCCGTCATCCCAACCAATGCACCTATCTCAGCCCATGTTTTAGTATCATCGATAGCTTGACGAATTTGCTCATCAGAGATAGTCCCTCTAATTTTAAGACAAGGCTTTACCTTTTTATGCTCCTTGTATACTTCCCCCGTCGCAATCAATTGCTCAAGCATTCGTAGATGATCATTGTCATATTCATATTTCATTTTGCACCTTTTAACTTATGCACAAGTCTGAATGCAACACTGATTGCTTTCATTTCTTTTCTCATCCTTTGCACCTGGTCAATCACTTCAGGTGAGTTTAGAGAACATGAGGATGAGAGAGGGATTTCAAAATCTAGGACAATGCTATCTTGTAGTCCTAGCTTGATTAGTAGTGTATTGCCATACATGGCTTGCTCCTTTGGTGAGTACAAAGTATAAACACATGAAATGATATTTTTTTATTTGAAATGTAGCGAGGCAAGCGCTGCAAGTTCTCCATGTGATGATCCACCAATCCACCGCTCTATTGACTCTCTTACTTGCTTTAGCACATTGACTTGAGAGTAAAGATCAATCGCTTTAGACATGCCCTTATCATGATACTCAGCAATCTCTTTTTCTAGTAAATCCATACGAATGCTTAGCTTGTATGCGATAAGGAAAATATGGATTAGACGAGGTGATACACGATTAGTTATAAGTAAGCGAGTATGAGTAAGCATTAGTTCAGGATCCGTACGATAGAGTATCTCTTCGGTCTTTGTACGAATAAAGCAATTTTTGGGCATTTCGTCTTTAAGTGTATCAATTAAGGTTTGACGCATGCGTCTTAGCTTAGTGTGCTGATTATAAAGCATTAATTTCACTTCAGTAGTGATAGTCATCTCACTCATCTCAAGATGATACTCTACCCAAAGATCATTTTCTCTTTGGCATACCTTACTATGTAGATCAAGGATATCATCATCACTTTTTAAGGGATGATCATAAACCCATGAGGGACAATCTTTAATCGTGCTGAGAAAGATCATTTAGTACACTCTCAGGCTCTACACCACTTGATCTACATGCTTGATCTAAAATGATCCGTACCCATGCACTCAAATTCTTCCCATGTTGTTTGGCAACCTTCTTATATACATCAGCCCTAGCTTGATCTAGTAGAATAATCATTTGTTGCTTGTCCATTACTTTTCTCATTTTGTACCTCGTCGGTTTGTGGTTGTCTATTGTGCATGCACCTAGTGAGAAGATGATCGTAGTATATAGATTTTAATATATCTATGCTAAATTTTTTTATGATCCACTGGTCCACAATGCTTTCTAATTCCCACCTAAAAAAATGTAATTCCCCCCCCTAAAAACCTAATTCTATCTAAAAAAGCATGAATTTTGATCAAATATACCCTCTAAAAAGGTAAATTCCCCCCTCTAAAAAGGTAATTCTTTTGCTCTTTTTACACCCCTTTTTTAGTGATTTTTACCCCCCCCCACCTCTCACTACTTTAGCATGTGTATGTATGTATCATCTAAACTACTGAAATATATAAACAAAACAACAAAAATAAATAAAGTAAATAATAGTAATTAAGAGAGGGGGGGGAGGGGGGTATTTTTTAAGGGGGTAGTGTATATTTTTTTTAGTGATACACCCACATGATACACAAGCATGATATTTTTTAGCTAGTATAGAGATACCCCCCCTCCCCCCTAGCTACTATTTCCCACCTATTTAAAAAATGCTTTATTTCTCAATACTTAAACAACATTGATTTTTTCTAAAAAGTAGGAGGGGGGGAGGGGGGTACTAAAAACGATAAAAAAGTATCTCAAAAATCATAAAAGAATTAGGTTTTTTATAGGTAGAATTTAGGCTTTTTTACCTATGAATTGATACAAATAGGTAAAAATCACTACAATTCTACTCAAATTCAAAGAGAATTTGAACATAATTAGAACAAATTAAATCTTCCTCTGAAGCCTTTTTAAGCTATTCATATATAGCCCATCGATTTAATAGAGAGGTGATAGAATATGACTCGCAAAAGAGGATTTATGAGGACAACCCCAACGGCAAGGAGTAATGCTGGACTACGTGCCCAAAAGCAAGGTAAGACGGCTGAGGAACAAATCTTAGAGATAGGTGCTTTCTATCTGGAGCATAAGATTGCTGAGATAAATAAAAGACATGAGCCTTATAAAAGAGTAGGTAGTGGAAAGAATTGCTTCCATGCTATTTACTCTGACAAGGCGGGATGTGACTTTGAGATTTGGCTACCAGGTGGACGAGGTGGCTATTTAGAATGTAAATCAAGGGAAGGTATGAGAATACAAAAATCAGCGATTGATCCATACCAACAAGAGCAACTTGACCGTAGACTTGCATGGGGGCAAATAGCCGTTGTGCTTGTAAGACTTGACGGTGTTTGGTTTGCATGCTCGTGGCAAAAGTTTAGAGATTTTGAAAAGAAGAGTTTTACGGTTGCTGATCTTCTTCAAGTAGGTAAGCCCGTCCCCATGCTTGCCAACTTGCTACCAGATTTCATTAAGGTGCTAGATCAAATTTGATCTGATATAAATTCTTTGATATATAAAGCTATCTTTCATCAAAGGACAATCCATGAAAATCACTATTGATCTGACTAAGAATGTTGCGATTGTTAAATCAATCATCGCTCTTGCATCACAACTAACATCTCCAGAATACTTATCTTATATCTATGTAGGTGTATCAGATACTATCCTCACACTAAAATCCACAAATCTTGAAGCTACCAAAATCGCTCAATTTGATCTTGATCAAGCGGTGAGTGAAAAAATTGAAATCTTGATGCACCACCAATCACTGGCTCAAGCAATCTCTATCTTTAGTGGTAAAATCACAATTGATTTTGACAAGCAAGTCATTTCTCAAGGCTCAGTTAAGATTTACTACAAGGCTCATGATCCTAAAGAATACCCCGAGATTTTTAGTGATTTTGAGATTGATGAGTCTACACCCGTATGGAATGAAGCTGAATTGATTGATCTAAAGAAAGCGATTGACCTAACCGAGCCTTGTGCCGATAAGACTGGTCAGAGAGCAAGGCTCGGTGCACTTCATCTTTCAACAATCGGTGACAACTTGATACTTGAGGCTACAAATGGGTATACACTCGCTCGCGTCACACTTGAAAAAAAGAGTTACATTGATTTCAATACCCTCATCCCAATCTCTTCGCTAAAGCATGTAAAGAGTTTCCTTGATACTACAATCTACCCCACAATTACACTTGCTAAAGGTCATATCATTTTCAAGGATGTGTCTCAATTTGTAGCCGTAAGACTCATTCAAGAGGACTTCCCAGATACTCGCTCAATCATCCCCAAAGAGTATGAAAATTCACCTATTGTGTACGAATTGAATGCAACCTTGAAACAATGCTTGAAACAAGTCGCAAAAGTTCAAACGGATAAAGAGGTGAGTCATATCATGCTATCCGTGGACAAGCAAAACAACTTTCTCATCGTTGGTAGTGATACTAGTGGACATGATTTATACGAATATGCTGATGATGATTTTGTAGAAGAAGGTTGTGCTTCTTCCAAATTCTCAACCGCCTATTTTGGTCACGCTATTGCACATACTACTAAAGCCTATCAATCTGGCGTACTCACTCCTCTTGTATGTGAGGATGATAATAAGAAAATCTTAATCCTTGTCATGGCTCGTAGGAGCAATTAAAAAATAATCATACCCCTTGTGATTTAGCTACTATGAAAATCCACTCACACAAGGGGAAATTTAAAAAATGCAATTCTCAGATCATGCTCTATCACTTTTGAAGAGCTACTATCTACTATCTTATGAAACTGAAATTGATCAAGCATTTGAGCGAGCAAGCAAGGCTTATTGTGCTGATGATTATGCTCTAGCTGATCGTATCTATAACTATGTGCGACAAGGTTGGTTTATGTTCTCATCCCCCATCCTATCCAATGCAAGGATCAAGGATGAGGAAAAGCTAAAGGCGGGCTTGCCTATCTCTTGCTATCTCACCTATGTAAGCGATGATCTTGACGGTTTGATTGCACATACAAGTGAAAACCGTTGGCTTGGCGTGCTAGGTGGTGGGGTAGGTGGCTATTGGGGGCATGTACGGGCGGTATCCCAAAAAGCCCCCGGCCCTATTCCATTCATTAAGACGATTGACTCGGATGTTGAGGCTTATAGACAAGGTAAAACTAGACGCGCAAGTTATGCTGCTTACCTTGATATTGATCATCCCGATATTATTGAATTTCTAAATCTAAGGCTACCTACTGGCGGTGATACAAATCGCAAGGCCTTCAATCTTCATAATGCAATTTGTTTAAGTGATGCATTCATGCAAGCGGTGATAGATGATAAAGCATGGGACTTGATAGATCCACATACAAGCGAAATAAGAGAAACGGTAAGAGCAAGGGAATTGTGGGAAAGAATTTTAGAAGTACGATTTAGAACTGGAGAGCCTTATCTCATGTTCAAGGATACCGCTAATAGAGCCTTGCCCCAAAGTTTAAAAGATCAAGGATTACAAATACATAGCTCAAATTTATGCTCAGAAATTTTCTTACCAACGGCTAAAGATAGATCAGCCGTATGTTGTCTATCTAGCCTCAACCTTGAATATTTTGATGAGTGGAAAGATACCACTATCGTTGAGGATTGCATCACTTTCCTAGACAATGTTTTACAATACTTTATTGATCATGCACCTCACCAACTCAAGAATGCGATACATGGAGCAAGGCAAGAGAGAAGTCTTGGACTTGGTGCTATGGGCTTCCATTCGTACCTACAACGCAAGAAAGTATCCTTTGAGTCAGTAGTAGCGAAGAGTTTGAACAATAAGATTTTCAAATTGATTAAAGAGAAAGCCGTTGCTCAAAGTGAAAAGCTTGCAATTGAACGAGGTGAATATCCTGATGGTTTAGGTACGGGTAGACGCAATGCACATTTACTTGCGATTGCTCCAAATTCAAACTCTAGTATCATCCTAGATACATCACCTAGTATTGAGCCATGGGTAGCTAATGCATTCACTCACCGCACAAGAGCGGGGACATTCCTTACTAAGAACAAATACCTTGATCAATTACTACTATCTAAAAAACTAAGTGAAACTCAATATGAAGAGGTTTGGCAATCCATCATCATTCATGAAGGATCCGTTCAGCATTTAGATTTACTCACCGATCAAGAAAAACAAATTTTTAAGACGGCTTTTGAGATTGATCAACAATGGATTATCTCACATGCTGGGGATAGGCAAGTACATATATGTCAAGGTCAATCCACTAATCTTTTCTTCCCCTCTGGTAGCTCAAAATCCTATGTCAATGCTTGCCATCTTCAAGCGTGGAAACAAGGTTTAAAGTCAGTGTACTACCTTCGTACTACGGCGGGGACTCAAGCTGAAAAGATCAGTAAGCCAGTGGTTAAGCAAGTGACAAAACTCGATGAATGTATTGCATGTGAGGGATAAAAATGAGTGATTTACTAAAAGAGAGCAAAACCTACAAGCCTTTCAGATATCCTTGGGCTATGCAAATCGCTGAAGAGCATGAGAAGATGCACTGGGGGACATGGGAGGCAAAACTACAAGAGGATGTAAAGCAATGGAAGAGCAACTCGCTATCACCTGATGCTAAGAAATTCATCACTCAAATCCTTAGAATTTTTACTCAATCGGATGTAGCCGTAGCTGATAACTATGTGGATCAATTCTTGCCCATATTCAAGAATAATGAAATCAGAAACATGCTGCTGAGTTTTGCCAACCGAGAGGGTACTCACCAAAGAGCCTATGCTTTACTTAATGATACACTGGGCCTTGATGAGAGTGAGTATGCATACTTCTTAAATCACAAGCCTATGCTCGATAAAATTCACAATATGCAATCAATCAATCCTAGCGATTTCGTTCAAACGGCTTATTCACTTGCTCAAGCGGTATGCAACGAAGGGATGTCTCTTTTCTCAGCTTTTGTCATGCTCCTCCACTTCCAACAACAAGGCAAGATGAAAGGCATGTGCGAGGTTGTGGAATGGTCTATTAAAGATGAAAGCTTGCATGTAAAAGCAATGACTCAGCTCTATCAAACCTATGTAAAAGAGATGAATATCAAGGTTGAGCAAGCGGAAATACAAAACCTATTTACACAAGCCGTTGATTTAGAAGATCAGCTGATTGACATGATCTTTGGGGAGGCTCAAGTAGTGGAAAGCCTCGTGAAAATTGAAGTCAAGATGTTCATTAGGTATCTAGCCGATCGTAGGCTCATGCAACTTGACTGCCTACCTATTTACCACATTGATAAAAATCCACTACCTTGGCTTGACTGGATTGTGAACGGCGTATCTTTCAAGAATTTTTTTGAAGGTGTAGTCACTGATTATTCGGCAAGTGGTATGACTGGAGCATGGGGATGGTAGTCAATCGGACAAGGTAAAATGATCGTATTTTTATAAAAATATAAAAAAACATATATACAATTTAAGAGGAACATGTTAAAAATAGATTAAAGCATCCAACCGTATTCATATTCACAAAGAGGACATATGAGCTTTAAATCTTATTTGCCATCCATCAAGGCTTTGATCAAACAAAAGCTTGAGGACAATACCCGTCTCTTAAACATGTTCATACACATGACCTTCTCAGAAACACCAAAAGAGATTGATGACGGGATTGCGATGAAAGAACTTGCTCTCAAAGATAGAGCCAAACTTGTTGAGATTGATCAAGATACCCGTTGTATCTACAATCTTACCCCTCATGACATTCACTTTATGGATGATGATCAAGCAATTCTAGCAACAATCAAGCCGTCTGGGCTTGTTGCTCGTCTTGAGGCCTCTAATCCACAAGATCAAATGAGCATGCACAATTTTGTTGTAGCACCCGTTGATTTAAAAGGCTTATACCTACCTATCATTAAAGCCAAAATCACTACTAAATCACCGCTTGATAAGGTCATTGATTTACCACCTTTTGAAGAAGGCGTTTACTACATTGTATCCATGCCTATCTTCATGGCTTTCCCTCTCAGAACTGATCTTTTACAAGTCGATCCAGTGAGAGATAGCAAAGGCTTTACAATTGGGGCAAAAGGCTTCTTTAGTCATCCATAAGATAATCTATATTATATTATTGTATCTATACCTATTATATGTATATATGTGTTTCAAACTTATAACAAAGGAACAATCTATGAGTAGTGAGTTAATTGATAGTTTTGCTTATATCACACCAACACCTGGTCATCTCTTCATTGATATTAAATTAGTGGAATCAGCTGGTAGAGTAGTCGGTAAAGTAATGTCAACAAATAAAGAGGATAATATTCTTCGTTATGGTGCACATGTACTAGTGGATACTCAACCTGATGATGTCATTGATTTTTGGTTTAAGGGCAAGCAATACCACCGTATTAAATATGACTATATCATTGCTATACTACATAAGGGAGAAGAATAAATGCTAAATGCAACTACTGTAAAACAATACCTGATCGATTATTTCTCAGCTTCATCACTAGCTAAGAAGCTACAATATGCCGATATGTGCACTTCACTAGATCAAGAGCCAACATTGCTCAAACCTCTATATGATATCAGCTTGGAAGGTGTGCTACTACAAGATGATAACTCGGTGAAACCTCTTTATAGGTGGAGTGACTCTATCGTGGGGCAAAATGAAGATCAAATCGCAATGCTTAAATCTTTGGATAAGGTTGCCTTCTATGTCCCTCTTATCCCATCACTAGATACTATTACTCAACAAATCTGGGGATGGCAACAACAATTTGATGGACGGGCAACAATCCCCGGCGTACTCAATCACTTAAAGAATGAGATTGCTGAATTTGAAGAAACTGACGTAGGTAGTGAAGATGCTGAAAAAGAATTTGCTGATCTTTACATTCTACTTATGCACCTTGCTGCACTTTCAAACATTGATGTAAGAACGGCGGTATCCAACAAGCTAGCGACCGTACAAAAGCGAGATTATAGCGGTGAGCCTGATGCTGAAGGTTGTATCACTCACAAAAAATAAAAATATCTAAAATATATATTTGATCTTGTGTTTATGAGTATCTCTCAAACACAAGGATTTACACATGAGCGAAGAAATCTTACAATCGCAAGAAGATGCATACTTAGATCAAGAAGCTTTCCACAAAGAACTTGATATGATCTTTACTCTGATCGAAACACAACAATCCAATAGGATGTATGTCAAGGGACTTTCTTTTGTCTTTTTGATCGTATGTATCCTCTCAAAATCCCCCCATGCAAGCTACATCTTTTGTTTTGCTACCTTGCTCTTACTCTCGCTTGAAATTGAATGCAAGAACAAGCTAAACCGTCTTGGTTGGCTCTATGACTGGACAATTGTTAATCGTCAAACGGGCGATACTTCCTACCGATACTCTTTTGATACCGAAAGATTTAGAGCATACGATAGGGACTTGTATTCTTACCTAGATTTTGATAGTGTGCCATTCTTCGTTCTTCAAATCTTGAATTTCTACATTCTTTCCTAAAGGATCATGATCATGATGTTACTCATTGGCCGTAAAGGCAACCTCACATACTTTGACGATAAAGGTGAAGCTCATACTAAAGTTTTCCCCAAATTCAGCCTTAATCAAGCTCAAGTATTCATTCAGCTTGGGCTTAGCAATCAATACATGAATGTTTTGGGGCAAATTGTGACCTATGGCTGAGTCAGAATTTCACAAGATTGCAAATGCTTTAGCTACACTACTGGAGCAAAAGAACTTGGCCTACGGTAATGCTTTCGCTAAAACTACCCAAATCCTTGAACTTCTTTACCCTGAAGGGATTAAAGTAGAGCAATACAAAGATATCCATGTGATTGTTCGTATGCTAGATAAGATTTCTAGGATTGCAAAAGACAACGATCCTATGGGGGAAAGTCCCTATCAAGACTTGGCTGGCTATTGTCTCCTTGCACTAAAGCAAATGAACAAGTAAAAATTATTGCACCAAAAATAAAAAGTTTTTTTAATTAGTAGTATTTTATATATATAAGTAGTCTTTAAATTGTTTATCCTACAAATAAATAAATAAAAAGAGGATAAATAGATTATGGACGATTTACAACTCTTGGCGTCGTATATGGAAACGCCAACGGATCCGCAAGTACTAGAAAAATTATCAATTAGGTGCAAGCCTGTGCTAGAGAGCATGAGGCTAGATGAAAAGGTGGAGGCTCAAGTCGTCCGTAAGATCGGTTTAGATGCTTGGTGCGATATCCATAAAATAGATGGTACAATTGCTAGGCTGATCTATGTCTACTTGGGGCAAGTCAAGATCAAGAAAGCTGCTAAAGCAAGCATGTCCCCCAAAGATATCCATAGAATGATCCTAGCGGGGAAATCAACGGCTTACATGGCTCGTAAGCTGAATGTCCATCGTGACTCAGTGAGAAGAGCAATCGTAAAATTTGGGTATGTAGAACTTTATGATAGTAATCGAAAGAGAAGTAAGGTCGCTAAGATCGTTAATTTACTTGAGAGTGATGGGCAACTGACTAATCTACAAATCGCTAAACAAGTAGGTACACAAGAAAGTTATGTAGCGAAGATCCGACATACTCACGGCTTTACACTAAAAACGAGGAAACCCCCCGCCGAGTATCTCCAAATGAAGCTGGATGAAGGCTTGTGTGCTAAAGAGATAGCGAGCGAGCTTGGGCTTTCGCACCGTACAATCCAAACATATTTATCTGGCTATGGCATACGAGTAGGTGACTCCCCCGCTTATAGATCAGTCCCCGCTCTTAGAATAGAGGCTATGCTCATAGATAAAAAATCAATCCCTGAAATCGCTGATGCACTATGCAAGGCTGAGAGTACGATCAAAACTTATATTTATCACTACAAGCTTTCGCACCTAATACTAAGAAAGTTTGATGATCCTGAGCTACCTAAGAGAATAAGGGCAATGCGAGATGAGGGGCTTACAAATATGTTCATTGCTCAATCCCTCGATGTTTCCGTAAGTTATGTTTGTGCGGTAGTCAAGAGATTGGGGATGCCGTCAAGACGATATCCACCTAGTACCCAACCGAGTTTATTTGAAAACTTTGATGATCTAAAAAAACTTTTAAAAAATATTTAAATTTAGTTTGACAATATAAGAATTTTCATATATAACTATAAATAACAAAGCAAAACAAAACCTCTTCCAAAAGGAAAAAAATCATGTTCTTAGATTTCAACGCAATGATTGCACAAGAAGCTCAAGCAAATCCATCCAAAACTCTTCGCACCTATGTAGATATCAAGGGCGTAAAGCATACCGTAGAACATTTCTCAAATGACATGTTCGCAATTGTCCGTGAAGACGGTCACTATACCACTACCCCATGTAACTCACTTGTCATGACCTTTACACTTGCAAATCAATATGGCCTTGTAGAAGAAGGTCAAATCGTTGTCGCACAAGCTCAAGCCGTTGTTGCTCTCGATGATGAAATCAAAGCTTTGGAAGAGAAGCTTGCACAAGTGAAGGCTGAGAAGCAAGCAATCGTAGATGCGGTTGAAATCAAGACCAGCACCATGCATGTAAACGGTTTCACTGTGGATGTTCATGTTCATGCAAGAGGCTTAACTGAAATTCAAGTCAGCCAAAAGGTGAGTCGTGGTTGTAAGGTTGGCTTCCACATGTTCACCCATTCCACCGTAGGCAAGAAAGATTATATCAAACTCTTAGCTGCAATCAAGAGAGCGACCAGTATGCAAGGCTTGATTGATAGCCTCAAGGACGAGGGCATTGTTTGGTTTGTGACTCTCTCAGCTGATCAGTGTGGTGTATCTGTATCCATGGACAAAGATTGTGTATATGTGCAAGGTCATGATATTGAGGCTAGCTATCACAATCCCATCAATATCGTGTCAGTCACTCGTGCCCTTGATTGGATGACTGATTGCATGCTCGGCTTGTATGAGGATTTATGCCTTGATTGCGATAATACTAGCAAGCAAGATGTGTATGATCTATGCCAGATGGCTCAAGATTGTGGTGCTACCGAAATCATTGATGAGGTTGAAGAGTATGATGACCATGAAAATGGTTGGAAGCTCTGGGAGTAGGCCTAGCCTATCCACTCAACCAAATGCGGGGTATCTCTAATATCTACATGTATCCATCCTCGATCATAAAAGCCTAAACCTTTGAAATTCCATTTCTTGGCTTTGATACCTTCCCTCACGAATTTGTGAAATGCTTGCACGGTCAAATTTTTAGCATAGCAATCCACCGCACAAGCCGTAAGATGTTGGCTCTTCGTTGCTCCTCCAATCTCTTGGTTGTACTCTGCTGCTCTATATCCACTTGTGATGATGATAGGACTACCTAAAGCGTCTCTCACTTTTTGCAATTCGATAAGTAGCTTTTTTGCATTGCCTAAATACTCATCTGGTATCACTGATCTAAACTCAAGCTCACTCAAATTGAAATTTGTAGTCACTTGCAAATCGTGCTTCTCTTCTGATTTTAAAAGTTGCGGTTTCATGTGCATTCCTCTATTCTTATGTAGGCAATCAAGCCAGTGTTTCTGAGGGGGTAGGTGCAACGCCTCCCCCTCTTGAATTTTAAATATTTTTTAAATTTTGTTGACTCACATATACCTATAGTATAGTATATAAATACAAAGCAAAAACAAATTTCAACACATTGGAGTCCCCATGTTACAAAAAAGAGATATGCTAGCACCTATTCCAGATGAAATTATGGATAAGTGTAAAAAAGTGGCAAGAGTCAGAACAAATCAAAATCTTGCTCGTTCTTCATGGACAAATACTAAAAAATCCCATGAGTCACAAGAGACAATCGAGCTGAGAGGGATTGTATGTGAGGCTAGTCTAGCTCTCACGCTTGAGGTTGATGTTGAGCAAGTTTTTAAGACGGGTAATCGTTCAGCAATGAGAGGCTCAGATACTGGGGATATCGTCTATGACAATTGCTATATTGATGTCAAAGGTGTCAAGCTTCCCTACTCAAATTTGCTCATCAGCGTGGCAAAGAAGAATACCCCTATTGATGTTTTTGTGCTTGTGCATGGAAGCGAATGGGGAAATCGCTTTTTAGGTGCTATCCCCTTCCACAAGGCCTTTGGGCAAAACATTACCACCGCATACGGTGAAGATTTAGGCAACGGCGTGAGACAAGAGGATTTACTTGATCTTGAAACGGCTATCAAAGAAGCCAAAGAAGAGCGATTACGAATTAGAAATGCGATGGCTCAACGGCTATAATATCACCGAAAAAGCCTAAATTAGAATTATAGATTGATGAAAAAATCTGAGGTGCACCTTCTGGTGTCCATTCCCTAGATAATAATTTCCCATGAATACCCGCTGATAAGATTTGTTCCCACGCATAGGCTATCACTGATGAGATATCACTTGATGCAAAATAGAGAGCGGGGGTATCACCTGATCCTTGTGCTTGTGGTACAAGGATACCGCCATTTGGCTCATTGTCTCTTGGCTCTCCATCTTCTCTCAGATATGTTATCGGTGCATTAAAAATTGATCCGTCCACATATACGGCAAATATGCCCTTATCATCTTGTGCTATCCAAAAGGGAAGGATTTTGATTGTGTATGTTTGCCCACTTACAAAGCTTGCTTTTGTCCACATACTTGTAGCGATATCGCTAAAGATCAAATCAGTAGATCCACTCACTCGCTCAAGATAATAAATTTTGTTATCTATCTCTACCCACCTACCTTCATATCTAGTATGAAAGTTTGTGCTTTGTAGTGTACGGCTACCTATTGCGACTACATCTTGAGAGGTGCTATCAGTCCATCCTTGTAGCAAGTGTTTGAAAAAAGCGAAAGCGGTGCCAACCGTCCCCCTTGCACCATAGGCAACGGATCTTAAAGCTTCCCTTACATATTGCTCGGGGATAAAGGGCAAGCGGTGAAAGCCGTAAATCCCTAAAATCCTTTGGAAGTCAATACCACTTGCTCTATGTAATAAAGTTTCATTTTTGATCTGATCAGCTTTAGATATCGGATATAACATAAGAAACTACCCCCCCTCTTAAAATAGGTGATGCAAGCTTAGTAAAGTTCAATCCCATAAAGCTTGTGCTTGTCTTGCTTGTGTATGTAAAGAGCCTATTTTCTACGAAGAGATTGCCTTGATCTGGAAAGCCGATTGTACTCTCAACATGCAAAACTTGATCGATTAGATCATCAAAATCAAGGGATAGGATTGTAGTAGGTTGACCTACTAGATTATGGATTTGCTCCCCTACGGTCAGAAGCATGCTCTCAAGTACGCCAAAAGCATATTCATCTTGTGAAATCTTATCTACACGGCTATCTCGTGGACCAGTGGCTAAAGATGGCGGGATTTGCTTTCTCATAGAATAGACGGCTGAGGCTCTAAATCGATCTACCACTACAAGAGAGTCATTAAGCCTTAAACTTTGGTAATTGCCCCACTCTACTAAAATCGAGTATGTTCCTTTAGTTAAAGGTGGTACATAGCACACGACCATTGTTTGCCAAACATCAGTATAACAACGGCTTTTAGAGTTGGGAAATCCGCCATGAGATATTGCTTTCACAAGCCCCATGCTATCAAGGAAAGAAACCTTGAAACCACCTACTACAAAAGGGTATCTCGTAGTATTAGCTAGTGTTTTCCAATCAGCATAGATATGAAGACGGACGCCTCCATGATTAGGTACTACGGCATGACTAAGCGAGCTAGTAGCTACCACTTGATCATAAGGTGAGCCAAAGCCTGAATCCCTTTGAGTTGTGCTATAAGGTGAGCCAAAACCTAAATCGAAAACTGATGGATAGGTTGGTGAGCCAAAGCCTGTTTCCATGACTTACTCCTTACACTACATAGGCGGTGATAGTACCACCTAGACCATAGCCATGATGGAAGGGATGAGTGAGAGTACGAATACCAAACCATTCACCATTTCCGATAGTGATAGGATTTGATGATAAATCTAAACTACCAGGTAATGGACGATGATTTTTGAAATTCACATTTGTAGATCGTAGCACCGAGATTGTAGCACTTTGACTTGTCCATGTGTTTTGAGCCAATGCACCTTCGTCATTAATGCACTTCACTAGATCAAAGGTATAATCATTTATCCCGCCGTCTTTAGATCCACCACTGAAAACAACAAGATCAATGTATGTGATTTTAATGCTTGATCCAGTATTGTTTCTCCAAATAAGATGAGGATGAAGGGCGATTTCATCAGTAAAGTCTTTTGATAAAGTACCCTCATTGAAAACGCCCGTAATATTTGTATTGCCTATATCTTTAGAGCCTACCAAAATTGTTGTGGTAGTTTGTTGGCTATATGTAATCCATGAAACGGGTAAAGTGATATTTGAGCTTGTGCTGATTGTGATTGCTGCACTACCGTCAAAGCTGGCTGATCCACTGACGGCACCACTTAAAGCGATTGATCTAGCGGTAGCGAGTTTGGTGGCGGTGCTTGCATTTGCATTAATTGAGGATGGCAAGGATAGAGTGATACGAACATCGTTATCAACCTTTGATCTAGCTACTTCAATTTCATTTGTAGTCCCATGAAAAGAAAGCTTATCATTTGCCAAATCTACGGCGGTGATAGGCAAGATTACATCATTTGCACCTACATTTAGATTAGGACTTGGGACGGTTGGCAAGTCCTGATTTTTCCATTCACCTAAAATATCATCATATCTTAAAGCTTGACCATTAGTTGGTACACTAATTGCAACATCTGATAATTCATTCAAGCTTGTCGCACCGCTAAAACCCTCTACCTCATCCACAAGATCATTATAAATTGTTGACCAATTCTTTTCACCAATAGAAGGCTTCTGAAGGCCTTTGTTCTCAGATAATACACGAACATGCACAAAAGAAGTAGCTGGGGCAATGATTGCATCAGTTTGACTACTTTCCCCCGTGCTAGTGTTTGTAGCGATTAAGAAGAGGCGGTAATTTCCCCATGTATCCACATTGTTAAGAATAGGATTTTGAACGGTTGCACTACTCAAACTTGCACTACTACCACTTGGCTTTGATAGAGACCATGAATAGAGAAAGCTTGCACTTGGATGATTGCTATCTTGTGCTTGACCATACAATTGAATATTTGTTTGAGGTAAGTTTACACTAGCTAGATCAATGACCTTGTCATGTTGGCTAGCTATGGGACTTGTTTGGCTACTTGTATATGTGATGATCATGATTATCCTACTACTACATCGATTGAAAGCATGGCTATATTATAGATATCTTGAGCATAGCTAGTATTTAAAAAATCTCTTCGTCTAATCTTAAAGCCGTAGCCCGTTTGAGTTGTCCCGCTTGCATCAGTATATTGCACAAGCTTGATCTTATTTGCGGTGGCAACATTAGATACATTACCATCCATAAGGATATCAAAGCCCTTAGTATCTTGGTCTCTAAAATAGATCGTACCTACACCGTCCACGATATCAGTCATAGGGATAAGTGTGTTAAGTGTACAAGTGAAGAGTTTATCAAAATAGCTTTGATCCACAAGGACAACATAACTCGCAAGCATGCATTGTACGGCGTCGCTACTAGCATTAACTTTTTGAGCGGTGTAAGGCGTTGTGATTGTGCCTAAATGCTCGACTGGCTCATAGTCTTGTCTGATATCAAGGTTGAAATCATCAGCGGTATTTTGGGATATAGTGAGAGCATTTGAATAGGGATTACGAAGATCTAAAATATGTTTGAGAGTAGCTGAGCCACGCTTCTTCTTGGCAATAAAAGCATTTAAACTAGCGGTGAGAGCGGTGAGCGAAACATTGATATCATTGATCTTTGATTTGAGATGCTCCATGCCTTCTTGTAAGCCCCCAATACCAGCGGGGCTATCATTCGCAATCCATTCACTTGTATTGTCCGTTGTGGATGAATTACCTACTAGCTGATCGGCTAAGTAGTAGGGGGTAATACCAGATAGCGATAATTGCACGGTGCTACCTGAAAGCGTCCATTGAGTGATACGACCAATGAGCGACCATGATTCACCGTCATCACCTAAATCACTAGGTACGCCAACATGAAACAAGGTGCTTTCAATTTGTCTAGTAGCGATTGCTTGGGTAATCTCAGCACCGTCTACTACCGACCAAAAGCGTCTATTTTGTGTTGATCCACTACTGAGTACTCTCTTTGCATAGATAGGTGGATAATATTGTGCATGAGTACCTGAGATATAACCGATACTTGTGGGGGTAGGTGGCAAGGCTGAATTTGTGCTATAGTAGATTTGAGTAAGAGCTTGGGCGGTGGTAAAATCACAATTGCCGTTTGTTGCCGTTGTCCTATGTACACATACACTACCTTGAGTTGCATCATCCCCGCTAATTGTACGAGCAAAAAAACTAAAATCACTAAAGGCAATCAATTTGCTTGAATTGTTGATCGTACTTGAGTTATCCCACTTCTTTAGCAAGCCCCCCCCAGTTGTGACAAGTCCGCCGAGCAAGCGACTTACTTGATCATGCACAATGTTTTGGATGCCTTGAACATCTTCAAGGTCAAGTCTTTCGAGAGGTTGTAGTAATACTTTTTTTTCAATAGCCATGTTTATGCTCCTACTCTAATCGTGATAGAGTCAGATTTTATTCTAGTTGGGGAAGAAGTTTGAGGCTCAATATTTTGTAAAGGTGAGCCGTCAGCATTGATAAAGGCAATGTCTAGCACGCCGTCAATATCCATGCACACATTAACAAGCTGAGAGACATAAAGTGTTTCAGTAGGTGCTAAAGAATTTATATAGGCAACCAAAGCTTGAGTAACCGCTGATTGTACAATAGATGATGAATATGTAGGCTTGACTTTCAAGTTGAGTAAAAGAGAAATGAGAGTTGGCGTAATTGCCTTGACTACTACCCTTGTACCCGCTGATCTAAAGCCCGTCATTCTTGTAGGCTCATTCAAATCACCTTCTATCTCTTTTTGAATTTCAGCAATAATCCCCGTATAAACTCTATAAGGTGAGCTTTCTCCAATCGTCCATTCATCACCAGCTTCTAAACCTTGAACATATACAATTCCTCGCTCTGGTAAAGAGATGATACGGCTAGAAGCAATTGATGATCCATTTACACGAATTTGGCTTGTTGTGATAGGTGCGGTTGCTGGTGCTTCATGATACAAAACTCTTTGGCCACCAACGGGGACAATACCGCCAACGGCTTTACCTACTCTTGAGCGAGTATTAACACTCATCTCAGCCGTACCATCATCAACATACAATTCGGAATATGCTGGCTTATCCTCTGGCTCTACCAGCTTGGCATATCTAAGCCTTTCCCCCGTACTACCTACAAAAGAAACGGCTAAAAATTCTAAAGCTGACTTTTGAGAACGAGAAAGCGAATTGAGATATGTCTTTGCTCTTGCTCTCAAAGTAGCATCATCCTCTTCGTCAAATCCGTTGTTTAGAGCAAGTGTATTTGTACAAGTGAGAATTGTATCTGGCATTGATTTGATTGTATCTATCTCACCGATTGCACAATTCCCCAAACTACCTGGTTGACTAGCTACCACAAAAATACCTGAGCGAGTAGATGCACCTACAACCATAGTATAATCATCAATCGTTCTATATGTCATACTTGTGCGAGAGCATACAACCTCACTACCAGCGGGGATTGTAAGGCTCTCACTTGTATCATCTCTAGTCACTTCAATGACGGCACCGCTTGCATGACTTGCTTGTAATCGTCTGACTGTTCCTAGTGGTAGCTCTCTCACTCTTTCATCTAAATCAATACCTGAAACGGTATCCAAAAAATAAGACTCACGAATAGTCACAAGCTTTCTCTCTACACTAGCAAGTTCTTGTGCAATCGCTGAGTACATAGTAGTCAAGATTGATCCGTTTGATATATCATCAAGGCTTGTTCTACCTACCGTCATTGCGGTGAGGTCCCTTAGTATCTCAAGGGCTGATTTGGGGGTATATGGCATAATATAAAATCCTAGATCGGTGCAATAAGGCTGATATTATCATCATTTAAAGTTGTACGGCATGTTAAATCTACCGCTACTCCATCGCTATCCATGATCATAGAAAGAGATGGGATATCAATAATTCTAGTATCACTGAGTATTTGCTCTTTGATATCCACCGCTAGGTATGAACTTACCTTAGCAACATTCTTTGAGCCTACAATCTTTTGAATACCGAAATTAGGGAATAGCGTGATTTGCCCTTTCTCAGTAGTTACACGGTAGATCAAAGATTGCTTGATAGCTTCACGCCCTGAAACAAGGACAAGATCATCGCTACCTAGTACAAGGTCACCGTCAATCAATTTCAAATCGCTTGTGAATTGCTGAGGTGCAAAGCTTGGTGTTGTCTCTTCGGTAGGTACTAGAATAATATCCCCCGCTTGTAGTACGGATCCGTTCGCTTTAGTATGTGCATCAATACACGAATTTAGCTTGGCTAGTTTGATCCAATCTGAAGGTGCATTGAGTAAATCTGAGGCAACCGTAAGTAAATTCTCACCTATCCGTAGCATATATTCAAAGGTAGGATAAGGCTCTTGTTCGGTACTCGGCACATTATCAAAACCTTGATTGAAAGCTGAAAGTTGCTTGAAACCTCGATCCGTTCTAAGAAAGCCTTTAGCTAGATCATCACTCTTCAAACTTGGGGTAATGTAGCCTTGTAGTAACTCTAGGGAATAAGCTAAATCCTCTAAATTTTGGGTAAGGATCAATAGATTTAGATCGATAGGTGTAGCATCAATCTGATTAGGGATATTGCTATTCTTCCATTGTACTCTAATAGCATCACCGAAAGACAAGCCTTTGATTTCCCAGCTTGCTTGAGCGGTTGTTCTATCCCCCGTTGCCTCGTCATCCCCATAGGCTGATTTGATTTGCTTGATTGCGTCCTTGATTGTATCAATCACGCCCCCCAGTGTTTTCCATGCATTTTTAAAATCGTTCTCTACGGTAATCGGTAGCAAGGCAACATTCTTGATTGCATTGCTCACACTAGAAACTACATTGCTTGCGTTGGTGGCTACATTGTTTGCAACCGCCCCAAAGGCTCTAATTGCATTAGTTGTTTTCTCTACCTCTTTCACTACATCAATGACTTGATCGTACCATGATTTCTCTGGTGGGACGGCTTGATCATAGGCTTCTAAATCAAGCGTCCAATCGTATGACAACCTTGTTCTATCAGCACGCCAACGCTTAACCTCAACCTTTGCATTGACTTGCTCTTGCACCGCTCTAAAAACTAAGGTTGTTCGCTTATCCTTTAGGAAGGTATCTAGTTCAGTGAAATCAATAAATAGCTTGTTCTTCTCTGATCTAGCTTTCTCACCATATTCATGTAGGAAATCCCCAAACTCTTGCACGAGTTGATCTGGTGTGAGAAAGCCAATGATACCACTTGATTTGCTCCCGAGCCTAGCACCTAATCCTATTTTCCCTTTGATAGAGATACTAGCCTTGCGAGGTGTACCGATTTGCCTAAACACTGATTGATCATCAAAGGTATACTCAAGCTTGCTCGGTGTTTCTCTCTCTATGCTAAAGTTTTGGGGCTGAGAAGGTAGCACAACAACCTTAATTCTCTTCCCCCCTTGGTAAAGTTCAAGGTAGTAGTCAATAGGTAATCTAACTACACTATCAACAACATCCATCACCTGATCTATGACTCCACCAACCTTGTCAAATATCCCTTTTTTCTCGACCTTGCCTTTGATACCTAATTTCATGCTTATGCTCCTATGGCAATTCTATTCTTTGGTTTAGTGTAGCAATTAAAGCATCTCTCACTTGGCTTGTTGGCACATGCTCACTTAGATTGAGAGCGGTGCTATTTGTGATAGTAGTAGTGAGAGCTGAAGCTTCTTGGGGGGTAAGAACGGCTTTACTTGCTAGACTTGCGATTATGCTCAATAGAACTGAATTTTGAATGATCATGTGATTTACATAGAACATAAGCTGATAAGTGAGGGCATCAATAAAAGCTTGTCCATTGATAGCCAAATCGCTCGTAGATCCATCGTGAGAAATCCTAAGTTTATTCAGTTGCATACGAATGATATCGCTATCTAGTGTAAGCCCATTGATACCTAGATTGATACTTGCTCTAGCATTAGATAAATGTGTGTCTTGATAAGAGATTGTATTTAAATCACTTGTGATAGGCTTGGTTGATATACCTAAACCGACGCTTTGCCTATCTGGTACATCAGCAATACATCCTAGTATAATAGGGATGAATTTTTGATCAAAGATGAGTACAATAATTGCCCCCTCAATAATAGGTTGTATACTAAACCTTGTTTCACTACCACCGCTACTAAGTTGCCGTGCATTGCTCACAATCAAGCCGTCATCCAATTGCACCTGATAGAGTAGTTCACCGCTATCATTCTTTGAGATTGATAAAACCTTGCCCTTACAAATTTGCATGATCATCCTCGCTTTTCTACTTGTGATTTAGGGATAGGATTTATAGCCTTATCCGTTGCGTTTTGGGGATAATCTTGCTTGACTTGCTTGGGATAGAATAGAGGCAATCGCCTATTACTACCTCTCTCAAAATGTAGATCGATTGAGCCTTCTTGGATACCTGAAGGTGAGAGGCTGATCTTGTATTCAAGTTTGTTTATATACCCCGTAAAGCCGTTGAATGAGAACCACTGACCGATTGTTAAAGCTTGAGTAAATGACAAGGCAAGCTTGATAACCCCCGTACTATAATATGCACCATCACCATGTAAACAAAAGCCTAATTCAGTAAGTTTAGCTGATACTTGGGGGGATGGATCTTCAACATAGAAATTAGTGATAACCTTGTGAGATATACCGAATTGTTCAGCGTCATCCTCATTCATGATCAAGTGATTTAGGCTCTCAGCTAAGGAAAAGGTAACACTAGAATTACTCTCACTCACTCCATTATAAACTGAGATTGTATTGATTTGATCATCATCTAAATCATAAGCAATGGATAGCACTTGATGAGGTGGTATCTCTAGGTATTCAATCTTTGATCTATCGCTACTATCCTCAGTGAATGTCTTTTCTACCACTGGACGCGAGATGATACGAGTATCACGGACTTTCTCAAGGGATTTTTGAGAGATATTAAATTGAGGTGGTAAAGGCTTGTACCTAAAAACAATCGTAGGTACTGCCCCCAAAGACTTGTAAAGTACCTTCTTCGCTTGATCTATTTTGTAGTCATCTTGGTAGGGTACAAGTAAGAAGAAAAACTCTACTAATTCCGGCGTTTGTTGGAATATCGTCATAAATTTTTGAAGAGTTAAAATCTTGTCATTTGGATTGACTAAACCTTGCTTTAGGATAGAGTAAACCTTATTACTTGCATTTGAATATTGAGCAAGTTGGGGGAGATGATAACCTTGTACCCCATCGCAAACATTGATCAAATCAGATATTTTTAAACCTTGTTCGAAGAGCGAAACGGGGATTTTGGCAAAAGAGAATTGATCAAGAGTATATTGTAGGATTTTACTTAAATCATTCTCTTGTCTGAGGTATGCACCATAATCAGCTAGCTTTTCACTTGTGATTGATCCAAAGATACGAGTCGTATTTGAATGGATAATCTCCGCATTGAGCATTCTAGTGAAGATACTATCACAACCTATTCTACATGTGCTTATCTCAAGCCCCATATCATCATAGATTGTATCCACCGAGATACTATCAATGAAGCCCCAATAGACAAGCTGATCCATGTATTTGATCGTAATTTGCTTGCCCTTTAAAATGTCATTCTCACCGTTTGAGAATATTGTACCGACACTTGCACGAAAAAGCTGAAGGCTTACACTTGCCTTGTTACCGATCAAATCGATTGATTGACTAAATGATATGTCCGTAACAAGTGAAGAGATATCAAGCCGTTCAAGGCCTAGAATTTCAAGTTTAATCATAGCTTGCTACCTTCCCCCGCTTTACGGTTTTCTTGCTTTACTTTTGTCGGCTCGCTCTTAAATGGATTACTAAAGCCACTAAAACTAAATTTCTCAGTGAGTTTTTCCACCGCTTCAATCGTTTTATTCATAGCCCCCGCAAGTGTATTTACCCCCTTAGAAAGTACGGTAAGACCTACACTTAAAGCTTGTGCTGCCGTCTCCCCCGTCTTGCCTAAAGCCTCATAGTCTTGTTGTGTAGATATATTGGTTCTTCTTACTCTTGTATCAGCTTGGATAGCTTGGATAATTGAGCCAGCATTACCTAAAGCTGAATTAATAATTTGCATTTCAGCACTTGCTTGAGCTGAGGCTATTCCACCTCTACCAATCGCACTAAAATCACCCTTACCTTTACCTAAAGAAAGAGATATTTCGCTAAAAGCGTCCATTAGATCAGAGGGGAGGGATTGCCCCATGAAGTTGTATCTTGATAGTTGTAATTGTTGGGATAAACTTAAATCTGGACGAGCCTTAATCACATCAGCTTGTTGTTGTGCAAGTAGTAAACTTGCTTGTTGAGTGGATAACTTACGATTGAATGTCTCAATAGGATCAGAGGCAATAATCCCTTTCTTTAGAGCATCCTCTTTTTGAATATCACTGATTGTTTGAAGTAGACTTGTGCCTTTACTAGTAGCATCGTTAATTCTCTTTAACAATTCCGTTGTATTAGTACTTGCAAGCGATAAATCCCCACTCATCATTCTTTGAGATAGCATGCCTTGAATGGATGATAATCCCGCTCTTCTTTGCTCTGGGGATAAATCTTGACCCATTAGCGAGGTTGCCAAAGATACGCCTAAATTTGATTGCTTGCCTAGTGTATCACCTAGCTTTTGGATACTAGCGACAAGCCCAGCCCCTAGTCCCCTTTGCTCGCTTGCAATTGCTTGATCAACACTTAAAGCCCCACCACTCATAGCGATTGCTTTTTGAATAGAGAAGGCTTCACCTGATTTATACCCTCTACCCGCAAATCCTTGTATACCACTACCCCCAAGACCCTTTAGATCAGCAAGGCTAGAACTATAACCAGCTACTTGGTCACCCGCTCCCATTAAAGTTGAGAATTGACTAGCTAAGAGGTTACCTATACCAAAAGGGATAGCTGATAATTGACCGGCAAATCCATTGCTTAGTCCACCTACTTGTCCTGCTCTTGCCATAATCTGAGATATTTTTTGTTCAAGTTGTTGTAGGTTTTGCCCACCATCCTTGTCAGCTTTCTCAGCCTTTACTTGTGCTTGACCTTGTGCCGTTGCTTGCTTGGTAGCCTCAGCACTGGCCGTATTACTTGCGACAAGCTTTTGATTTATCTCTATGAGTTGTTTAAGTACCGCTGAGAGATTATTCATAGCGGTGATAATACCCGTTGATCCAGTAGCTTGTGGTGTGCTAGTAGGTGGTGCAACGGTTGGTTGTGCTAGTGGTGGCTCAGTGAGTTGTGGTTGAGCTACCCCCATAGGCATATTATTGATTGTAGGTTGCGAGGTAATCACTTAAATCTTCTCCTCTTGCTAGAGCTTGCTCCATCATGTCTATCTCGCTAATCCCCGTCATAGCGATACCATCTTGGATTTGGATTTTAGCATAAAGATGGGGGAAAGCTTGCTCAAATGTTTCTTGTGTGCAATGGAGCATAGCAAGCTCTAAATTTTCCCATGAATAATAGTTTTCAATTGAGAGGTGGTATTTAATTCGATCTGGTAATAAACTTTGTAGTAATGGAAATTCGCCTTTGTCCCTTAGCTTCTTGACCCTCTTTGGTGCTTGCTCCAAAAAAAAGAGATTCATGCTCGACCAATGTATTCAAAATCTGAATGAGTAATTGATTATCTTGACCAATCCATTCAGTTAGCCACTCTGGTGGATCTTTGAGTTGAACTAGACAACGAGCAAGACCTTGTAGGCGGTATTTTTCCTCAGTAGGCAAGTTTTCAAAGACTACCCCCATGCACAAGGATTGAAGTACCCTATTCATAGCTAGACGGCTTTCGGTATCCATTACACAAGAGAGAAGATCAGCTCTAAATTGCTTGCCTGTTGGGGCTACATATTCAATAGAAAAGCTCTCTTCTCTACTCACTAAATCTTCTTCTTTTTTCTCTACTAAAGACTCAGCATCAGCCTTGATCTTTCTCAGATCAATTGTTTCTTTCTTTGTCATGTTTTGATCCTTTCAAAATATATAAAAAGATATATCAAAACATTTAGTTTTTATCCTAAAAATTAAACTCAATACTAAATTTGAACATTCAGATCATTAATTGTTCAAAAACAAGCTTTTTTGAACAATAGCTAGATTAACCGAGTTGTTCGGTATCCTTGATTTCGATCAGCTTCAAGGCTTGGAAGTTAATGTTTGTTGCCATGAGAGTTTGACGATTGACGGTAAAACTTTGGCTTTCTGGCTTACAACCTTTGATCAAATATCTTGACTTTTGCCCAGCACCAAAATCAGCTGAATCAGCTAATTCTAAATCAATGCCTTGAGTGAAGAAATTGACTACATCAACGGTTCTTTGTTGATTTGTAGCGGTAGCGAGGTGGCTAGGGACTAAACCTTGTGATGCTGATCCACCATCTGGAACTACTCTCATAAAGCCTACTTGACAAGATACTGTTCTACCTACTGGTTCAATATCATAGCTATCAATAGATCCTAAAACATCCACTCTTTGAAGAGTATATGTTTCGGTAACGGTGATGTTTGTGCAATAGCCGATTGCCTTACCATCTTTTTTTACAATTGCGGATGCACCGCTGATTACTCTAGGTTGTACCATGACTAAATTCTCCCAACATTAGCGGTGATTGTGATGAAATTGAGAGGCTCAACACCTGCTACTGAGTACACTACACTAAGAACATCACCTGATTGACGGACTACAACATCTTTGAAATCAAGGATTAGTCCGCTATCTCTTTGAAAGCTCAAGCGATTGATTGTAAGCCGTTGAACATTGTCTTTTTGTGCAACGGTTGATTTACTACCAATTTCAGTATCAAGGAAGAGTCTTAAATCTCTAATGCTAAGGTTAATGCTTTCATTCGCTGAAACCTCAGTATAGAATGGATTGTTGTCCTTCAACCATGTTGTGATTGATCGTTCTACCTTGAGGCCACGATCTTGACCGTTCAAAACTACAATACCTTTTTGGATTGCAAGGCTAGCGTCTGACTCAGCATTAAAGGCTTGAACGGTATCAAAAATCTTAGGTTGTTTTCTTGTGAGAGGGGTAGCAACACCTAGTGAAGCTTGAAGGCAAGCCATAAAGAAAGCTAAGGCTTTAGGTGCTAAAGTCTTTTTCTCACCATTGATTAACACGATAGGGGATTGACCTACTACGGCACAATTACGGTCATTCAAAACTTTTACATAATGAGCATTGATCTGGCTAAGTGTTAAATTTGCACTTGTACCTACCCATGCGTTTCGTTCAAGTCCCGCTTCTACTGAAGCCTTTACACAATGTTCTTTAACAAGTGTATGGATAGCAATGTCATCAGTGTATGCAACAACGATATTAATTTGCTTGTACACTAAAGCATCAAGAGCCGATTGCCAATCGCTAGAGGTAAGTGAGCCTACGGATCCACCAATCAAGCTAAAGCCTACGGTTGAGCCTACTGGTCTATCACCGCTTACAATTTCACCTTCCACTACAAGACTACCACCTAAGAAATCTTTGAGGAAAGAGCAATCACAAGTGAGAGATAGAGGGCTTGAGGTGATGCTAAGATTTTCAACATTATCAAGTTGTTCACCGCTTACAATGGATTCGGGCAAAACTACATCAATATCAGAATTGATCTGATTGATTGTTGTGAGTGTGCTGCTTAAATTAGAGATATCGGAAAGCTTCACGGAATACAATGCACCGCTGATTTCAATACTACCCGCATAATCACTTGCACCATCCAAAACAATGCTTGTGATTTGTGAGTATTCTTGACTTGTTGTGATTGTTGTACCTATTGCACCTGAAGGCAAGGTGGTAGTAGTAGTGATTGTGCTACCTGATTCGGATAAGCCGTGAATAGTAATCGCAACGGCTGAAGGTGTGCTACTTGTTCTTTGGGTAAAGGTAAGTGTACCGCTCACAATCAATCCACCGAAATCAATAGAAGTACCGGGAATGATGATTGATGAGGCAATGTTCTTGATAAAATTGACGGCAAGTTTATCAGTAGCTTGATTGATCAGTAATTTTGCATCGCTGAGTAAAGTACCAGTGTATTGTAAACTTGCAATCTTGCCTTTACCAATACCTAGATTTTTCTCTACGAGATTACCGCTTTCATATACATAAAGATCGTACAAGTCAGCATCATCACCGTTTTCATCCAAAGCAACAAAAACACGATTACCACATGGACCGTAATGTTTGGCTTTGATCTTGAGACCGTTGATTGTCTTGCTTGCTTGTGTTGTATTGCGAGCATTCACGATTGTGATACTTGTGGGATTGCCACCTAAATCGGCTCTAGGTGAGAAACCAATCTGACCGAGTACATCTAAACCGTATTCCCCCCCAGTAGCTTCTAAGAAGGCTTCTAGGTTGTCATAGGTGTTGACGCTATCTTTTTGGAAGAGGGGGAAATCACCGACAAGAGCTACTGCACCGCTTGCAATGCTTGGATTTGTAGTAGGTGCTTGCTTGATTTCACCGTATACGCCGGGACGATATTTTCTTCCACCTTGAAAGATGATAGATGAAGGCATGAGAGTCTCCTTGATTAAATTTTCTTGTAGGTTGTGATATCCCCACCATTAAGATCGAGTTGCACAAAGATAGGCAATTCAATCGTTGATGTTGTGGATATTGTTGGCAAGTACATGTGATGAATTGCGGTAAATTTGAGCCTTCGCTTGAAATTTGCAAGTGAGTTAGACTCAGCACTCAAGGTTGTCTCTTGATCCATATCAGTACTTGATACAAACCTAAGATTATCATATCCAACCTTGATTAAGGCTGATTTGTATTGCATGAAACTAGCATGTGTAATTGCATGTAGGATACGGACTAAATCTTGATCTTGTGCATAGATATTGATATCCACCGATTGTAAGGTTAAGAGATGATGATGAGTTTCATCGCTCATATCACCCAAACCTTGAGTTTCAAAAGCTTGTTCCGTCAATTTGATACTGATCATAGGCAAGCTCTGAACTTTACCTTCATTCGCTAGATCAATTGAGATAGGACGCTTGGCTTGGGTATCCATAAAGAGCTGATAGAATTTAGATTGTAAGCTTGTCGCAATCGTAGGGAATAGCTGATTAAACCTTGTTTGATTAGAATACAAGGCTAAACCATTTCTCAGTATGTGACTAAAGTGAAGATCAAACATTGAAGAAATCCAGTGATGCGGTGGCTTGAGTAAGTAGCGGTGTATGTAGCTCAGTAGGTTGCTTGTAAATTACCTTAGTATCCCTAATGCTATGAGGATAACTACCAATCTTATAAATAGGATGCATGTAATAAGAGATAGAGAATAATGTGTTAGGTTGGGGGGCAAGGCTAGGAGATAGACTAAAATCAATCTTACCGTCATTTGTGATAGTGAAATGCTCATCTTGAACGAGTGTAGCACCCACAATTCCCAAACCTTGAGCATTTGCTTTTTGAAGGTAAAGTACACCAATTTCAACCTCCCCCGATGCTAAATTCATTGATCTTTTAATGATGGGGTAACGAGTACTAGCGACTAATCCACTACTTGGCATTGTCACGCTCTCAGTGTATCTCATGACGGAATGCTGAAGAATAAGCTTATCCCCAAAAGCAAGTAAATGCTCTGGATGTGTTGTGATATTAACTTTCTCATCACGATATACACCATATTCACTCACGGAATACACGCCCCCCATGCTTGTGATAATAGCCATGATGATTTGAGGGGAATGTAGGATAATCCCTTGACCCTTACATACGGGGCAAGCATTATTAAAGCCAGTGGTGCTACCTACGGTGCTTGAGATAGTGGATAAATCTAAACCTAAATCACTACCTTGTTGCCTACAAGGACATTCAGCCGTTTGATACCACAAGACTTCTTGCCCTTTTTGATCAACCAATTGCTTAAATTGCTTGTCCATGAAATCAACACGATTTTTCCGTTGATCCATTTGATTAAGAGGTAATTGCATGCTCAAGCCTTTCTAAATGATTGCGATATTCATAGCACGATATTTAGCTTTGAGTTGAGGGATAACTTGAGCAAGCTCAGCTTGGTATTGCTTGATCAAAGCATTGTAAGCCCCCGCATCACCTGATTTAGTTGTACTAATACTTTGAGACAAGCCGTCAACACCTAAACTAAAATTAGATATACCCGCACCAAAAACGAGATTACCACTTACACCGAGAGGAAGAATGCTAGCCATCAAGCTAATTGCCTTAATCAAAGCTGGCTCAACGGTTGTAAGTTTCCATGTGATTTGTGTATCTTGAGTAGGTGCTTGTGATACCCCAATTGTGAAGACCTTTGTCCCCGCTATTTTCATCTTGGGATTTAATGACCCATTGCTTGCACCCGTAAACTCGCACTCAACAATAGGCTTGGTTGATAGTGTAGCACCTGGTATTGTCACATCCACGCTTGTTTCCCCCGCCTTAATTATGGCAATACCTTCTTCAAATCTAAATCCCGCAATGTAATCAACACCCCAATAGCCCGGAACATTTACATAAGGATTGAAAATATCACCAAAGACAAGAGGCATACCACTTCTAAAGAAATATGAGCCTATGCTTTCGCTAGTAGGTACTAAATTGACAATCCCCGCCTCTGGCTCAATCACATTAAACCACGAGATAGGCATGACCATAAACGGATTATTACCTATTTGTAGTTTAACCTCAGTGACATTCACTACTGGACGGTGATTGAGATGCCATGGCCAAAAGCTTTCTCGATCTTTAATATTAGCATCATGTCTTTCCCCTACTACTCGTAGAGGATCAATCACAATCCCTAATTCCATCTCAAGAGATGAGACGGCTTGCTTGATTGCATCAGTGAGTAAAAAATCACTAAACGGACTACCTTGATCCGTTGTCAAATCAATTCCACCTAAATATGTTTGTCTTAGTCTTTGGGGGGTAACAAAATCAAATATGCTCATAGATACTCCACTAAGGTGGGCTATGATCCACCCTTCTTTTTAGATTTCTTAGGCTTGGCAACCTCAAGCTCTTCATCCCCTACTATACTTAAAAATAAATTCTCTTGCTTATCTTCAATTTGTGGTTGCTCTTCTTTTGAGCCTTCCTCTCTCTTATCCTCGTACCATGTGAAGAGAGATGGATTTAATTTGATGTAGGCTTCTTCAGTTGAATGGAATTTAGTTAAAACCCTACCACTTGGCATCTCAACCATAAATTTAATTCCTCTAAATTGTGTGATGAATGCACCACTTCCCATAGTAAATTTTCTATTGTAGATCCACATGTGAGATGCCTCTTAATTATTTATCTTAGAAATTAGCGTTTAAATAGTTTGCTGCAACACCACTTGCATTGTTTGTACCAGCATTACGGACAACCCAAAACTTGTTAGGTGTCTTAACCATGAGTGAGCCGAACAACATGAGCAAGAAAGGCTTGGTTGTAGAAACTTGTGCTAAATCTTTTCTCATGAAATCCATCAATTTAGCGAAAGCCATTTGACCAGGATCATGATTTGCAAAAATGATATGTGAACAACCATACATGAAATGATTGAAATCAGCGAAGCTATTACCTTCAAGTTGGCTTGCGGATACTTCCATGATGAATTTCAATGTATCGGTATTGATAGCTGCGGATGAGCTAGCCTTAGCGGTACGATATAAGCGATAAGAGATTGCTGGATTACCAGTACGAGTAATCTTCATGCTTACTTTATCACCTGATGCAATTTGAACGGCATCAGAAACGATAGGCAAAGTCATACCGAGTTTGTTTACGGCTACTACTGCATATTTGTAATAACCAGCATCACCAGCCTTGAACTTGCTCTTGTTGGTGGTGTCATTTGCTGCGGTTGGTTGTGTACCAAAAGAAGCGGAGATACCATGACCAGCAAGTTCAATTGAATTAGGCTTTTCTGATCTTTCAAGGAAAGGTGCACTAACAATTTCTACTGGACCATATGGAGCCATAACGGTGATAGATTTAACACCTGCAACAATGGAATTACCGCTTACGGAAATGTCATAACGACCTTGTTCATTGAATTGTTTTTGTAATTCAGCATAAACATTAGGAGTTACATAAATAGTATCTGGTTCACCGAAATTTGGGCTTGAATAGACGGCACCGAGAATTTCTTGGAGCAAGAGAATTGTAGGTGCACTACCTTCCAAATCCCAAGTATTTGAGCGATATGGACGACCTTGACCATCAACAATCGCACCGCTTGTACGTTCAATTTGCTTGATCAAACCATCAAAACCATCTGGATTAACATCTTCATCACCAAACCAAAGAGCCTTTTCCATCTTCTTGAGAAGAGTTAAAGTACCTCTTTCGGTTTCTTCAGCGAGAGCGGTTGAATTGCCACCGAGAAGAGAAAGCATAGAAGCCATATCAGAAACTTGGCGTCTTTCAGCCATGAACTTGATCTTGACAAATTTTCTTTCATAAACGGATTGATTTGTAGAAAGAGTATCGCTACCGCCTTGACCTTCAGAGATGAATGGAGAAGAATCTAAACCATTTTCAATGACTGAGGTATATTCATGAACAAAGTTATTAGCGGTTGTTTTTGCTAATTTTTGCCATAAGGTGAGGTGCTTGGTTTGGAAGGTTGCGATTGCTAAGTTTGGTTCAATGCTTTGAAGAGCAAGAGGACTTAAAGAGCCATCACCCATTTGAGCGGGAGTTTGATAGCCAACGAAACCGGGGGTAGCTTTACGAATAGCGTCATTTAAACGAACTAAATCGCTTACATTGACCATATCGTTATTTTGTGGTAAACCGAACATATGTATCGCTCCTAGAGATTATATTGTTTGCGGATGTCAGATGGATTTGCACCGATTGTAAGCAAGGATACGGCACGGCTTAAATCATGTTGTCTTGCCTTATCATTGCTCTTTTGTAATTCGTTCATAGCTTTTTGGATCAAAGCGGGGGAGTCAATGAAATCATCTTGACCATTTGCTTGACCATTTAAAGGATGAGCTTCTGGTGCTACATGAGTAACGGACTTTTGAATAGGTGCACTTGCTTTTGTTTGTGACAATGCATCTACTTTTTGAGTCAATGTTTCAATTGTTTTAGCTAAAGCTTCAATAGTAGTAGCTTGAGCATTTAAGGCTTGATCAGCGGACTTGGCAATTTGTGTTGCTTTGGTCATAGTATCCCCCTGAGATGGAATGCTCTTTTTGAGAGCGATAAAAAAATTATCTACCGCATCTTTTGTCATTTGTTTTTTCATCTTTTAACCCTTTACAAAATGCTTGCGAATTACATCAGCACATTTGCGAGTGATTGGTTTTAATTCATCTTCTGACATTGTAGGAAAATGCTTTTGAATGCGAGAAAGTAAATCACGGCTAGATACAATACTAAGGTCTTGCATTGACTTTTTAGCATAACTAGCCTTGTGTGCACTTTGTGGCTCTAATCCTAGTTTGTCATTTAAAAACTCAACAAGATTAGTAAGGTAATTGAGTTTAGCTGCTAGATCGGGAAGTGAATTAGCGTCAAAATCTAAAGAGTCTTGTTCATCATATTCATCTTCACCCAAAGAAGAGTCCTCATCGTCTTCACCGAGTGAGGAGTCTTCACCTACGGAAGAGTCTTCAGCTTTATTCATGTCATCATCTTCATTGTCTTCGGACTTAGAGATTTGAGCCTTTTCAGCTTGTTCTTCTTCTACTTTTTTAGCTTCTTGATCGTTTTCTTTAGATCCTTGATCGTCTGCTTTTGGCTCGGTGTTGTCATTCTTTTGAGCTTCTTCTACTTGAGTTTTTTGAGCATCTTCAACGGTTGCATAAGCCTTTTTTTCATCCTCAGTTTGAGTCATGTTGGCTTGTGCTTCGTTCTTTTTTGCTTCATCTTCTTCAAGATTTTTGATAAGACTAGCTTTTGTTGTCTTTCTCATATGATCTTCCATTTCGGCAATCGCTTTAACCATGAGTTTAGCATCTGGATTGCAAGGATGTGCGGTTACTGATACATTTAGTATTTTGGCTTTTGTGATAATATTCTGATTCTCTTTATCTCGCTCAATAACTTGACCTTCAATAGAGAAACCAATAGAACGAGGTGCTTGAACATCCTTTAGGATTTTTGCCATGTCATAAGCGTCTTTAGCCTTTGGTCTATCCAAAAAAAGATAGCCTTCTACCGAAGTATCTGACTCACCTCTTACAAGCTTAGTGGGATATCCCAAAATGTTCTCTGGCCCACTTTGATGCTCCCAATTGAAGTAGCCCTTATCCATAAAGTAGGACCAGTCAAGGCCATCTTGCTTGATAACATCCCCCGCTTGATCCTCAATCTCTGAGGAAACAATACCTTTGACAAATCCGAGTTTTTCATCGTTTTTTACATTGTCATCCTTGGATAAGTCAATGCTTGTCCATGCTGAGAAAAAGCTTTTATTCATATGCACCTCTTAGATAGATTGTAACACTAGGTCTAGGAATGGACTTGACTTTTCAGCCAAAGCCCTCTCATGTTGACGGATGATTTTCTTGCACCATGTAAAGCCAGCATCACCGCCCCAAAGTAACCATGAGATATAGGCCTTGCTCTTTCTATCATTGTGATAACCTCGTTCTTTATAAACCTTGTGGCGTGAAAAGAACGAGTACATTCGCTTGATAGTGTCATAGGTGACATTACCATGTATCAACGAATTAGCACGAGCAACACCACTACCGATTTTAAGCTTGCCCGCTTGTTGTGTAGTAAGTCCACCTTTCCCACCCGTCTCAGCTCTAAGCTTTAAACCACGCTTAGCATTTTCTTTGACGGTCTTGGGGACGGGGTAAGATAATTTTGCCTCAGCCATTTTTTAACCTCATGAAAGTTTTTGTCAGTGTAAAGTGTTTTATATTCTTTTGTTTTGGATACATATGCGATTATTATTCTATATCCGATACGATCTGAGGCTCTTGCTTATTTTGTTCTTGTGTAGGTTGTGTTGGAGCATTAAAAAGAGGATTGCCTATTTTGTCTCCCATAGGATGAGGTGGCAAATCATACTTGGCTCTAATCTCATTGAGAGTCATGAAAGCCATCTTCTTTATATCCATTTCAAGTTGTTTATCTTTAGGTATGCTATCAAGCCCTACAAATGTAAGTTCGTACCTTGAGTCAACCTGATCAATGATATACCTATTGATCCAGCTCTCTATTGCTCTAAGTAAAGGCCTAAGACCTTTCTCTTTAGATAGGATTGCACGATCTTGTACCCCCATAGAGAAAATAGCTGAGTTTTGACCCTCTACCCCAAAGTTAAAACCGATTTCGGCTGGATCGATCTGAAACATAGCACAAGTGATTTTGAGCAAATAATTCATCCATTCTTGGTATTCCATCTCCCTATTTGTGTTGCTCAAGTTAATGCTTTGTACTTCCTCATTATTGCTTGGATCAAGCTGAATAAGAGGTGTACGCTTTGAATTACTTGCCCCCGTGAGCATTGAATAAAATTCTTTTCTAAAGCTCTTAAACAAGTTTGGATTCATCTTTGATTTGATTGCGATAATCCCACTAGCACTAATCCCATTTGTAAAGTTGTTGCTATTGAATATTTCAGCATTACAAATATGAGTAATGACCTTTACAAGTTCCTCTAGTTCTGGAAAACCGTACCCTCTAAATCTAATCTCTGATCTTGGTCTACGAATGCCCCAACACAAATCTAGAGCCTTGTACTGAGCGACAATTTGATTATTTAGCACCTGAACAAATTGCACGCCATCGGGGGAGCGACGGCCTTGTTTTTTCTCTTCATCGGTAAGGGCTGATCTTCTAATTGTTGAGCTATCCACATTGAGAAAACCACATACATATCCATCTTGATTACGAACAATTTCAAAGCATGCTTGATCAAAGATCAAAGAGTCCCTCACAAGCATACGAAGAAAGCCTTCAAAGTCGGTTTCAAAAGTTATTCGATTGTCACCACATGATTTAATAAATTCGGTGATTTTTAAAATGTTTTGCTTGTCCTCATCACTGGCTAAAGCCTTACGATCCTTGAGCCTGATTTGAAAACCTAAGCCGTCATCCTCATTTACGGCTTTAGCAAATTCGGCTACCTGATTTATTCTAGTATTGATAACCGAGGATATAACGGGGACTCTTGCCATAGCATTTAAAATATCAAAGGTTAAGCCCCATGTTCCTCGGTGAGTAGGCTCAAGGTTTACCATGCCTATATTTGCAATATCGGCGGGATTGATTTCCTTACTCATGACCGTAGGTTTATCATCACCTTGATCTAGTAGTCCCTTGATAAAAGACTCAGTATCATCTTCTTTTTCTAAGTTTTCGGTCATTGCTTGTTTAAGCAAATTGATTGCTGCTTTTGCAAAAACCTCTAAATCGTCCTTCATCTCGCTCATAGTATATCTCCTTGGTTATTGACCTTAATCACTTCTATATTGTTATCTCTCAGATAGTTTACACCATCCACCGCCGAGTAAGAGCCTTGAATTGTGAATACTTTCTCTATACCTGAATGATGGATCAATTTAGCACACATAAGACAAGGCTCACCGCTTACGATCATAATTGAGCCTCGTATATCAGCATGTGTACGAAGAGCATTCATAAGGCAATTAGCCTCAGCATGATGACAACCAACCTCAAGCCTTGTCCCACTTTCTACACAATCACGAAGACAGCCGCTTGAGCCACATAGATCATGTTTATGTCCTCTTGGTGTCCCATTGTACCCCTCAGCTAAGATTGAGTTTGAAATAGGATTTACAATGACGGCACCGAATTGCCTTCTTGAACAAGGTGATAAACTTGCGAGTTGTATGCACTGAGCAATTCTGAATTTTAAAAACTTAGCCTTCATTCTAGCAACCGTCATCAATCCCCATAAGAACGGCGTAGTCATAGATTTCATTCGCAAGGCTTTGGATACTATTCCCATATGGCCCACATTTATCTAGCACTTTGCCAGTAGCATAAAAGCCGATTGCCTTACACTCATCCCCACCATGATCATCAAGCATTTTCTTTAGCATGAGGACACCGTTCTCAGCATCGCTACATTTTGCACAAGGCTTGTACTTAGGCATGATTTGCATTGCACCTCTTGCACCTTTACTTGAGAGAGCATCTTTGATAAATCTACTCTCATGGAAGGCAATAGATAAGACGAGATACTTATTCACATCATGCTTGATTGCATGATCATGTAGTTGTTCGCACTGAACAACACGATCCATAAGGGTACGACCTATAATTTTTTTATATCCCGGTGAGATAGGTGCTTCAGAAGGTGCAATGATTTGCATCATGATCCACCAACAAAGGATGAATGAGTCAGTCATGTCTTAGAACTTTCATTGTGAGGGGGTAAACCTCATGGATTAGCTTTTGGATACTTGCCCCATGCTTTTTGATATACGACCATTCAGATCGATCTTCTTTAAGAGCAAGGAAAAAGCTTGACCATGTATGAATATCACCTGAGAGATGACAATCAACATAGATCGATTGAGGTAGGCATAGGCTTGCTACTTGAGGATCCACGCCCCTATTGATTAGGGATAAGTAAGTAACTCTTGCTTTGTGAATGCTTTCATTTAATATAAGCTCAGCTTCAGTATCTACAACACTTTGCCCCTTACGGATTTCTCTTTGAGCAATAATTTTTTGAGG